>QFCS01000287.1_pt1 | contig 143652 bp, 135 predicted proteins | sample 3576561 | NCBI WGS metagenome assembly QFCS01 | reverse complement strand
TATCCACGCTCAGGAAAAAGCAGTGTGACACGGATCGGCGTGAAAGGAAAGGAAAATATTCCTCTTTATGCTGCAGACCCGCCTTCGCCATTCCAGACCCGCAGCGTCGACGACGCGCCGACGACCCCGCGACGGTCCCGGCTCTCCCGCCGGTCGGCCGGAATGACGACCGCGAGGGCTACTGCCGGAGGTGTGAACGCGACAGGTTCTCTACGGGGAGAGGGCTGGGGAGAGGGCCGGCGCCGGTCGCTGAAGCGATTGCCCTGGGGTATCCTGCCTTGCTCAGTGGCCGATGGCGCCCGGGGGGCCGAACCATGCGCCGAGTGCCGAAAGCTGCTCCGGCCACTGTCCGTAGGCGCCCTTCAACGTCATCTCGATCGCGACGTAGAGGATGACCAGCAGGCCGACATAGGCAATCCACCGATACTTGTGCAGCAGCCGCGCGATGAACGAGGCTGCGAAGCCCATCAGCGCGATCGACAGCGCCAGCCCGATGATCAGCACCGTCGGGTGGTCCATCGCTGCGCCGGCCACCGCCAGCACGTTGTCGAGCGACATCGACACGTCGGCGATGACGATCTGCCAGGCTGCCTGCGCGAAGGACTTGCGCGGGGCACCGCCGGCGATTGCCCCGCTCTCGTTGCGGTTAGTATCGGAGAGCGCTTCGGTAGCCTCGTGCTCTTCTTCGTGCGTTGTACGGAGCTCGCGCCACATCTTCCAGCAGACGTAGAGCAGGAGTACGCCGCCGCCGATGAGAAGGATCGGTCCGATCTGCAGGAGCTGCTGTGTGACCAGCGCGAACACGATCCGCAACGCGGTCGCGGCGAGAATGCCGACGAGGATGGCCTTCTTGCGCTGATCGGAGGGCAGCCCTGCGGCCGCCAGGCCGATGACGATGGCATTGTCTCCCGCAAGCACCAGGTCGATCGCGATCACCTGCAACAGTGCGGAAAAGCCAGCCGCCGTAAAGATTTCCATCGGGTCGGGAATCCTTCGAAGAACTTGGTCGCCTTCGCTCGCCCTAGCGGGCGTATGCCATCCCGTCAAGCAGACAAGCGCGCGCCGGCACTCGGATACGACGTGGTTCGGGCAGGAGCAGGAGGTAGCCGGAGCGCCAGTATACGCGCCGCCGTCGGCCCGCCCTCGGAGAGCGAACCGGTAGCCAACGACGCGTCGGCCGTATCAACCGAGCGACTCTATGACGCCGGCGTCGAACAGAAAGTATTCGCCCTGATTGAAGCCGGAAAACCTTAGGTCGTCACTTTTTTGGTCCGGCCTCGTGTCGAGGCCTTCTTCGGCGGCTCGACCACCGGCTCATCGTTCTTTCGTCCGAGGCCCATCGTCTTGGCAAGTGCCGAGCGTGTCGCAGCATAGTTCGGCGCAACCATCGGATAATCGGCCGGCAAATTCCATTTCGCTCTATATTGTTCCGGAGTCATGCCGTATTGCGTGCTGAGATGGCGCTTGAGCGACTTGAATTTGCGCCCGTCCTCGAGCGAAACGATATAGTCGGCGGTTACGGACTTCTTCACTGATATCGCCGGCACAAGTGGAGAAGGCTCTTCCGGAGCCTTGCTTTCCAGTTTTCCCAGCGAGTCGTGCACGCTTGCAACAAGATCGGCGAGATTGGCCATCGGTACACTGTTCTTCGACACGTAAGCCGAAACGATCGACACGGTCAGCTCCAGTTTTGAGACTTGTTCGTCGTCCATGGTCACTCTCCTAAAGTATCCGATATATAGCATGCAGCGAAAATCATACGAAGGCACAATATTATTCTTCCATGCATTAGCATAGCCCAAATCGTGATATCCCCATCAGAATATCAGCAATAGCGACCCGGCCTCCCGCAATTTTGCCCAGTCGTGGAAACAATCGCTGCGTCATTGATTGTATGTATCGTCGATCGATGGCGAGCCAAGGAGGACGCAATGAAAAAGCTGGCAATGTGCATGGCCCTGGTTTTGTTGGGGGGAACGGGCTCCTTCCCGGGCGTTTCATATTCCGTAAGCGCGCAGGAACTGGAGATCGAAATCGACCGCGACGGGCCGCGGCTGCGCCTGCGCGATGGTGAGTGCGACCCGCGCTACGAGCGCTGCCGCGACGACCGGCGTCGAGATGACCGGCGGGAGCGGGAGGGCCGGCGCTTTTGCAGCGAGGACCGCGCGCTCGACAAAGCGGAGCGCATGGGAATCCGGCGTGCCCGCATCGTTTCGGCAGGCCGACGGTCGATCGAGATTCGCGGCCGTGACCGTCACGGCGACCGCGTCCGTGTCGCCTTTGGCAGGGAACGCGGCTGTCCCGTTCTGGGCTGATCCGGTGCGCGACTAGTCGACCAGTGTCAGCCAGCCGGCCATGCCGCGGATCGATCGGATGTACTGCGCGAGCATGGCCTGCACCGGTTTAGCCGTCGAAGCTGAGTGCCGGTTGTTGGAGAACATGCAACTTCTCGGTCGGCGCGCCGGAAATCCGGCCGAGGAGCAGGCGGCCCATCTGCAAACCCGCGTCGGCGATGTCCTCGTAGATTGTTTCGATCTGCGGTCGCACGAGGTCGAACAGGCCCGATGTCTGCTTAGCCACCATTCCAACGTCCCGGCCTGGAACAAGGCCGCGGTCGACAAGTGCCGCCATCGTCGCCAGTGCCGAGACCTCGCCGCTGCATACGAAACCGTCCGGCGGATCGGCCTCGCCCATGCGGGAATGGATGCGTGCCTGGATCACCTTGGCGGGGCTGTCGAGATCGACGTCCGGCATGATCTCATAGGTCACGCCAGCTTCGCGTATGGCCGACATGAATCCGTATTGCACGTGTTGAAAAAAGGTGAAGCGGCGCGGCGGCAGCACGATCGCGAGCCGCCGCCTTCCGGTGCGGATCAATCGTTGCGTCGCGATATACGAGAAGGCGTAGTTGTCGAAGTCGACGAAAGGGTGAGCGACCGTGAGTTCCGTACGGCCATGGCTGACGAACGGAAAGTCGTTCTCGATCAGCAGCCTTACCCGCTCGTCGAACGGCTCCGTGCGCGAAAACACGATACCGTCGGCCATACGGTTGCGCAGGACGCGCCGCACCGGCTCGATGGCCGGCTCGTTGGCGGAATGCGGCGCCACCACGAGATGATAGGCAGTGCCGTGCAGCGACGCGCTAAGGCCGCTCACCAGCGACGTGCCGAAACCCAGCAGTTCGTCATGCGGATCGAGCACCAGCATGATGACGTTGGTTCGCCCGGTGCGCAGCCGCTGCGCCGCGCGGTCGGGAAGATAGCCGATGTCGGCCGCCACCTTCTGCACGCGTTCGCGAGTCTCCAGCGCGATCTGAGGCGCTCCGCCGAGTGCCCGCGAAACCGTGGTGACGGCAAGCCCGGTGATCGCCGCGATTGTGCGCAGCGTCGGCTTGCCCGTATCGTCGCCCGTCCTGGGCGGCCTTTCGAGACGTTCCATCGATATTCAACCGGGAGCCACACCCTTCATTTATATCGTTATAAATTACGCACCGGAACTTCAAGCGAGCCTTGGCCGCTTTTTCGATAAGGCCACGCAGAGCTACAAAGCAACGACAATCGTCGTGGGTGGCCTGTTCCGGGGGTCTGCGCAGACGCGGCTTGACAGCCCCCCGATTTGCATCGTTATAAGTCTACAGCCGGCGCGGAGGCGCCAGCCTAAACGGGAGGATTTGATGGTCATTCGCACGCTGACGAAGCTTGCCGCTGGCGCGGCGCTGATTGCCTTGACGGCGGGCGCCGCCAAGGCGGCCGAACAGGTCGAGGTGTTGCACTGGTGGACGTCCGGCGGCGAGGCAGCCGCGCTCGACGTGTTGAAGAAGGATCTGGAATCGAAGGGCGTCACCTGGGCCGATATGCCGGTGGCCGGCGGCGGCGGCGAGGCCGCGATGACCGCGCTGCGCGCCCGCGTCACCGCCGGAAACCCGCCGACCGCCGTGCAGGCGCTCGGCTTCGACATTACCGACTGGGCCAAGCAGGGCGTCGTCGGCGATCTCGGCGAGGTGGCGACGGCGGAAGGCTGGGACAAGGTGATCCCGACCGCGCTGCAGCAGTTCTCGAAATATGACGGCAAGTGGATCGCGGCCCCCGTCAACGTGCACTCGACCAACTGGGTCTGGATCAGCAAGAAGGCGCTCGACGCGGCCGGCGGCAAGGCGCCGGAAAGCTGGGACGAACTGATCGCCGTGCTCGACAAGATGAAGGCCAACGGCATCACGCCGCTGGCGCATGGCGGCCAGCCCTGGCAGGACGCCACCATCTTCGATGCCGTCGTGCTGTCGCTCGGCAACGACTTCTACAAGGCCTCGATGATCGACCTCGACCCGGCGGCGCTCGGCGGCGACAAGATGAAGGAAGCCTTCTCCCGCATGGAGAAGCTGCGCAGCTATGTCGACGACAACTTCTCCGGCCGCGACTGGAACCTCGCCTCCGCGATGGTGATCGAAGGCAAGGGGGGCATGCAGATGATGGGTGACTGGGCCAAGGGCGAGTTCCTGAAGGCCGGCCAGAAGCCCGGCACCGACTTCGTCTGCATCCGTTTCCCCGGCACGCAGGGCTCCGTCACCTTCAACTCCGACCAGTTCATGATGTTCAAGGTCGGCGAGGATAAGCAGAAGGCGCAGTTGCTGATGGCCTCGGCGATCGAAAACCCGACCTTCCAGTCGGCTTTCAACGTGGTCAAGGGCTCGGTACCGGCGCGCACCGACGTGCCCAACACCGATTTCGACGATTGCGGCAAGAAGGGCATGGCCGATCTGGCCGAAGCCAACGAGAAGGGCTCGCTGTTCGGCTCGATGGCGCACGGCCACGCCAACCCCGCGGCGGTGAAGAACGCCATGTATGACGTGATCACCCGCCACTTCAACGGCGACCTGTCGACCGACGACGCGCCGGCCGAACTGGCCGCGGCGGTCGCGGCCGCGAAATAACGGGATCCTCCCGGGCGGGCTCTTGGCCCGCTGGACTATGCGGGGGCCTCTGCCGGAACAACCGGAGAAGTCCCCGCTTTTTTATGGCCGCTCGGTTCGCTACTGTGGACCGGGCTCGAGGGGAGGGATCGGATCTAATGCTGACACGCAGCCGGCTGCAGGAGGCCGTGCCGAAGCTGGTGCTGGCGCCGAGCTTCGCCGTCATCCTGCTCTTCGTCTACGGCTTCATCCTCTATACCGGCTATCTGTCGCTGACCGATTCCAAGATGCTTCCTTCCTACGGTTTCGTGGGGCTCGAAAACTATCGCAAGCTGTGGGCGCTGCCGCATTGGTGGCGCGCCGTCAGCAACCTCGCCATCTTCGGCTCGCTCTACATCGTCATCTGCTCGGTGCTCGGGTTGTTCCTGGCGATCCTGCTCGACCAGAAGATCCGTGCCGAAGGGCTGCTGCGGCCGATCTACCTGTATCCGATGGCGCTTTCCTTCATCGTCACCGGCACGGCGTGGAAATGGTTTCTCGACCCCGGCATCGGCCTGGAGGCCACGATGCACGCCTGGGGCTGGGACAGCTTTTCCTTTACCTGGATCAAGGACCGCAACATGGCGATCTATACCGTCGTCATCGCGGCGGTCTGGCAGTCGTCGGGCTTCGTCATGGCGATGTTCCTGGCAGGCCTGCGCGGCGTCGACAACGAGATCATCAAGGCGGCGCAGATCGACGGCGCCTCGACGTTGACCATCTACCGCCGCATCATCATTCCGCTGATGCGGCCGGTGTTCCTGTCGGCCTTCGTGGTGCTCGCCCACCTCGCCATCAAATCCTATGACCTCGTGGTGGCGCTGACCGGCGGCGGGCCGGGGCAAGCGACCGAACTGCCGGCGACCTTCATGTATTCCTACACCTTCACCCGCAATTCGATGGGCATCGGCGCTTCGTCGGCCATCATCATGCTGGTGATGATTTTTTCGATCATCATTCCCTACCTCTATTCGGAACTGCGCGGAGGGCCGCGGCAATGAGTGCGCCTTCGCAAGACGTCGCAGTGCGGACCAATGTGCTTGCGCGCGGCCTGATCTACCTCGCGCTGATCATCTTCGCGATCTACTACCTGCTGCCGCTCTATGTGATGATCGTCAACTCGGTGAAGCCCCTCGACGAGATCCGCGAGGGCAACATGCTGGCGCTGCCACGCGCCGTTACCATCGAACCGTGGCTGACGGCCTGGTCGACGGCGCAGATCGGCGTGCAGCCGACCGGCCTGAAGCCCTATTTCCTCAATTCCATCCTGATGGTGGTGCCGGCCGTCGCCATCTCGACACTGCTCGGCGCGCTGAACGGCTTCGTGCTGACCAAATGGCGCTTCCGCGGCGACAACGTCATCTTCGGGCTGATGCTGCTCGCCTGTTTCATTCCATTCCAGATCGCGCTGATCCCAGCGGCGCGCATTCTCGGGCTGCTCGGCATCGCCGGCACCACGAGCGGGCTGGTGCTGGTGCACGTGGTATACGGACTCGGTTTCACCACGCTGTTCTTCCGCAATTACTACGCGGCCTTTCCGACGGAACTGGTGAAGGCGGCGCAGATCGACGGCGCCACCTTCTTCCAGATTTTCCGCCGCATCCTGTTGCCGTCGTCCGGGCCGATCGTCGTCGTGACGGTGATCTGGCAGTTCACCAACATCTGGAACGACTTTTTGTTCGGCGCTTCCTTCGGCGATTTCGATTCGCAGCCGATGACGGTGGCACTCAACAACCTCGTCTCCTCGTCGAGCGGCGTGAAGGAATACAACGTGCATTTCGCCGGCGCGATCCTGGCGGCTTTGCCGACGCTGATCGTCTACATCGTGTCTGGACGGTATTTCGTACGCGGCCTGATGGCCGGTGCGGTCAAGGGATAGGGCAGGGCATGGCGTTCCTCGAAATCCGCAATCTCGAAAAGACTTTCGGCGCTGTGAAAGTGCTGAAAGGCATCGACCTCGAGGTCGAGAAGGGCGGCTTCCTCGTGCTGGTCGGGCCGTCCGGCTGCGGCAAGTCGACTTTGCTCAACTCGATCGCAGGGTTGGAGACGACCACCGGCGGCTCGATCAGCATCGGCGGGCGCGTGGTCGACGGGCTGCACCCGTCGCAACGCGATATCGCCATGGTGTTCCAGTCCTACGCGCTCTACCCGAACATGACGGTGGGCGGCAACATCGCGTTTGGCATGGAAATTCGCGGCGTGCCGAAACCGGAGCGCGACAAGGCGATCGCTTCGGTCGCCGAAATGCTGCAGATCGGCCATCTGCTCGACCGCCGGCCGAGCCAGTTGTCCGGTGGCCAACGCCAGCGCGTCGCCATCGGCCGCGCGCTGGTGCGCGACCCGCAAGTGTTTCTGTTCGATGAACCGCTTTCCAATCTGGACGCAAAGCTGCGCGTCGACATGCGTACCGAAATCAAGCGGCTGCACCAGCGCATGGGCACGACGATCGTCTACGTCACCCACGACCAGATCGAGGCAATGACGCTCGCCACCAAGATCGCCGTGCTGAAGGATGGGCTTTTGCAGCAGTCCGGCACGCCGGCCGAAATCTACAACAACCCGGCCAACACCTTCGTCGCGGACTTCATGGGATCGCCGGCGATGAACCTCGTCCCGGTCTCGGTGCGCGACGACGCCGGCAAACGGGCGATCGCCGCCGAGCGCGGCGGGCTGCCGCCGCTCGCCGTCGTGTTGCCGAACGGGCCGGCTGGCCTATCGGGCTTTACGGGGCGCGACGTGATCTTCGGCATACGGCCGGAGGCATTGACGGACCGCGACGGCGCCGATCGCAATGCCAGGAACGTCGCCGAGGCGGAATGCCTGATCGAGGTGGTGGAACCGGCCGGCTCGGACACTTTCGCGGTGACGCGGCTCGGCGGAAAGCAGGTGACGGCGCGGCTCAGGGCCGACGCCAATGTTACGGCCGGCGAAAAGGTGCCGCTGGTGTTCAATCTCGACAAAGCCGTATTTTTCGACCCCGCGAGCGGCAACAGGATTACCTGACGGCCGTTCTCACTTGGCTTCGATGATCGTCCGGCCGGCTTCGATGCCCGAGGCCGTTGCCGTATCTCCGTCGAAATAGCCGTCGGCGTAAAGGAAGAGCGCGAGCAGCGCGGCGACAGCAAGCGCTCCCGCCGCGAACCAGCCGACGCGGCTCGCTCCGCCGCCGGCGATCATATCCTGTTCCATCAAACCCTCCTCGACCCATAGACCGCTAAAAACGCGGCAGGGTCGCGCCGGGTTCCCGGTTCAGGCCTCGCCGAATACCCGGCGGAAGATCGTGTCGACCTGGGCGGTGTGGTAGGCGAGGTCGAATTTTTCGCGGATTTCCTCTTCCGAAATGGCCGCCCGCACCTCGGCGTCGGCGAGCAGTTCTTCAAGGAAATCAGCGCCCTGTTCCCATACCTTCATGGCGTTTCGCTGGACCAGCCGGTAGGCGTCCTCTCTGCTAAGGCCGGCTTGCGTAAGCGCCAGCAGCACTCTTTGCGAGTGCACCAGCCCTTTGAACTTGTTGAGGTTCTTCAGCATGTTCTCGGGATAGACGACGAGCTTGTCGACGACGCCGGTGAGCCTCGCCAAGGCGAAGTCGAGCGTGACGGTCGCGTCCGGGCCGATCATGCGCTCCACCGACGAATGCGAGATGTCACGCTCGTGCCAGAGCGCCACGTCCTCCATCGCCGGCAGCGCGAAGGCACGCACCATGCGGGCGAGGCCGGTGAGGTTTTCCGTCAGCACGGGGTTGCGCTTGTGCGGCATCGCCGAGGAACCCTTCTGGCCCGGCGAGAAATACTCCTCCGCCTCAAGTACTTCCGTGCGCTGCAGATGACGGATTTCGATCGCCAGCCGCTCGATCGACGAGGCGATGACGCCGAGAGTGGCGAAGAACATGGCATGGCGGTCGCGCGGGATCACCTGTGTCGACACCGGCTCCGGCTTCAGGCCGAGCTTTGCCGCCACATGTTCCTCGACACGCGGGTCGATGTTGGCGAAGGTGCCGACCGCGCCGGAAATCGCGCAGGTGGCGATCTCGGCACGTGCATTGACGAGCCGCTCGCGGCAGCGCGAGAACTCAGCGTAAGCCTGCGCCAGCTTGATGCCGAAGGTGGTCGGCTCGGCGTGGATGCCGTGGCTGCGGCCGATGGTAATGCTGTCCTTATGTTCGAAGGCGCGCCGCTTCAGCGCCTCCAGCAGCGAGTCGATGTCGGCCAGCAGGATGTCGCTGGCGCGCGCGAGCTGCACGGCGAGGCATGTATCGAGCACGTCCGACGACGTCATGCCCTGGTGGATGAAACGCGCGTCCGGCCCGACGAATTCGGCGAGGTGGGTGAGGAAGGCGATCACGTCGTGCTTGGTGACGCGTTCGATCTCGTCGATACGGTCGACGTCGAACGTGGCGGCGCCGCCTTTTTCCCAGATTGTCCGTGCGGCTTCCTTCGGGATCACTCCGATCTCGGCAAGCGCGTCGCAGGCGTATGCCTCGATCTCGAACCAGATGCGAAAGCGCGTTTCCGGCGACCATATGGCGACCATCTCGGGCCGCGAGTAGCGAGGGATCATCAGTCGACCTGCCTTGAGCGGGATATGCCCGCCTCCTAACAGAGGCGGCCCTCCGGCTCAATGCACCCGGCGTGCAAACCAGAAGGAGACGACAAGCAGCGCGATGAAACCTACCGGAAAATACAGCCGGACGCCGCTGAAGGCGAACTGCACCAGCGCGCCAGCGGTGGTGAAGATCTGCTGGTAGGCCCAGGTGATGGTCAACGCGTTGGCGTGCCAGGTCGCGTAATAGTCGCGATAGTCGAAAACGTAGAAGGCTGACGTGACAGCGATCGTGACAGTCGTGAAAGCCAGGAATGCCGCGGCGAAACGCACTTCGAAACGCCGTGCGCCGGCAACGAATTCAGCCGTCGCGTAAGCGAGAGGAAAGGCGACCGCGGCGCCGGCGGCGAACATGGCGGCGACCGTGGCTATTTTTGCCGGCGATTGCCAGCCGTCGGCAAGCAGCCCGAAAGCGACGCTGGCCGCCATCGCTATCGCCCAAAGAGCCGCGCCGGCCACGGCGATGCGCCACGACGGCAGCGACCGCCGCAGCCGTGTCCCCGTCCGCCGCCATAGGCGCGGCGGCAGAGTATCGACATGGCCTTCCATGGCGAAGCTCGTCATCGGCTCATCCGCGACCATCCAGCAAGCGGCACTCCGGTGGGTTTTGACCTTCGGAAAGTCTATGGGTCAGACGTCTTAACGTCCTGTGACGCCGCGCGGCGCGTTCGGTACGGCCGCATCATGAGAAGAAATAGTTGCGTGCCGGCAGCATCGACGGGGCCGGCTCGTCGAGCGCTTCGAACACCGAAATCTCGCAGACCCGGCACAGTCCGTCGAGCGCAAGATCGTTGGCCTCCGTCCCGAACGGGTCTTCCAGTTCTTCCGACAGCGCGTCGAGCCCGAAGAAGGTATAGGCGATCAGCGCTGTGAACAGAGGCGCGGCCCAGCCGGCCGACGACACCAGGCCGAACGGTAGCAGCAGGCAGACGATGTACGCCGTGCGCTGCAACAGCAGCGTATACGCGAACGGCAAGGGCGTCCCGGCAATACGCTCGCAGCCGGCTTGCAGGGCGGCGATCGACGCCAGCCGCTCGTCGAGGATGCGGAAGCCGATCGGATCGATTGATCCGCTCCTGGCGGCGATGCCGATCTGCCGGCCCATGCGCCGTATGATCGCGTCCGGCTTGTTGGCTTTTGCGGCGAGATCGTCGGCCTCGACCCCGATAAAGGCTTTTGCATCCGTCGTGGCGTCAACCTTGCGCAACTGGCCGCGCAGCAAATGGCAGAATGCCAGCGCGTTCATGAGAATCGGGCGATGTATTTCGCGGTCCTCGATCAGCGTCGTGGCGGCGCGCGCCAGGTTCCGCGTGTCGTAGACGAGCTGACCCCACAGCTTGCGGGCTTCCCACCAGCGGTCATAGGCGGCGTTGTTGCGGAAACCGAGATAGATCGAAAGCGTGATGGCGAGCAGCCCGAACGGTGCGATGGTGAAATCGCTCATGTCGAGGCCGAGGTAACGCACCACCGCGACGATCGCCGCGGCATACACCGCAAAACCCAGAATATGCGGCAGGATGCGCGGCACGATCGAGCCGCGCATGACGAAGAACAGCTGGAAAAGGTTGGGTCTGGGACGGACGATCATGGACGTGAACAGTGACTGTAGCGGCGGGGGGCGATCTCCGCCATCGTGTGTCTATTCCAACGAACATCCAAGCGGCAGCCAGACATCGCCGTGCGGCGGCGTTTTCCCGATATCGGCCGACCGGAGAGGACTTTAGATATCCAGTTCCTCGGTCTCGGCGAATTCCGCCCGCTCCTGAATGAAGCGGAAGCGCGCCTCGGCTTTGGTGCCCATCAGCGAGTCCACCGCGGACCGTGTCGCGTCCTCGTCGTCGAGCACCTCGACCCGCAGCAGCGTGCGTTTCCTCGGGTCCATGGTGGTTTCCTTCAGCTGCGCGGCCATCATCTCGCCGAGGCCCTTGAACCGGCCGATCTCGACCTTGCCGCGCCCGGTGAATTCCGTCCGCAGCAGCTCGTCCTTATGGGCGTCGTTGCGGGCGTAGGCGACCTTGCCGCCCTGGCGGATCGAGTAGAGCGGCGGCACCGCCATGTAGAGGTGGCCGCCGCGGATCAGCTGCGGCATCTCCTGGTAGAAGAAGGTGATCAGCAGCGAGGCGATGTGGGCACCGTCCACGTCGGCGTCGGTCATGATGATGACGCGGTCGTAACGAAGATCGTCCTCGCGGTAGCGCGAGCGCGTGCCGCAACCAAGCGCCTGGGTGAGATCCGAGATCTGCTGGTTGGCGGCGAGCTTGTCGCTGCCGGCGCTGGCGACGTTGAGGATTTTTCCGCGCAGCGGCAGCACGGCCTGAGATTGCCGGTCGCGTGCCTGCTTGGCTGAGCCGCCAGCGGAGTCGCCTTCGACGATGAAGATTTCAGCGCCCTGCGCCGCGCTCTGCGTGCAGTCGGCGAGCTTGCCGGGGAGACGCAGCTTGCGAACCGCGCTCTTGCGGCTGACCTCCTTCTCCTGGCGCCGCCGCACCCGCTCGTCGGCGCGCGCGATCACCCAGTCGAGCAGTTTCGACGCTTCCTGCGGATTGTCGGCGAGCCAATGGTCGAACGCATCACGCACCGCCGATTCAACGATACGGATCGCCTCAACCGTCGCCAGCCGATCCTTGGTCTGGCCGACGAATTCCGGCTCGCGGATGAACACCGACAGCATGCCGGCCGCAGAGATCATCACGTCCTCGGGCGTCACCACGGCGGCGCGCTTGTTGCCGACAAGGTCGGCATAGGATTTCAGCCCGCGCGTCAGCACGGCGCGGAAGCCGGCCTCGTGCGTGCCGCCTTCCGGCGTGGGAATCGTGTTGCAGTATGAACTGAGGAAGCCGTCGCCGCCGTACCACGTGACCGCCCACTCGATCGAGCCGTGGCCGCCCTGCTTGTCGCTCTTGCCGGCGAACACTTCGCGCGTCACCTGGAACTCGTCGCCCAGCGTGGCGACGAGATAGTCTTTCAGGCCGCCCGGAAAGTGGAAAACCGCCTTCTCAGGCGTCTTGTCCTTGTCCGCGATCAGCTCCGGCGCACACGACCAGCGGATTTCGACGCCGCCGAACAGGTAAGCCTTCGAGCGGGCCATGCGATAAAGCCGCGCCGGCTCGAACTTGGCGCCCTTGCCGAAGATTTCGGCGTCGGGATGGAAGCGCGTCCTGGTGCCGCGCCGGTTCTGTACGTCGCCCAGCAGCTCCAGCCCGCCCTGCGGCACGCCGCGCGAGAAACGCTGGCGATAGAGCTTTCGGCCGCGCGCCACCTCCACTTCGAGATGGTCGGACAGGGCGTTGACCACGGACACGCCGACGCCGTGCAGGCCGCCGGAGGTCTCGTAGACCTTCGAGTCGAACTTGCCGCCGGCATGCAGCGTGCACATGATGACTTCGAGGGCGGACTTGTTCGGAAATTTCGGGTGAGGGTCGACCGGAATGCCGCGGCCGTTGTCGGTGACGGTCAGGAAGCCGTCGGCGCCGAACTCGACCTCGATGAACGTGGCATGGCCGGCGACCGCCTCGTCCATCGAGTTGTCGATGACCTCGGCGAACAGGTGATGCAGCGCCTTGTCATCTGTGCCGCCGATATACATGCCCGGGCGGCGACGCACCGGCTCCAGCCCTTCGAGCACCTCGATATGGCTGGCGTCGTAACCCTCGCTGCCATCGCGCTGGGCGGTCGGAGTTTTGCGTGCGGCCTGAATGATCGGATCGGCCCGCCGCTGTACGGGCGTCGATGGGCGAGACGCCTCGCTGAGCTTCGAGAAGAGATCGTTGCCGTCGTCCATGCGTCAGTCGGTAAGGGTGATTCGTTTCCGTTGCAAGGTGCACGAAATTTCGTCACAGCGACAGGGGTTCCGGCTTCGTTCCGGCCCAGGCCACCCAGGGAGCCCGATATGGCATCGTCGGACTCTAGGGGCGGACGGCATTCGCGGCCCAAGTGCCGATCTCCCGATCCAGCAACGTCTTGTCCGCCGCCGTCAGCTCCGCAGAAGCCGTGTCGAAAAAGAGTTGGACGACATCGGTCGCAGGTGCTGTCGTCGTCGTGGTCGACACCGTAGGTATGTTCACGTCATAGTAGTCTGCGTCGTCGTTGGGATCGAGCCGGCGCAGCGCCCCAAAGCACAGAAAGCTTTCCAGCTTGGGCAGGCTTAGCCCGAAGCCGTCGTCGATCAGGATGTCGCTCGCACCCGCGCCAAACCCCTCGAAAGACAGCCGGAGCGTGGTGCTGGATACCCCCAGGCCCGCTTTGACATACGCGAGACGCACATAGGCACCGTCGAATTCCGACACGACGAGGCGGCTATCGGTGGTGAACTCGATGAATTTGTTGCCGATATGTGTGAATTTGATCGCGTTCTGCAGCTTCCCCTTGCGCGCCGCCTTAAGCGCATCCTTCGGATTGACCTTCATGCCTCCGCCGTAGAGCGTCACGGTGAAGCGCGCCGTCCTTCCTGTCGTGAAGTTCCATACCGTAATGTCCGCTCCACCGTAGGCGGCTCCCATAACGTACAACACTGCGCGATCCAGCCGAACGTACCAGAGGTCTCCCTCCGCCCGAAGGCGTGCCGGGCGGCGGTTGACGCTTTGACTTTGAGTCGCCACGCGTGAGGTGAAGGCGACGTCGACACGACGGCCGCTTTGCGAGTTGTCGCTGAGATCGCCGTCGGCTTCCCGCAACGTCTGCGCACTGCCGCGCGACAGTGTTCCGATCTCCACCCGCGACGGCGGTGAGTTCCGCACAACGTGAGTGGCGACGTCGATCGGGGTGCTGGTTCCCAATACACGTTGCAGTCCGGCGCGGATATACGACTCCGTATTCGCCACGCGCCGGGTGGCCAACTCGGCATTCAGCCGGCTGGCCTCCGTCGCGGTGACGGCTCCGCGCCAGCGCGGACTTGCGTGGCCGACAATCAGCACTCGCAGCGCGGCGGGCGAGCCGCCGGGCAGGCCGTTCGACATCGAAATCTCCTCAATCGCTTGCAGGCGTTCGAGCTTGAGCACCGGACGGAAGCGGTGCTTGTGCTCTCTTGGTAATGACGACCTCGAGATACGCGCTGGGTGCCACGAGGCTTCCGTCACGCGCCACGTTGAAGCTCGCGAGAAGTCCGAGCAGATCGGTTTGAAGCGCTTCCCGTCCTTCCGGTTCGAGCGCCGCGAAAGCCTTGTGTACCGGCCCGTACCAGGTCCGGAATACATCGATCCAATGCTGCGGGGAGCGGTAGCGGAATGCGAAGGTTCGTTCCGCAGTGACGATTTGGACGTCGGCACCGAATAGTCGTTCAAGGCCGTCACGCGTACCCCATGTCGACGGCGACGGTGTTCCCGGCTGCGGTGGCAGGTGACGGCCGATGACCTTGAATAGCTGGCCGATAAAGCCGTCCGGCGTCCAGTTCGCGAGCCCGATCCGCCCGCCCCGCTTGACCACCCGTAGCATCTCGGTCGCCGCGCGGGCATGGTCGGCGCAGAACATGACGCCGAACGTCGACAGGGCTATATCGAAAGACTCGTCGGGAAACGGCAGAGCCTCCGCATCGGCGACGAAATAGGAGACCGGCAAACGGTCGGCATCGGCGCGCTTCCGGCTGTCTTCCAGCAGGGTTGGCACGTAGTCGGTGGAGGTGACCGCCGCGAACCGGCGTGCTGCGGCGAGCGTGGCGTTGCCGTTCCCTGCCGCCACGTCGATCACGGACTGGGTGGAGCGCAGGTCGACCGCTTCGCACAGCGTTTCACCAACGATTTGCAACGTTGTTCCGACAACACTAAAATCACCGGATGACCAAGCGGCATGCTGTCTTGCCTTGAGCGCGGCGAGGTCGACCGGGGACTGCTTGCTGCCTGTGGAGGGGGAAGGTTGAGTAGGTTTGGTTTGCAAAGGGAAGCTCCTTGCCAATCGGCACGCTCGTTGAAGGAGACGCAACCTAGCCTCCAGCGCGGAGCGGTGATTGATCGGGAGTCCATAGAGATTGCTTCCGCTCTTTTCGGGCTTTGCCGGGAATCCGGCTGTTTTGATCGTGCGTCCGGCCGACAAGTCGGATGAGCGCAGACGTCGTGTCGGACATACTGAATCGGCTTCGCCTGACGGGCGCGGTTTTCTATTGGGTCGATGGCACTGACCCGTGGATCGCGGCCTCGCCGCCGGCGCGGGACGTGGCCGCTGCTGTGATGCCGCACGTCGATCACATGATGATGTTCCATGTCGTGGTCGAGGGCGAGTGCTGGGCCAGCCTTGCCGACGGCACCTCCGAGCGGTTGGGACGTGGCGATATCGTGGTGTTTCCGCAAGGCGACGCGCACGTGCTTCAGAGTTCGCTCGATATGCCGTGGCGTGCGCCTGTGGCAGTGGATTCGGATCTGCCGCTGCCGATACGGCTTCGTTGCGGAAGCGAGGGCGAGCCGACAGCGATTGTCGTATGCGGCTTCCTCGGCTGCGACGCATATCCCTTCAACCCGCTTTTGCAGTCGCTGCCGAGGCTGCTCCGCATCCGGCCGAGCCAGGGGCCGCTGGAACAGCTGATCGCACTGGCCGTCGCCGAGACGCAGATTCCGAAGCCCGGCGGCGCGGCGTTGCGTGCCCGGCTAGCCGAAATGATGTTCGTGGCGGTCGTGCGCGACTATCTCGCGGGGCTCGCGGCAGGTGAAGGCGGCTGGCTCGGCGGTCTGCGCGACCCGCATGTCGGCCGGGCGCTGGCTCTGCTGCACGGCCAGCCCGCCCGCGCCTGGAACCTGGAAGACCTCGCACGCGAGGTCGGTTCCTCCCGAGCCGTGCTCCACGAGCGCTTTCGCACCTTCGTCGGAATGGCGCCCATGCAGTACCTCACGAACTGGCGCATGCAACTCGCGGCTTCGATGCTGGGTGCCGGCAACCAGAAGGTCGTCACCATAGCGATGGAGGTCGGCTACGACTCCGAGGCCGCCTTCAACAGGGCATTCAAGCGTGCCGCGGGCATGCCGCCTGCATCATGGCGCCGCGCGAAAGCACGCCATGGTGCCCGCTAGCCGGTGAAGGACGGAGATTGCCGCTACTTGCAGCGTCAGCTTGCGCGTGGCGGCCGGCGGCCTTGAAGCTGAGCAGAGCCGGCAAGTGCCAGCGTTTCGCATAACCTCAAGTCATACGATGTCGAAATTATACTCGTTTGAAGCGACGCGCCGGCGGCGGTCTAATCCTTCCCAGAAGGAGACTCGCCATGAGACAGTACCTCGACATCCTCGCTGACGCGTTCTGCATCGCTACTTTCCAGCACCATCGGCGCCGTGACCACGCCGATTTCCAGCGCCTCGACGAGCCGTTGCCGAGTCGGCCCTATCGGGCGTGGCCGCGGGAGGGCCAGGGTCGGCGACGGTGACGGCGCCCTTGTCAAGGCTGCGAGCGATGAGCATCTGTTGGCTAATGCAACTTGCCGAATATACATGACGCACGGCAGTCGCCGACCGCGTGGCCGCAACTGGGCAGGCCCCTGGCCGAAGACGCCCGGGCGTCTGGTCGGCATGGGGCTGGTACGCCTTTATCAGCTTACGCTGTCCGGATTCGTTGGCAATTCCTGCCGTCACCTGCCGACCTGCTCGGAATATGCGTATGAAGCGATCGCGCGGCACGGCCTGTGGGCTGGTGGCTGGATGGGCTTGTTCCGGGTGATGCGCTGCGGGCCGGGCGGCACGCACGGCGTCGACAACGTGCCGGAGCATCTGGCGCCGCGGTATCGCTGGTTCACGCCGTGGCGATACTGGGCCATCAGTCGCAAGCCTGCTTCCTGACCTGGATCGATCGGCGATGGGTGCTTGGCATTGAAGGTGCTGCTGAACGCCAGACAGTCGCTGCTGACCATGGACAAGGTCGTCTGCTTGTAGATGGTGCCGGGGTTGCTGGCGTTGTTCCCGGCGCTTCGGCTGGAGATGGCTTGGCACATCTTGCTTTACGCGGACAGGTTCGGCCACTAAAACACCGCGCGGCCGGCAAGACCGGCAATTCACCACCCGCGCTCGTTTGCGGGACTGGATAGCAGGAGCATTTGATGTCGCAGTCCGTTTCCCTGACATTTCCCGATGGTTCCGTCCGCGACTACGACGCGGCGATGACCGGCGCTGCGCTGGCGGAGTCGATCTCTAAGTCGCTCGCCAAGAAGGCAGTCGCTTATGCCGTCGACGGCACCGTGCGCGATCTCTCCGACCCGCTGCAAAAATCCGGCAAGGTCGAGATCGTCACGCGCGACGATCCGCGCGCTCTCGAACTCATCCGCCACGACGCCGCGCATGTGCTGGCCGAGGCGGTGCAGGAGTTGTGGCCGGGCACGCAGGTAACCATCGGCCCTGTCATCGAAAACGGCTTCTATTACGATTTTGCCCGCAACCAGCCGTTCACGCCGGACGATTTTCCGGCGATCGAGAAGAAGATGCGCGAGATCATCCAGCGCAACAGGCCCTTCACCAAGGAGGTGTGGGATCGCGAACGGGCGCGAAAGGTCTTCCGCGACAAGGGCGAGGCTTACAAGGTCGAGCTGATAGACGCTATTCCGGACGATCAGGACCTCAAGATCTACTACCAGGGCGACTGGTTCGACCTCTGCCGCGGCCCGCACATGGCCTCGACAGGCCAGATCGGCAACGCCTTCAAGCTGATGAAGGTTGCCGGCGCCTACTGGCGCGGCGATGCCAACAACCCGATGCTGACGCGCATCTACGGCACGGCGTGGGCCGACCAGGCGCAGCTCGACGCGTACCTGCACATGCTGGAGGAGGCGGAGAAGCGCGACCATCGCAAGCTCGGCCGCGAGATGGACCTGTTCCACTTCCAGGAGGAGGGGCCGGGCGTCGTGTTCTGGCACGCCAAGGGCTGGAAGATGTTCCAGAACCTGATCGCCTACATGCGCCGCCGCCTCGGCGACGACTATCAGGAGGTCAATGCGCCGCAGGTGCTGGACAAGTCGCTGTGGGAGACGTCGGGCCACTGGGGATGGTACCAGGAGAACATGTTCGCGGTGAAGTCGGCGCACGCGATGACCCATCCCGAGGACCCTGAGGCCGACCAGCGCATCTTCGCGCTGAAGCCGATGAACTGCCCGGGGCATGTACAGATCTTCAAGCACGGCTTGAAGTCGTACCGCGATCTGCCGATCCGGCTTGCCGAATTCGGCAATGTGCACCGCTACGAAGCTTCCGGCGCGCTGCACGGCCTGATGCGGGTGCGCGCCTTTACGCAGGACGACGCGCATATCTTCTGCACCGAGGAGCAGCTGGAGGCCGAGATCCTCAAGATCAACGACCTGATGATGTCGGTCTACAAGGATTTCGGCTTCGAGGAGGTCGTGGTGAAGCTGGCGACGCGGCCGGAAAAGCGCGTCGGCACGGACGCCATGTGGGACCATGCCGAGGACATCCTGAAACGGGCGCTCGCCCGCATGGCGCGCGAGGACAACCGCATCAAGACCGGCATCAACGAGGGCGAGGGCACATTCTACGGGCCGAAGTTCGAATATACGCTCAGGGACGCGATCGGCCGCGAGTGGCAGTGCGGCACGACCCAGGTCGACTTCAACCTGCCGGAGCGTTTCGGCGCCTTTTACATCGGTTCCGATTCGGAGAAGAAGCAGCCGGTGATGGTACACCGTGCCATCTGCGGTTCGCTGGAGCGCTTCCTCGGCATCCTGATCGAGAGCCACGCCGGCCAGATGCCGTTGTGGTTCGCGCCGCTGCAGGTGGTGGTGGCGACCATCACCTCGGACGCGGACGACTACGCCGAGACGGTGGTGGCGCGTCTGAAGCAGGCCGGGCTTTCGGCCGTCGCCGACCTCCGCAACGAGAAGATCAACTACAAGGTGCGTGAGCACTCGCTGGCCAAGGTGCCGGTCATTCTCGTCTGCGGCAAGCGCGAGGCTGAGGAGGGCAGTGTCAACATGCGCCGGCTGGGCTCGCGCGACCAGCAGTCGCTGAGCCTCGACGCGGCGCTTGCCGCGCTGGTCGACGATGCGACGGCGCCTGACCTGCGCCGCGAAAGCCGCAACGCGGCATAGTCATACCCTGGCCCTGCCGCCGGACGGCGGGGCCGGTTCCACCCGACCGGGCGCCAGCGTAGAAGGAAGCCTGCCGCCGCATTGAGGCGGCCCACCTCTGCTTGCGGGGCATCGTTTCATACAGGCGTCACGGGTTCGTCGTAACCGCTGCGGTATGAAACTGACCACGACCAAGTCCCGCGACCGGTTTCCGGAACTGTCCTATTCAAATGAGAAGCAGCCGCGGCTCAAGCGCTGGTTCATCCGTCTTGTCGAGGGCGTGTCGGGGCGGGAGCGCTACGCCGATCTTTACGGCGTCTGGCGTGCGGAGGTGCGCGGCGGCAGCCGCCGCTGCTTTGCCCGGGTGCTCGAACTGATCGACGTCGAAGTCCACCATCGGGAAGCCTGGCCGCCGCAGGCGCTCCCGGAGACGCCGCTGGTGATGATCGCGAACCACCCGTTTGGCATCGGCGACGGCATCGCCATCCTTTCGCTCGCCGAAAAGCTCGACCGGCCGTTCCGCGTCATGATCGCCGCCGACCTGCTCAAGGTTCCGGAAATCCAGCCCTATGCGCTGCCGGTGGATTTTTCCGAGAGCAAGGAAGCGCTGAAGAACAATCTTGCCGTCCGGCACGAGGCAGTGCGGCTGCTGAAGGAAGGCGTAACCGTCGTCATCTTCCCGGCCGGCGGCGTCGCCACCGCGCCGAAAGTGCTCGGCAAGGCCGAAGACCTGCCGTGGAAGATTTTTGTCGCGCGGCTGGTGCAGGATGCCCGCGCGTCGGTGATCCCGCTGCATTTCGAGGGCCAGAACGGCCGGCTGTTCCACCTCGTCAGCAAATACATGAACCTGGTCGAGAGCGACCACAAGTTTGCGCGGTTCCTGGGCAACCTGTCGCTGACGCTGCGGCTGTCGCTGCTGGTGCGGGAGTTCGCGCGGCTTTCGGGAAAAAGCATAGACGTCCGCATCGGCGATGCATTGCCCTGGTCGTCGCTGGAGCCGTTGCGCGACCGCAAGCTGCTGCTCCAGCGCCTGCACAACGCGGTGCTGGAACTCAGGCCAACGGCATCGGCTTCGAAGCGTCCGCTGTTTCGCCCTGAACGCAGTAGCGACGAGCAGCGCACGGCCGCCTAGGGTCGCGACCCGAGGCCCGGTATAAATCAGTCGGCGCCCTCGGCGGCGGTGGGCGCGCTTTCGTCGGCGATCACTTCGACTTCCTGGTTGCGTCCGGCCTCCACCGCGAAATCGCGCTGGAAGATGTGGTCGCGGTTCTTGGCCACGATCGTGTATTCGCCTTCCGCCAGAACCATGGAGGCGTAGGCCCCGACGCTTTCGCGAATCGGGTCGCCCGAGTTGGTCAGCACCGACCAAGACGTGTCGGCGATCGCCTCGCCACCCGGCTCGCGCACCAGCTTCATCGTCATCTCGGCGGCCTTGTGCTCGACCGTCGCTTCGGTAAGCTTGCCGGCCTCGACCTTGATGTCCGAGCGGATCACGGCGTTGACGTTGCCGTAGGTCGAGACCACGTGATACGTGCCGGCATTCAGTCGGATCACTGCGTTCGGGCTGACATCGGGCAGGATGAGCGCGCGTTCGCCCGGCTTCTTTTCTTCGGCCTCGTAGATGGAAAAACGCAGCTTGCCGGACGGGATGCCCTGGCCGCCGGAGTTTTCCGCGTCGAGCTTGAGGCCGCCGGCGTCGAGCACGAAGGCTTCGCGTTTGGCGTCCGCGCCGACCGAGACGCGTTTGGTGGCGCCGGCACGGCCATAGGAGGCGTGCACTAGGTATTGGCCCGGTGTAAGGTCGAAGGATTGGGTGCCGCCCTTGGCCGAGGCGACCAGCTTCAGCTTGCCGTCTGCACCAGGTTCGGTGTCGAACACACGCCAGACCAGGCCACGCGAAATCTCCTCGCCGTCCTGAACCAGCTGTGCCGCCAGCGTGATTCTTCCAAGCCCGGCGGTGGCCAGCGGCGAGGTCGGCGCCGCGGGCGCATAGGTGGAGAGCCCCGGCAGCTCCGGCAGTACCCGGTCGCCGAGCGCTTGCGCCGCGGCTGGCCCGGCTGCTAGCAGGGCAACCCCTATTGCGGCGGCCAGGCATCGGAATTTTCGCGTGATCATGGCTTGCCTTGAAGCGCAAGGCGGTGGCAATTTCAAGACCAGACCCGGCGCCGCCAGGCGCAGCCCGAGCCGCAGATCCGCGCGCGCTTCAGCCACACATCAAGAGGAACCGCAAATGGCGTCGTCCATCATCGACTTCATGCTCGCCCGCAACTCGCCTCCGATCCAGGATCTGAAGGGCCCGGGGCCCGGCGACGACGAGATCGCGCTGATGCTGAAGGTCGCCACTCATGTGCCGGACCATGGCCGGCTGGAGCCGTGGCGCTTTATCCTTTATCGCGGCGAGGTGCGCCACACGATCGGTGAGGCGCTGGCTGCGCTCGTCGACAAGGTCGAGGGCCCGCAGCCGGAAGGGCGCAAGCAGAAGGAGCGCGAGCGGTTCTCGCGCGCGCCGCTGGTCGTCGGCGTGGTGTCGAGCCCGAAGCCGAACATCAAGATCCCCGAGTGGGAAATGTTCCTGTCCGGCGGCGCCGCCGCGATGAGCCTGCTGCTTGCCGCGAACGCGCTCGGCTACGGCGCGAACTGGATCAGCAACTGGTATTCCGAGGTGGAGGAGGGCAGGCGCCTGCTCGGCATTGCGCCGCACGAACGCGTCGTCGGTTTCGTCCACATCGGCAACTATGCCGGCAAGGCACCCGAGCGTCCTCGCCCGGACGTCTCGAAGCTTTATTCCGACTATTCCGGCCCATGGAACGGCTGACGATCAGTCTATAACGCCGGCCGCCGCGGCTCTGGCGAGCAGCCGCTCGGCTCGCCGCAGATGCGGCCGGTCGAACATCTTTCCGCCGATGCCGACGACGCCGGGATTGCCGGCAGCCGCGAACGCTTCGACCACCGCGCGGGCTTCGGCGACCGCTTCCGCGGCCGGAGTGAAGGCCTCGTTGATGATGGCCACCTGGTCGGGGTGGATCGCCATCTTGCCGGTAAAGCCGTCGCGCTCCGCCTCCAGGCATTCGGCGCGCAGTCCGGCCGCGTCGCGAAAATCGACGAAGACCGTGTCGATCGCCGCCGTCTCGGCGGCCGAAGCGGCCAGCAGCGTCATCGACCGGGCGAGGCGGAACAGCTCGATGTAGCGGCCGGCGTCGTCGCGGGTGGCGCGCGCGCCGATCGCCGCCGACAGGTCCTCGGCGCCCCAGGTCAGGCCAGTCAGTCGTGCATGGCCACGCGCGTAGCTGGACGTTCCGAACACGCCGACGGCGGTTTCGGTGATGATCGGCAGGATGCGCGTACTGCCGTCAACCAGGCCATTGGTAGCCTCATGCACGCGCAATTTCGCCGACAACTGCTCGACATCGGTTAGGCCGGATGCCTTCGGCAGCATGACGCCATCCGGGCGCGCGCCGACCGCCGCTTCCAGGTCCGTATCGACAAGGCCGGAGGCGAGATCGTTGACGCGGACATAGACGAGCGCCTTCGTCGGCGGGCGCGAGCGCAAGGTGGCGGCGGTCAGATCGCGCGCGGCCTGCTTGTTCGGGGCGGCGACCGAATCCTCGAGGTCGACGAGGATGACGTCGGCGGCGGAGGCAAAAGCCTTCTCGAGCTTGCGCTCGGAATCGCCGGGCACGAACAGCAGCGAGCGCATCAGGCCGGCCTTTTCAGCATCATCGTCTGGCGGATGCAGCGCGCCACCAGCACGCCGTCCTGGTTGAACGCCCGGTGCTCCATCTCGACGATGCCGCGGTCGGGCTTCGACTTCGATTCACGCACCGAGAGAATCTCGGTCTCGACCCGGATGGTGTCTCCATGGAAGACCGGGTTCGGAAACGCCGTCTCGCGCATGCCGAGGTTGCCGACGAGCGTGCCGAGTGTGGTGTCGTGCACGGAAATGCCGATCATCAGGCCGAGCGTGAATAGCGAGTTCACCAGCGGCCGGCCCCATTCGCTCTTGGCCGCGAAGTCGAAGTCGATGTGCAGCGGCTGCGGGTTCAGCGTCATGGTCGAGAACAGCATGTTGTCGGACTCGGTCACCGACTTGCTCAGCCGGTGCTTGATCACCCGGCCGACTTCGAACTCTTCGAGGTACAGTCCAGCCATGCGTCCCTCCTCTTCCGCTTCCCCTTGCTGGAGCATGACCCCGAAAAGTTGCAGCTTTCCGGACAGGGATCATGCGACAGACAAAGATAGAGCGGAAGTCCGTTCATCTTGATCGGCTTTCGCTCTAGCCCCGGATTCCGGCGCCTGCAAGCCGGTTAAGGAACATGGTGAACGCTTCGTAAACCATTTGTTTCTAGGGTCTTATGGCGTGGAACCGGGCGTGCTGGGCGGTCTTAATGGTTGTGGCGAATTTCCTGAAATGGATGAACACGGCGAGGGTGTCGGAGCGGGCGGCGGCTGCCGGCGCGCTTGCCAGGTCCTTCGTCGACAACGAATTGGCGTTCGAGGACAGGTGCGCGGCGGAAGCCGCCCTGACGCTGCTGCTTGACGACCCGTCCTGGAAAGTGCGGCTGGCCCTGGCCGAGGCGCTGTCGATGAGCCGCCATGCGCCGCTGCAGATCATCGCGGCGCTCGCCGCCGACCAGCCGGAGGTCGCAAGCATGGTGATCGGGCGCTCGCCCCTCGTCACCGATGCCGATTTGATCGACCGCGTCGCCGCCAGCTCTGCCGCCACGCAGTTGCTGATCGCGCGCCGCAGCGCCGTTTCGATGCAGGTCTCGGCGGCCCTCGCCGAGGTCGGCGAGGCCGACGCCTGCAGAGCCGTCCTGCTCAATACCGGCGCGGACATCGCCTCGATTTCGTTCCGCCGCATCGCCGAGCGGCACGGACATCTAGCGCCGGTGCGCGAGGCGATGATCGCCGATCCGCGCCTGCCGTCCGACTGCCGGCATATGCTGCTGGTAAAGGTCGGTGATGCGCTCAGCAGTTCGCCGCTGGTGCGTGCGCTCATCGGTGCCGAACGCGCCGAACGGGTGACGCGTGACGCCTGCGTCAAGGCCTCGCTGACGCTGATCGAAGGCACCCATGCCAGCGAGCACGGCGCGCTGATCGAGCATCTGCGCCTGCGCGGCGACCTGACCGCCGCTTTCCTTATCCGCACCGTGGCGCACGGCAAGATCGACTTTTTCGGCTCGGCCATCGTGGCCCTGACCGGGCAGGCGGAACACCGGGTGCGAGCGCTGCTGGCGAGCGGCAGCGACGGCGCGGTCGGCGCGTTGATGCGCGGCGCGGGGCTTGCCGGCGGCACCCATGCGGTACTGCTGCGCGCGCTGACGCTGTGGCGGGACGTGGCCAAGGGCAGGCGGGTGGCCGGGCCGCAGGAGGTGTCCTGGCTGATGCTGAAGGAAGTCGGCGGCCCCAGCGGCTCAGGCGAACTTGCGAGCCTGCTCAAATCCATCCACCTCGACGTGCTGCGCGAGAACGCCAGGGTTCACGCGCTCGCCATTGCCGCCGCGTAGGCGGGCCGGACGTCGGACTAGCCGCGTAGCGCAGCAATCGTCGCGGCCACCGCGACAGGATCGGTAATGGTGTTGCGGTACTCTCGATCGAGGTCGGTGCCGCCCATGCCGACATGCGGGTTGCGATAGAGCATTCCGCTGGGCACATCCTTCAGCGCGGCGAAATGCAGTTCCGGCAGGCCGGTCGCGGCGAGCACGCCGGCGATATTGCCGGCGTCGAGGCCGCCGCAGCCCATGACGACGATGCGGCCCGCCGCCTGCCGCACGAGCTGTGCCAGCAGCTCGGCTCCCTCCTCGGCGGTGTCGCGCTGGCCGCTTGTGAGCACCCGGCCGACACCGCAGCGAACCAGCGCCTCCAGCGCCGCACCGGCGTCGCGGGTCATGTCGAAGGCGCGATGGCAGGTGACGGCGAGCGGCCCGGCGGCCTCGACCAGGGCGGCCATACGCACCTCGTCGATCGTGCCGTCGGCGCTGAGGCAACCCACCACCACGCCGGCGACGCCGAGAGCGCGCAACGCCGCCACGTCCTCCAGCATCGATCGGTACTCGGCGTCGCTGTAGAGAAAATCGCCGCCGCGCGGCCGCACGATGACGTGGAAGGGGATCCTCGCCGCCGCGAGCGCCTGGCGCGCCGTTCCGATGCTCGGCGTGATGCCGCCCTCGACCAGCGCCGCGCACAATTCGACCCGGTCGGCGCCGGCCTGCTGCGCGGCGATCAGGCCGTCGATGCCCTCTACGCAGATTTCGACAAGCGGGGAGGGGTGAGGCATGGCGGTTTCCAGGTGTTGGAGTGATGCCGGCGGGCTGCCAGGCATGCGTTCGAAAAGAGCGGTCGGAGGTTCGCCCGCCGGATGGTTTAGGCGGGCCTTGCTCAACGGGCAAGAGACACCAGCGCGCACCTGAACCCACGTGGACAGCCGCCCGTAAAACGGGCACGATGCCGCGCGAGGAGGCATCAAGGTCCACCCGACCGGCGAGGCGGGAAAGCGCGGCGAAACAGCAGCTGCAAGTTCCCGCGGGCTATATCACGGTTTCCCCGTGATTGCCTGCCGGACGGAGCCGGGAACCCGGCCGTCCGGGGTGTGGCACGTGGGTTGCTTCCCGATAAACAGTCCAACGCGCTGCGCCGCGGGCGCAGCCAGATCGGGGTGGTGTCGATGCACGGAAATCTTTCGAAACTGCCGGTGGCCATCGTGGCGCTCGCGGCCTCGGCGCTTGCCGCCGCCGCCGCGGAGAAGGTCACGTTCGGGACGAACTGGCTCGCGCAGGCCGAACATGGCGGCTACTATCAGGCGGTCGCTGACGGCAGCTACGCCGCTTGCGGGCTGGACGTCACGATCCAGCCCGGCGGTCCTCAGGGCAGCCTGCGGCCGCTGCTGCTCGCCGGCAAGATCGACTTCTACATGGGCGGCAACATGCAGCAGGCGTTCGACGCCGTCGCCCAGAACATCCCGCTCAGGGTCGTCGCCGCCTCCTTCCAGAAGGAGCCGCAGGTCGTGATGTCGCATCCCGGCCAGGGGCTCGACACCTGGGAGGATCTGAAGAATGCCGACGAATACATCATCGGCGACGAAGGCGCACAGAGCTTCCTGCTGTGGATGGTGAGCGAATTCGGCTTCGATCCGGCCAAGCGTGTCCCTTACACCTTCAACCCGGCGCCCTTCCTCGCCAACAAGAAGTCGATCCAGCAGGGCTACGTCACCTCCGAGCCGTTCGCGGTGGAAAGGGAAGGCGGCTTCGTGCCGAACCAGTTCCTGCTCGCCGATTACGGCTACGACACCTATTCCACCACCATCGAGGCCATGCAGGAGACGATCGACAAGCGGCCGCAGGTGGTCCAGTGCTTCGTCGATGGCTCTGCCAAGGGCTGGTACAACTACCTCTACGGCGACAACAAGGCCGCCAACGAGATGATCAAGAAGGATAATCCCGACATCACCGACGAGCAGATCGCCTTTTCGATCGCGCAGATGAAGAAATTCGGCATCGTCGATTCCGGCGACACCGAGAAGCTCGGCATTGGCGCCATGACCGACGAGCGCATGCAGAGCTATTACGACAAGATGGTGAAGGCGAAGGTCATGCCGGCCGGCATCGACATCAAGAAGTCCTACACGCTGGACTTCGTCAACAAAGGCGTCGGGCTCGACCTCAGGAAGTGAGAGCTTGAAACGGGACGAGGGGATGAGAGACGGCGCACCATGACGGTTGGCATGAGCCCGCAGGTCGGGGCTGTGTCGCGGCAGGCCGTCTCTCCGCCCGGCTCCGATGGAGCGGGCAGTTCGCTGCTGGATCTGCGCGGTGTCGGCAAGACCTTCTCGAACGGCGTGACGGCGCTGCGCGACGTCGGCCTGACTATCCGCGAGGGCGACTTCCTCAGCCTGCTCGGCCCCTCTGGCTGCGGCAAGTCGACGGTGCTGCGCCTGATCGCCGGGCTGCTGGCGCCGACCACCGGAGAGCTCAACTGGTACAGGACGCTCGGCTCCGACGGCGTCGGTTTCGTCTTCCAGGAGCCGACGCTGCTGCCGTGGGCCGACGTGTTCGACAATGTCTGGCTGCCGCTCAGGCTGCGCGGCGTCTCCCGTGCCAAGGCAGCCCGGGCGGTACACGAGCTGCTCGACCGGGTGCGGCTCACCGGCTTCGACCGGGCAATGCCGCGCGAGCTGTCCGGCGGCATGAAGATGCGCGTGTCGATCGCCCGCGCCCTGGTCACCCGCCCGCGGCTGCTCTTGATGGACGAGCCCTTCGCCGCGCTCGACGAGATCACCCGCTTCCGGCTCAACGACGACCTCTTGGAGCTCTGGATGGACCAGCGCTTCACCGTGGTGTTCGTCACCCACAGCGTGTTCGAGAGCGTGTTCCTGTCGAACCGCATCGCCGTGATGGCGGCGCGGCCGGGTCGGGTGTTTCAGGAACTCGCCGTCGACGCGCCCTATCCGCGCAGTGAGGCATTCCGCACCGCCGCCGATTATGCTGCGCGCTGTCGGGAAGCGTCCGACGTGCTGCTGGCGGCGATCAACGCGCCGGCCGAGGCTCTGTCATGACGGCCGTGGGGCGTGCCACCATTCAGGCGCTTGACGCGGAGGAGGCGCGGCGTGCCAGGGCCGCCCGGCTTGAGCGGATCGGCAGATGGGTGCTGCCGCTCGCCATCATGCTCTTTGCGATCTGGCTGTGGGACCGCGTCTGCGTGTGGAATGAAATCCCGCAATACATCCTGCCGCGCCCCGGCGTGGTGTTGCAGACGCTGATCAACGATCGCGCCCTACTGTTCTCGTCGCTGCTGGTGACATTGCGCATCACCTTCCTCGGCCTGCTCCTGGCCGTTCTCGGCGGCGTCGGGCTTGCTATCCTGTTCACTCAATCGAAATGGGTGGAAATGTCGCTCTTTCCCTTTGCGATCGTCTTGCAGGTGACACCGATCGTGGCGATCTTTCCGCTCATCAATATCTACGTCGACAACCAGACGGCGAAACTTCTGTTGTGTTCATGGATCGTCGCTTTTTTCCCAGTTCTCTCCAACACGACGCTTGGCCTGAACTCCGTCGACCGCAATCTGATCGACCTGTTCCGCCTCAACGGCGCCACGCGGCTGCAGCAGCTCTGGCATCTCAGGCTGCCGGCGGCGATGCCGTATTTCCTCGGCGGCCTGAAGATCGCCGGCGGCCTGTCGCTGATCGGCGCGGTGGTTGCGGAGTTCGTGGCTGGAGCGGCGGGCCAGTCCTCGGGCCTTGCCTCGCGCATCATCGAGGCGGGTTACCGGCTGAACGCGCCACGGCTGTTCGCCGCACTGCTGCTGATCTCGCTCGCCGGCATCGTCATTTTCCTGGTGCTGTCGCTGGTCTCGCACCTTCTGCTGCGGCGCTGGCACGAGAGCGCGCTGTCGGCGGAGCGGTGATCCTCATGCATTTGTGGGCGCAGGGGCGCGACGTTTCATGTCCGCGAGCATGACCCTCGAAATCCCCACCTCCGGCTGGTATGTGCTCGGCAATGCGCGGCTGCATGCCTCGCTGACGCCCGGCCTCGACGGTCCGCTCGATCGGGACGGCTTCGCCACCGTCGATATCGCCGTTGCCGACGGCAAGGTCACCGGCATAGCATCGCGCGGCGCCCGGCCGCCGCCGCCACGCGCGACCGATCTCGCCGGCCGCATCGTGCTGCCGTGCTTCATCGACTGCCACACCCATATCGACAAAGGCCATATCTGGCAGCGCATGCCCAATCCCGACGGCTCGTTCATGGGCGCGCTCGACGCGGTGGACGCGGATCGTCTTGTACGCTGGAACGCCGACGATCTGGCGCGCCGCATGGAGTTTTCGCTGCGCTGCGCCTACGTGCACGGCACCAGCGCCTTGCGCACCCATCTCGATTCGGTCGCGCCGCAGGAAGGCATCTCCTGGCCGGTATTCGAGCAGGTGCGGGAAAGCTGGCGCGGCCGCATCGCGTTGCAGGCGGCAAGCTTGGTCGGCATCGAGAGGGTGCGCGAGACGGCGTGGTTCGACAGGCTCGCCGCGCGGGTGGCAACGGCGAACGGCATCCTCGGCGCCGTCACCTACATGGTGCCCGACCTCGAAACGCTGCTCGACCGCATTTTCCGCACGGCGGCAGAACGCGGGCTCGACCTCGACTTCCATGCCGACGAGACCGACGATACAAGCGCCGTCTCGCTGCGCCTGATTGCCGAGGCGGCGCTGCGCCATCGCTTCGAGGGCAAGATCCTGGTCGGCCACTGCTGCGCGCTGGCGCGCCAGCCGGACCGCGAAGTGAGGCAGACGCTGGACAAGGTCGCCGCCGCGGGCATTTCGGTCGTGTCGCTGCCGATGTGCAATCTCTACCTGCAGGACAGGCGCCAGGACCGTACCACGCCGCGCTGGCGGGGCGTGACGCTGGTGCACGAGATGAGGGTGCGCGGCATTCCGGTCGCCATCGCCTCGGACAACACCCGCGACCCGTTCCATGCCTATGGCGACCTCGACATGCTGGAGGTCCACCGCATGGCGACGCGCATCCTGCATCTCGACCATCCCATCGGCGACTGGCCGAAGGCCGCGACTGCGACTCCGGCGGCGATCATGGGTATCGAGGGCGGCACCGTCTCGGTTGGCGGCACGGCCGACCTGGTCATCTTCAAGGGCCGCAGCTGGACCGAGCTGCTGTCGCGGCCGGAGTCGGACCGAATCGTGCTGCGTGCCGGCAAGGCGATCGAGCGGGTGCTTCCGGACTATGCCGAACTCGACGGGCTGATGGGGTGACCATGGATCTGGCGGCGCTGCGCAAGGACCTCGAAGGGCTGCGGATCGAGGACAATCCGGCGATCGTGCAGCAGAAAAGCCGCGACTTCTACTGGTACAGCCCGGTGCTGAAGCGCCAGCTCGACCACGTGACCGGCGACCTCGTCGTCTCGCCGCGCAACGAGGCGGAGGTGATGCGCGTGCTCGCCGCCTGCCACCGCCACGGCGTGCCGGTCACGCCGCGCGGCACCGGCACCGGCAATTACGGGCAGGCGATGCCGCTGTCGGGCGGCGTCGTGCTGTCGCTGGCAGAGATGAACGAGGTCACGACAATCGCCGAAGGCCGCGTCGTCAGCGGGCCGGGCGCCATCCTCGCCGAGATCGACCGGCGGACGAAAACCCATTCGCGGCAGGAGCTTCGCCTGCATCCTTCGACCTACAACACGGCCTCGATCGGCGGCTTCATCGCCGGCGGCTCGGGTGGCGTCGGCTCGATCAATTTCGGCGGACTGCGCGATTTCGGCAACGTGATGCGGCTGCGCGTCGTCACCATGGAGGCGGAGCCGCGTATCCTCGAGCTCTCCGGCGAGGACCTGCACAAGGTCACCCATGCCTACGGCACCAACGGCATAATCACCGAGGTCGAGATGCCGCTTGCCGCCGCCTACGACTGGGTCGACGTGATCGTCGGCTTCGATGCCTTCGCCGATGCCGCGCGCTACGGAAACGCGCTCGCCTGCCAGGACGGCATCCTGACCAAACTGATCACGCCGGTCGCCGCACCCGCGCCATGGCTCTATTTCAAGCGCCATCAGCGCTTCCTCAAGGAAGGGCAAAGCGTCGTCATCGCCATGGTGGCCCCGCACTCGCTCGACGCGTTCCGCGCCTTCACCCGGCGCGAGCGCGGCGAGGTGATCTTCGACGCCTCGCAGGTCGACGACCTGAAGGGCCTGCCGCCGGCCTACGAGCTGACCTGGAACCACACGACGCTGCGCGCCTTGCGAATCGACCCGGCCATCACCTACCTGCAATCGCTCTATCCGTTCCCCGATCAGCTCGATCTGGTCGCCAGGGTCGACGGGCTTTTCCCCGGCGAGGTGACCTCCCACCTCGAATTCGTGCGCTTCGACGGCAACATCACCTGTTTCGGCCTGCCGCTGGTGAAATTCACCACCGAGGAGCGGCTGAACGAGATCATCCGGCTCTACGAGGACAACGGATGTCCAATCTTTAACCCCCACCGCTATACGCTGGAGGAGGGTGGCATGAAGCAGACCGACGAGGTCCAGCTGGCATTCAAGCGCCTGGCCGACCCCCAAGGCCTGCTTAACCCCGGCAAGATGATCGCCTGGGAGGATCCGGATTATAACTATCGGTCCGGCAAGACGTTTCTGTTCAAGGGGCTGGAGCGGGCAGGCTAGTCGACGCATGGCGCTGTGCGGTTTGGGTTGCATCGGCTGGTCGAGCGAGGGAGGCCGGGCATGAAAATCCTCGTCCTTCACGCCCACCCGGTCGCCGCCAGCTTCAACGCGGCGCTGCACCGCCTGATCGTCGAGCGGTTGCGCGCCGGCGGCCACAGCGTCGACGATTGCGACCTCTACGCCGAAAACTTCGACCCGCGGCTGAGCGCCGCCGAACGCGACGCCTACCACCGGCCGCGCTCGCCGGACGAACCTGTGGCGGCGTACGTCGCGCGGCTGCGCGCCGCCGAGGCACTGGTGCTGTGCTACCCCGTCTGGAACTACGGTTATCCGGCCATCCTGAAAGGCTTTTTCGACCGCGTGTTCCTGCCGGGCGTGTCGTTCGAGATGGTTGACGGCGCCGTCAGGCCGTCGCTGCACAACATCCGCAAGGTGGTGGCCGTCACCACCTATGGCGGCAGCTGGCTGCGCGCTTTCCTCGTCGGCAATCCGCCGCGCAAGCTGGTGGTCCGCCTGCTGCGCAGCACGGTCAAGCCGGGTGCGCCGGTGAAATTCCTCGCCCACTACGACATGAACCTGTCCACAGATGCCTCGCGCAACGCCTTCATGCGCAAGGTGGCGGCCACGATGGACAGCTTCTGATGCGGGTTCTGGTCGTCTATTGCCACCCGGTGCCGGAGAGTTACTGCGCGGCCTTGCGCGATGCGGCGGTGGACACCTTGCGCGGCCGGGGCGACGAAATCCGCCTGGTCGACCTCTATGCCGAAAACTTCGACCCGGTGATGTCGGGGGAAGAACGGCGCGCCTACAACCACGGTCCGCCGGCCGATCCGGCGCTGCGGCCCTATGCCGAGCAGCTGAAATGGGCGGAGGCGGTGCTGTTCGTCTACCCGACCTGGTGGTACGGCCTGCCGGCAATGCTCAAGGGGTTCTTCGACCGGGTCTGGGCCGCCGGCATCGTCTTCGACCTGCCGGCCGAGGGCGGCGGGATCGTGTCGCGCATCGCGCATATCCGCAGGATCGGCGTGGTGACGACCTGCGGCGCCACCATGATCTGGTCGTTCCTGATCGGCCAGCCCGGCCGCAAGACCATCCTGCGCGGCATGCGTGCACTGTGTGCAACCCGCAGCCGCACGCTCTATCTCGCGCATTACGACATGGATCGATCGACGCCACAGAGTCGGGCAGCGTTTCTCGCCAAGGTCAAACGCAGGCTGGCACGGTTCTGAACACCACGCCGCTGACGCGTGATTCCCGTCGCCAGAAAAAGCAAAAGCCGCCTTGCGGCGGCCGATGCGTCGGTTTCCGCGATGCGGAAACTTACTTGATCTTGGTTTCCTTGAACTCGACGTGCTTCTTCGCAACCGGGTCGTACTTGCGGAAGGACAGCTTCTCGGTCTTGGTGCGGCTGTTCTTGCTGGTCACGTAGAAGAAGCCGGTATCGGCGGTGGACAGAAGCTTGATCTTGATGTTCGCGGCTTTGGCCATGGATGCATTCCGTTGGACTGACTGGGGTTGACCGCCTCTCGAAGGGCGGTGGCCCCGGCGCGGAAATCAGGCGCGACACATAAAGATCGCTGCCGGAAAGTCAAGAGCGGCGGCCGGACGTGAGAATGCGGCTCAGCGCCACCACGATGTAGAACAGGAACAGCAGCGCCAGCGAGCCGGCGAAGCCTTCCTTGCCGAACAGGTCCATGCCGACGCCGATCGCCTGCGGGCCGATCACCATGCCCAACCCGTAGCAGAGCACGAAGGCGGCGTTTGCATTGGCAAGCTCGTGCCCCGACAACCTTGAGCCGAGATGCGCCAGGCCGATCGTATAGAGCGCCGCCACCACGCCGCCCCAGACGAACAGCACCGCGGCCAGCACATGCCAGTTGCCGGCGATCGACGGCAGCACAAGCATGCCGGCAAGGCCGACGGTCGCGCAGGCGAGCAGCAGGTAGCGGCGGTCGCGCACGCGGTCGCTGAGCATGCCGATCGGGATCTGCATCAGGACGTTGCCGAGGCCGATCATGGTGAGCAGCAGCGCGGCGTCGGCTTCCGTGTAACCTGTGCGCGCTCCATAGACCGGGAACAGCGCGAAGCCGCCGGTTTCGACCGCGCCGAATACCAGCACCGCGGCGGTCGCCGTCGGCACCAGCCATATGTAGCGCAGGAAATTGCCGTTGCCTTCGCTCGGGTCGATGCGCGGACTTTCCCGCCATGCGGCGACCACGGGAATCAGCGCTATGGTTACCAGCACGAATACCGTGCCGAACGGCGCGAAACCGTCGCTGCCGAGCTGCGCGAACAGCCACGGCCCGAGCGCGAAGCCGAGCGACAGCACGGTGGCGTAAATACCGAGCACGAAGCCGCGCCGGTGCGGCGGCGCAGAGGACGAAATCCAGAATTCCGAGAGGATGAACAGGATCGTCAGCGCCAGGTGCAGCACGGCGCGCAGCGGAAACCACATCCAGAACGCCGTGGCGAAGTAGAAGCCGACGAATGCCAGTGCCCCGAGAACGATCATGGCTACCATCGTCCATACCGTGCCGAAACGCACCGCCAGCGGCGTCGCCAGCGGCGCGCCGGCGATGGAGGCAAGGCCGGCGACGGCGGTGTTCATGCCGATCAGGCTGGCGGAGTAGCCGCGCTTTTCGAGGATGACGCTGAGCAGCGGCATGCCGAGGCCGATGGCGATGCCGACGACGCTGATCGACGCGATCGCCGCGGTCAGCGCCAGCCAGTGCACGCGTGTCGGATGGCCCTCGATTTCAGTTTTGCCGGTCATGTCGAAACTGCTTGCGTCAGGCTTGATGGTCAGGCCGGAAAGCGGACACTTCGGCTTGTTCGCTACACTTCGGAAAAGACATGCGTCAAATGAGTTCGCGTACGAAGCGGTTACGTATCATGCGGTAGAACGGCACGTCCGCGCCGGGCCGCAACGCCGGATCGGCCTCGAGACGCTGCTCCAGTTCGCCCAGGATGGTCCGGGTGATGGTCGGGATGTCTGCCTCTTGCGCCTCGGCAAGCGGCAGCCATGCCAGTTCCTCGAGTTCTTCGGTCGGCCCGCCGCCGGGCAGTTCGACCGCGACGCTGTCGCGCCAGGCGGCGAGGAAACGGGTATCGAAACGCCTGACCCGGCCCGGCGGCGTGATCGCGCGGGCGATGTAGCGCAGGTTCTCCAGCGACGGCGCCACGCCCTGCTCGGCAAAGCCGCGCCAGCCGGCCTTCGCCGTCTCGAACGGCGCCTTGTGGCCGATCAGCAGCCCGGCCTCCTCATAGGTTTCGCGGATGGCCGACAGCGCGATGGCGCGGGCCCGCGTAGCGCTTGTGCGCGCCGTGCTGGTCAGCTTGACCTGTTCGGCCGGGTGCAGGCCGTCGATCACGGGAATGCTGCTGTCCTCGGGGTCGGTGCGACCGCCCGGAAACACGAATTTTCCCGGCATGAAGGCATGGCGATGATGGCGGCGGCCCATCAGCACCCTGGTGACGCCGCCTTGCCGGTCGAGCAGGATGAGCGTCGCGGCGTCGCGCGGCCGCAACGGTCCCTTGCCCAGCGCGAAATCCTTGGCTTCGGCCTTGTCGACCTCGGTTCTGGTCATTCCGTCCATGGGCTTTCCCTTAGCGGAGCGCGGGCGGCGATGGAACCGTTCCTTTCGACCAGAAGCTTGTACCAGCAGCGGCTTTATGCCTCCGGATGCTGCTCGATAAGATCCTTCTCGCCGCCGAAGCCGTGCATATAGAGGGCCCATTGCAGGCCGACGACGGCGCCCTTGACCGGGCGGAGCAGCGCGAGCGCCGAGATGACGGTGAGCGGCACCCAGATCGCCAGGTGCTGCCAGGTCGACAGCGTGCTGGTCGCCTCGACCGCCATGAAGGCGCCGACGATGACGTGGCCGACGATGACCACCACCAGATAGGCCGGCAGGTCGTCGGCGCGGTGGTGGAACATCTCCTCGCCGCAACGGTCGCAACGGTCGACCACCTTCAGGTAGGAGCGGAACAGGCGGCCTTCGCCGCAATGCGGACAGCGTCCAAGAAAGCCGCGCTTCATCGCCTGCAGCAGCGGGCGCGCCGCCCGACCGGATTGGTGCTCGCCGCCGAAAACCTGCTGTTCCATCGTCATCTCCTGCCGCGGGAGCCAGGACGGGGGCTCGACGCGCGCAAACGCTTCTGCCGGGCCTTCGCCTTGTGGAACGACCGTTTCGCGCCCGGCAGCGGTTTCGGCTCGCTCAGCATCTCGAAGCGCAATGCACCGGCCAGCGGCGCCACCTCGACGAGCCTCACAAGGACGGCGTCGGCCAGCTGAAAACCCTTGCCCGACCGTTCGCCCACCAGGGCCCGCGCCGTCTCGTCGAATACGTAGTAATCGCCGTCCAGCGTTGCTACCGGCACAAAGCCATCGGTGCCGAACTGCGGCAATTGGACAAATAGTCCCGCCTTGGTCACGCCCGACACGCGGCCGTCGAATTCGCCGCCTACCTGTTCGGCGAGATGGGCGGCGATCAGCCGGTCGACGGTCTCGCGCTCAGCCGCCATGGCGCGCCGCTCGGTCGTCGAGATGAGGCCGGAAATATCCTCCAGCCGCGCTTCCTCCGCCGGCGTCAGCCCGTCGCTGCCGAGGCCGAGCGCCGCGATCAGCGCACGGTGAACGATCAGGTCGGCATAGCGCCGTATCGGCGACGTGAAATGCGCGTAGCGCTTCAGGTTGAGGCCGAAATGGCCAAGGTTATCAGGCGAATAGACGGCCTGGCTCTGGGTGCGCAGCACCACCTCGTTGACCAACCCCTCATGTTCGCTGTCGCGTACCCGGTCGAGGATATGATTGAACTGCGCGGTGCGCAGTTCGGCGCCGCGCGCCAGCGAAATGCCGATCGAGTGGAGGAATTCGCGCAGCGATTCCTGCTTGACCAGCGACGGCGTGTCGTGGACGCGGTACACCAGCTTCTGGCGTTTCGCCTCCAGGGTCTCGGCCGCCGCGACATTGGCCTGGATCATGAATTCCTCGATCAGCCGGTGCGCGTCGAGCCGTTGCGGCACGATGACGCGGTCGACCGTGCCGTCGGGTTTCAGCAGGATTTTTCGTTCCGGCAGGTCGAGGTCGAGCGGCTGGCGCTTGTCGCGGCCACGCTTCAGCACGGCGTAGCCGTTCCATAGCGGCCGCAGCACCGTGTCGAGAATCGGGCCGGTCTTGTCGTCGGGCACGCCGTCGATCGCCGCCTGAGCCTGCGGGTAGGACAGGCGGGCGGCCGAGCGCATCATAACGCGGTGGAAGGAATGCCTGAGCTTGCGGCCGTCGGCGGCGAAAATCATGCGCACGGCCAGCGCCGGCCGCTCGACCGCTTCCTTCAGCGAGCAAAGGTCGTTGGAGATGCGTTCGGGCAGCATCGGCACGACGCGGTCGGGGAAATAGACCGAATTGCCGCGGTTCAGCGCCTCGCGGTCGAGCGCGCTGCCGGGGCGCACGTAGGCGGCGACGTCGGCGATGGCGACGGTGGCGATCACGCCGTCCGGATTGGCCGGATCGGTGTCCGGCGTCGCATGGACGGCGTCGTCATGGTCCTTGGCGTCGGCCGGGTCGATGGTGACCAGCGGCAGGTCGCGCCAGTCCTCGCGGCCGGCCATGCCGGCGGGTTGCGCGGCTTCGGCCTCGGCAAGCGCTTCCTTCGGGAAGACGTGCGGAATGCCGTGCGCGTGGATGGCGATCATCGACACGGCCTTCTCGCTGGTCAGCGAGCCGACCACCGACACCACCTTGGCCTGCGGCAGGCCGTAACGCACCGAGCGGCCGGTCTCGATCTCGACCAGGTCACCGTCGCGCGCGCCGTTGCGGCTCTCCGTGGCGACCTCGAACTCCGGCTTGCCGCGCTCGACCGGGACGATGCGTAAGCGGCCGTCGGCCAGCGTGCGGAACACGCCGAGCGCGGTGTCGGCACGCTTCTCGAACACCTTCATCACCCGCGCGGTGTAGGCGGGACCTGGCCCGTCGGTATTGCGGAAGGTTTTGGCGAGCACGCGGTCGCCGACGCCGGGCGCGGCGCCGCGCGCCGTCCGCGCCGTCTTGATCGCCACGACCACCGACGGCGCTTCGCCGTCGCGCTCGGCCGGGCGTGCGAGCAGCGTGCCGTCGGCATCGCGGGAAAAGATGTCGAGCACGGCGACGTGGGGCAGGGCGCCGGGGCGCTTCAGCCGCTTGCGGTCCTTCTCAATCAGCCCCTCGTCGTGCAGGTCGGCGAGCGTGTCCTTCAGCCAGACCCGGTCAGCCCCCTTGAGCGAGAAGGCGCGCGCCAGGTCGCGCTTGCCGCTCTTGTCGGGGTTCTCCTCGATGTAGCTCAGCAACTCCTCGCGGCTCGGCCGGAAATCGCCGGCACTGCGCGGATGCGCGCCAGGGCCGAAGGCCGGGCTTTTGCCTCGATCGTCCCTCGGCGCGGGCGGTTTCTTCGCCACCTCAGTCCTTTTTCTTCGCGGACGGCTTTTTCGCCGCCGGTTTCTTCGCCTTGCCGGTCGCCCTGGCGCCGTTCGACTTGCGGCCGCCTCCGCCGCTCTTGGCTTCCCGCTCGGCGATCAGCACCAGCGCATCGTCGAGCGTCACCGTCATAGGGTCCTTGCCCTTCGGCAAAGTGGCGTTGACCTTGCCGAAATTGACGTAGGGCCCGTACTTGCCGTCGCGCACCGTAACGGCGCCGCCGCCATCGGGATGATCGCCCAGCGTCTTCAGTGCGGCGGGCGTGCCGCCACGCGCCGCCTTGCCCTTCGACTGCTTCTCCGCAATCACCGACACGGCGCGGTTGAGGCCGATCGAAAACACGTCCTCGATGCTCTCGAGGTTGGCGTAGGTTCCGTCGTGCAGCACGAACGGCCCGTAGCGGCCGAGGCCGGCCGAGATCATCTTGCCGCTTTCCGGGTGCTTGCCGACGTCGCGCGGCAGCGACAGCAGCGCCAGAGCCTTCTCGTGGTCCACGGTATCGACCGTCCAGCCCTTCGGCAGGCTGGAGCGCTTGGCCTCCTTGCCGTCGCCACGCTGCACATAGGGGCCGAAACGGCCGTTGCGCAGCGTGATCTCCTCGGCCGTGTACGGGTCCTTGCCCAGCACCTTATCGCCGTCACCATTGCCGGCGGCCTCGCCATTGCCGTTGACGGCGTCGCCGAGCTGGCGCGTGTAGCCGCATTCCGGATAGTTGGAGCAACCGACGAAGGCGCCGAATTTTCCCAGCTTCAGCGACAGATTGCCGTTGCCGCAGCGCGGGCAGATGCGCGGGTTGGAGCCGTCCTCGCGCTCCGGGAACACCAGCGGCGCCAGTTCCTCGTTGAGAGAATCCAGCACGTCGGTGACGCGCAATTCCTTGATACCGTCGACGGCACCGGAAAAGTCCCGCCAGAAGTCGCGCAAAACGTCCTTCCAGGCGAGTTTGCCGTCGGAAATCTCGTCGAGCTTCTCTTCCAGCGAGGCGGTGAAATCATACTCGACGTAGTGTTCGAAGAAGCTTTCCATGAAGGCCGTGACCAGCCGGCCCTTGGGCTGCGGCACCAGCTTGCGGTTCTCGATCTTCACGTAGTCGCGGTCTTCCAGTGTCTTCAGCGTCGCCACATAGGTCGACGGCCGGCCGATGCCGAGCTCTTCCATCTTCTTGATGAAGGAGGCTTCCGAATAACGCGGCGGCGGCTCGGTGGTGTGGAAGGTGATGTTGATCGCCTTGCGGTCCAGCGTCTCGCCGGAGCGGATTTCGGGCAGGCGCCGGCTGTCCTCGTCCTCGGCGTCCTCCTCCTTCTGTTCGGTATAGGCAGCGATGAAGCCATCGAAGCGGACCACCGAGCCGACGGCGCGCAGATTGGCCGTCGCCGCGCCGTTCCTGGCTTCGATCTCGACCGTCGTGCGCTCGATCTCGGCCGGAAGCATCTGGCTGGCGATGGCGCGTTTCCAGATGATCTCGTAGAGCCTTGCCTGATCGGCATCGAGATATTTGCGCATCTCGGCGGGCGTACGCGAGAAGTCTGTCGGGCGGATCGCCTCGTGCGCCTCCTGGGCGTTCTTGGCCTTGGCGGAATAATAACGCGGCTTCTCCGGAACGTATTTTTCGCCGAACTCGTGGGCGATGGCCGCGCGGGCGGCGGCGATCGCCTCGGGCGCCATCTGCACGCCGTCGGTTCGCATGTAGGTAATCAGGCCGGCGGTTTCCCCGCCGATCTCCATACCCTCGTAGAGGCGCTGCGCCACCTGCATGGTGCGCTGCGCCGAAAAGCCGAGACGCGACGACGCGGCCTGCTGCAGGGTCGAGGTGGTGAAGGGCGGGGCAGGGTTGCGCCTGGTCGGCTTGGCTTCCACCGACAGCGCCTTGAACGTGGCGCCGTCGAGCATCGCCTTGATGCCGTCGGCCTGCGCCTGGCTCTTGATGTCGAGCTTTTCCAGCTTCTTGCCGTCGAGCGCCGTCAGGCGCGCCTCGAAGCTCTCCTTGCGCGGCGTGTCGAGGACGGCGGCGATCAGCCAATACTCCTCGCGTATGAAACGCTCGATCTCGGCCTCGCGGTCGCAGACGAAACGCAGCGCCACCGACTGCACGCGGCCGGCCGAGCGGGCGCCCGGCAGCTTGCGCCAGAGCACGGGCGACAAGGTGAAGCCGACGAGATAGTCGAGCGCCCGGCGGGCGAGATAGGCATCGACCAGCGGCGGGTCGATCTCGCGCGGATTGGCCATGGCGTCGAGCACGGCCTGCTTGGTGATCGAGTTGAAGACCACCCGCTTGACCGGCTTGTCCTTGAGCGCCCGCTTCTGCCGCAGCACTTCGAGCACGTGCCAGGAAATCGCCTCGCCTTCGCGGTCCGGGTCGGTGGCCAGAATCAGGCCGTCAGCCTCCTTCACCGCCTTGGCGATGTCGGTCAGCCGCTTCGACGACGGCCCGTCGACCTCCCACGACATGGCGAAGTCGTCGTCGGGCTTAACCGAACCGTCCTTGGCGGGCAGGTCGCGGACATGGCCGAAGGAAGCCAGAACCTTATAGTTCCGGCCGAGATACTTGTTGATGGTTTTCACCTTGTTCGGTGATTCGACGACGACGACGTCCATGGATTTTTATGTTTTCCGCATCGGGGAGGGGCAGCGGCGACCCTCCTCTAAAGCATCCGCTGCCTGTTTGGCTTCGTCAAATGGCCGTGGAAACCCCTGCGGTCAAGGGACAACGCGGAAAATGCAACCCGCCACTACCGATTGCAACCCAAGGGATAGGCAAAAATTCCTTGCAATTTAAGGTTAATATGATAAACAGTTACGATCAGTGATTGTGCAGCAGGTTATGCGAGTTCCCGGTGCGGCGAGAGCCGGTTACCGGACGAGGAGCGATTCATGCGCCCAGTGTATGGCCCACGCCGAACCGAGACGCTGGACTATCTGCAATCGATGCTGGGCCAGTTGCGCACCATGGCCGAGGCGGAGCGTTGCGACATGCTCTCCTACCTGATCGAGATGGCTTATCTCGAGGTGAGCGACATCATCCGGGGTGAACGGCCGATGCGCGTCAACGAGCGCCGGAACAACAACGCCGCCTGAGGCACCTCACCCGCGCGGGGCGACGGGCACCACGGCGTGCCGCGTGAAGAGGGCGCACGCGGCACGCTGTCGGTCTTATTCATGTACCCGTCCGGGAAGGCTGGCGCGTGGGGCTACAGCCTTAGGTTTCGGGATCGACGAGCGAGACGAAGCCGCCGGGATGGCGCTCCAGCCGGCCGGCGAGGTCGAGCTCCAGCAGCACCATGAACACTTGCGCCGGGTGCAGGCCGGTATGGCGGATGATCTCGTCGACGCCGACCGGCACCGGGCTCAAGGCCTGCAGGATGACGGTACGGTCGGTCTCGATCAGCGGCGGCGCGTCGGAAAAATCCGGCGGCTCCTCGGCCGACACGTCCGGCGGGGTCTCGGTCAGCGTCAATGGTGCAAGCGCGTCCAGGATGTCCTCGGGGCCGGTCACGAGTACGGCTCCTTCCTTGAGCAGGCGGTTGGCGCCCTCGGCGCGCGGGTCGAGTGGCGAGCCCGGCACGGAAAACACCGTGCGGCCCATTTCGTTGGCCAGCCGCGCGCTGATCAGCGAACCCGACCGGCGCGCCGCCTCGACCACCACCAGACCGAGCGCCAGTCCGGCGACGATGCGGTTGCGGCGCGGAAAGTCCTGGGCGCGGGGCTCCCAGCCGAACGGCATTTCCGAGACGATGGCGCCGGCTCCGGCGGCGATGCGTTCGCACAGCCCGGCATTTTCAGGCGGGTAGGGACGGTCGAGCCCGCCGGCGAGCACGCCGACGGTTCCGGTGGTGAGGCTGCCTTCGTGGGCTGCCGTATCGATGCCGCGCGCCAGCCCGGAGATTACCGCGTAGCCTTCACGCCCGACCGCGTCGGCCAGCAGCCGCGCCATCTTGATGCCGGCCAGCGAGGCGTTGCGGGCGCCGACGATGGCGACCGCCGGCAGGGCGAACACCGCACCGTTGCCTTTGACGGCGATCAGCGGCGGCGGGTGGTCCATGCGCCGCAGCATAGGCGGATAGTCGGGCTCGCCGATGCCGACGAAGCGGGCGCCGTGCCGCGCCGCCGTGTCGATCTCGGCCTCAGCCACCGCGACCGGCGGGATGCGCGGCGGCGCCTTCGCGCCGGCGTTGCGCATCAGCTCGGGCAGGTGCTCGATCGCGGCGTCGGCCGAGCCGAAGCGGTTGATCAGGTCGCGGAAGGTCGCGGGGCCGACATTGGGCGTGCGGATCAGTCTCAGCCAGGCCAGCCGCTGGCGGTCGGAGAGCCGCGGCCGCGCCTCGGTCATCCCTTCGACCCGATGCGCGATTCGGTGCCGGCGAGCAGCCGCTGGATGTTGGCGCGATGCTTTATCCAGACGATCGCCGTCATGATGGCGAACACGACGGCAAGGTCGGTGCGGCCCATGACCAGCAGGGCGGCCGGCACGGCCAGCGTGGCGATCAGCGCGGCGAGCGAGGAGTAGCGCAGCAGCGCGGCGATCGCCAGCCACACCACCGCGAACACCAGCACCGCCTGCCAGGCAAGCCCGATCAGCACGCCGAGATAGGTGGCCACGCCCTTGCCGCCCTTGAAGCCCAGCCAGACCGGGAAGATGTGGCCGATGAAGGCGGCGAAGCCGGCGGCGATGCCGAGCTCCAGGCCGAAGCGCCCGGCGATCAGCGCCGCGGCGGTGCCCTTCAGCGCGTCGGCGACGAGCGTCAGCGCCGCCAGGCCCTTGTGGCCGGTGCGCAGCACGTTGGTCGCGCCGATGTTGCCCGAGCCGATCTTGCGCACGTCGCCGAGGCCGGCGGCGCGGGTGATCAGCAGCCCGAACGGGATCGAGCCGAGCAGGTAGCCGAAGACAAGCGCGGCGATGAAATTTAATGTCATGTGCCTCCCCGGAACGGCCGGGCGCACGCCTCCCGACCGCTTGTGTGGTTTCGGGACAGGGGCATGCGTTGGATCAAGGCCGTTCCGGGCCGACTATGCCTCGAAAACCGTCTTGCCGGCAACCAGCGTGCGGAGGACGCGGCCCTGCAGGCGGGCACCCTCGAAACAGGTGTTCTTCGAGCGCGAGACGATGTCGGCCTCGCGCACCACCCACGGCTCGTCGATGTCGATCACCGCGAGATCGGCCGAGGCACCCGGCGCCAGCGTGCCGCCGGACAGGCCGAACCGCTTGGCCGGCGCGCGCGACAGCACCTCGACGAGGCGCGCCAGCGGCAGGTCGCCGTTGTGGACCAGCCGCAGCCCGGCGCCGAGCAGCGTCTCCAGGCCGATGGCGCCGTCGGCGGCGTCGGCGAAGGGCAGGCGCTTGGTGTCGACGTCCTGCGGGTCGTGCGAGGAGACGACGATGTCGATGGTGCCGTCGCGCACCGCCTCGACCATGGCGAGGCGGTCCTCCTCGGCGCGCAGCGGCGGCGAAAGGCGGAAGAAGGTGCGGTATTCGCCGACGTCGTTCTCGTTGAGCGACAGGTGATTGATCGAGATGCCGGCGGTGACGTCGGCGCCGTCCGCCTTGGCGCGCGCCACCGCGGCGGCCGACAGCGCCGTCGAGACGCTGGCGGCATGGTAGGCGCCGCCGGTGAGCCGCGCCAGCGCGAGATCACGCTCCAGCGGGATCAGCTCGGCCTCGCGCGGAATGCCGGGCAGGCCGAGCCAGCTGGCGAACAGGCCTTCGTTCATCACCCCGCCGGCGGCAAGGTCATGGTCGAGCGTCTCGTGGGCGATGACGGCGCCGAAATCGCGGGCGTAGGTCAGCGCCCGACGCATCACCAGGGCATTGGCGATCGAGTGGCGGCCGTCGCTGAAGGCGACCGCGCCGGCGGCTTTCAACAGGCCGAACTCCGTCATCTCGCGGCCGGCGAGACCCTTGGTGACGGCGGCGGCCGGAAAGACGTTGACGACCGCGGTGTCGCGCGCGGTGCGCAGCACGAATTCGACCAGCGCGATGTCGTCGATGATCGGGTCGGTGTCCGGCATCATGACGATCGAGGTGACGCCGCCCGCCGCGGCGGCGCGGCTCGCCGAGGCGATGGTCTCGCGATGCTCGGCGCCCGGCTCGCCGACGAACACTTTTGCGTCGACCAGGCCGGGAACGATCACCTTGCCGGCGCAGTCGACGACGGTCGCGCCGTCCGGCGCGCCCTGGTTGAGCGCGGCGCGGCCAGCGGCGGCGATGCGCCTGCCGTCGACGACGACGCTGCCGACCTCGTCGAGGCCGCGCGACGGGTCGACGATGCGGGCGCGCTCGAAGACGGTGACGCTCATGCCTGCCACCCCTGGCGCTGCCCCTCACCCCGACCCTCTCCCCGTGAAGGACGGGGAGAGGGGGGCGTCGGCGTTGCGGCCATCTCCCTTCTCCTCGCCTCTTGCGGGGAGAAGGTGCCGGCAGGCGGATGAGGGGCGGCGCATCCTTCGGGGATCAGGGCAAGCTCGCTCATGCCGCGCCTCCCATCTCGGGATTGCGGCGCGGGTCGAGCAATGCCTCCATGACCGCCATGCGCACGGCGACGCCCATCTCGACCTGTTCCTGGATGACGCTCTGCGGTCCGTCGGCGATGCCCGAGGCGATCTCGACGCCGCGGTTCATCGGGCCCGGATGCATGACCAGCGCGTCGGGCCTGGCCGCCTTCAGCTTTTCGGCGTCGAGGCCGAAATAGCGGAAATACTCGCGGGTCGACGGCACGAAGGCACCCGCCATGCGCTCGCGCTGCAGGCGCAGCATCATCACCACGTCGGCGTCCTTCAGCGCCTGCTCCATGCTGGCGCAGACGTCGACCGACATTCGTTCGATGCCGGCCGGCAGCAGCGTCGAGGGTGCTGCGACGCGCACATAGGCGCCCATGGCGGTGAGCAGCAGGATGTTGGAGCGCGCCACCCGCGAATGCAGGATGTCGCCGCAGATGGCGACGCCGAGCCCGCGCAGGCTGCCCTTGGCGCGGCGGATGGTAAGCGCGTCGAGCAGCGCCTGCGTCGGGTGCTCGTGCGCGCCGTCGCCGGCGTTGACCACCGAACAGCCGACCTTTTGCGCGAGCAGGGCGGCAGCACCGGCCGAGGCATGGCGGATGATCAGAATGTCGGGCCGCATGGCGTTGAGCGTCATCGCCGTGTCGATCAGCGTCTCACCCTTCTTTACCGAGGAGGAAGCGACGCTCATGTTCATGACGTCGGCGCCGAGGCGCTTGCCGGCGAGTTCGAACGAGGCCTGCGTGCGGGTGGAAGCCTCGTAGAACAGGTTGATCTGGGTGCGCCCGCGCAGTGTCGAGGTCTTTTTCTCGTGCCGGCGCGAGATCGCCACGGCGGCGTCGGCGCGGTCGAGCAGCAGGCCGATGTCGGCGGGCGACAGGTCGCGGATGCCGAGCAGGTGGCGGTGCGGGAAAAGCGGGGGCGGAACGGCGGCCATGTCGAGACGGTGCTATAGGCCGCGGGGTGCCGGCCCGCAAGGCGGCGGCGCCGGTCATCAACATGCTTGACGCCGGGCGAGGGGCGGTTCGTTCATGTGCGGGTCGGTCTGGCCTGAATTTCAGGACGTGTCGGGCGACGTCAGCACCCAGTGGGCGAGCCCGTGCACGACGTCCAGAACCTCGTGCACTTCGTGCGTGGGTTTTCGCCGCCAGCCCGGCGGGCGGCCGGGGCGCAGGGGCCACAGACGGTGGAAGCGGGTCTTCGCGGACGATACGGGAGACGACGTTCGGCCGCGCCGTACCCCCACCCCTGACCCCTCCCCACAAGGGGGCGGGGGACTTTGCGGCCGCGCCGTCCGCGCCTGCCAGCGGGCGAAGCGTCTTGCGTGGCCGGGCAGATCGTCGAGCGCGGCGGCGAGCGCCGCAAGGCGCTTGCCGAGATGGGTGGCGTCGACGGGATCGTCCGGGCGAGCGACGGCGATGGGAAAGGGGTCGGTGAAGCCGGGGACCGAGATGCGCGGCACGCCGGCGGCTCTCGGCCGCGCGCGGACATTCCAGCGGGACAGCGGGTCGAACAGGGGCAGTGCAGGGGTTCGGGGCGGCGGGCGGCCGGCCCTGGGCGGGCGCACGGGATCGCGCGGGCGGGGCGGCGGCAAGGTCAGCCCGCGCGCTGCTACGATGATCAGCCGTCGTGCCGCCGCCTCGGCGGGACGCAACAGCCGCAGGACGGCCCGGTTGAGTTGGCGTGGAAGGGTAAGTGCCGGGGACAGTTTACTTTTTTCCGCTCGCGTCGACCCTGAAGCGTCCCCGCCTTTCCGCGGAAAGAAAGCAAGCTGTCCGCGTAGCCCCACCTCGGCCATGGCGACGAGCATGGCGAGGATACGTTTCAACGCCTCCCGGTTTTTCTCGACCGCCGCCGTCCAGTCCATCATCACCTGCTCCTTTCCAGGCGGCGGCATTGTCGCTCCGTTTGGGAGGACGGGGATAAATCTGGGAAAATAATCCTGACATATGCTGACAGCGAGTGAGATTGCGCTCAAAGCCGCCTGTCGGCAAACGACCTCATTCCAGCCATATTGACGGATGTTAAACCTCGACAAAAGCAGACCAAATGCGATGGAGAGTTACACCCGATCAATGGCCGACGACCTCGGTGAGCTTACGGCCTTCACACTGTTAGCCACCCTTACGGCGTTGACTGCTATCGTGAGCGACCACTTCGGCACGGATGACTGGCGGCTGATATCCTAGCCTAAGGGGGCGGGTCACTAACGAGCGCCCAATTGGTGTAGAGCCAGGACGGAGCGAAAAGGACATGTTGAACAGGGTCGGGCTTCGGTGGATCACCGACGATACAGCGGAGCACGAGTCTTTCAGGCCCGAGCATGCCGTCGGCCCCTACCTTTCCGTCACCGAAGCCGAAATCGAAAGCTTCAACGATGCGTTCTCGGACGAGGTAGACTCGGATTTCGCATCAAGCATCTGCTGCTGCGACGCTTGCTTCGGCGATTTCAGGGACCATTGGCCTGACGTGCCGTTCCGCAGAATGGAGTTCCAGACCCAGTCCATGAGCGTGTTCTACGCGGTCGACAACACCCGCCTGCCAGGTGTCTGGAGTCCGGCGGAGATCTCGACCCTGCGCCATTTCGTTCGATGTGAAAGATGCCGTGAATACGTCGCGGGCAACATCTGGATCTACGAGCACACATTCAGCGACGTGGCGGCAATCGAAAGCCAGATCGACGAACTGCTGACGATCGGCAACGAAACGCCTTTCCTGCTGCTCGAACACGAATTCGCCCGACGCGTGCTGGCGTATATCCGAGCCGCCTTCGAAAGAGCCGGTACATTGGCTGCTGGTACGTCGCTGTTCCGCGCACGTACGGCGGCAAGCATATCTTCTTCAGGTCAGGATGTCGGCGATCTCCAAGCCTACGCACCGCCGCCGACACGGCTGGTCGGCGAAGGACGGTTCAACCATGCCGGCACGCCGATGCTCTATCTGGCGAGTTCGCCCGAGGTTGCCGGCGCCGAAATCGGCGCAACCGGAGAGCCCTGTCTAATAGCGGAGCTGGTGACGTCCCGGCCGCTCGTTCTTCTCGATCTTGTCGACATCGACGAGGATGATCCGGGGCACGAGGTGATGGCGCCGCTGGCGAGCTCCGCACTCCTGGCCGCCCCCTTAAGCGGAGAGGGATGGCTGAAGAAGCAGTATATATTCTCGCGGTTCGTCGCCGACTGCGCCCGTGCGGCCGGCTATGACGCGATCCGGTATGCGTCGACCAAGAACATCGAAGGCACCAACGTCGTGATCCTCGTTCCTCCCCTTCGCATCGAGGAGATCGTCTCCCTGGCCAGCGTAGAACAGTCGGTCGGTCTAGCTACCCCGGAACGCTACTGAATACCGAAATGAGCTGCGGCTGCTGATCCAAACAACTACAGCAGAGTCGCCATGAACCGCAAACCGTCACTGGACATCTCGAAACGGATGCCGGGGTATCGCAACGAGGCCTGTTCTTCCCAATCGATATGCATTTGCTCGACGTCGCTTCCTGCGGTGTCATGCCACTGCCCCAGGGTCGGAAGCGGAGGTCGCCAGACGATGACCACGTCCCAGAACTGCTCTTCGTCGGTACGGTAGGAGACCAAGGTTCGGCTGAGCAGAAAAGCCTCCGGCAGACGGTTCGAAAGCGACGTAGCGTTCCAGAATTCCATCGAGATCAGTTCGCGGGCGGACAGTCGGACGGGAACACCGTATTCAAACTCGGGCAGAGGCTTCGTGCTCTGCGACCGCGTCAGTTCTTCGTGCAGCAGCCTGCTGAGAAGCAGGAGGTCGCTGCCGTTGGTACAGCGAATTTCTCGCCGGACGAACCAGTCATGGAGATGCTTCGCGGTATCCACCGGCGCCTGCAGCAGCATGTCGGGGAAGGTGTCCGAGTACTGCTCGTCGCGTCCGAACTGAACTGAGCCGTTCTCGCGCTCGTAGAGAGGCACGGGTCGCTTCATGTTGCTGCGCGCGATGAACAGCTCGAACAGTATCCATCCCCTCCGGCGCATGGCTTCGAGATCGTCGGCATGGCCCTGGCCCGCTCTGCTGACAAGGCATATGTTGTCGCACTGCGCGACGGTCTGTCGAATGGCGTTCAGACCGGCGGTGAAGATTCTGTTCTCCTCGCGGTTGCGCGGACGCTGGGGCAGACTCATGTAGTCGTACCAGAAGCATGTGCCAGCTTCATGGTAATGGTAGTCTTCGGCCAGATTCCGCAATGCCCTGAGCTGCCACCCCGAAGGATCGGGATGGTCTTGGCGGTCCCAACGATGCGTCACGAACATCGGCGTCCTGCGCAGCGACTTCGCGGAAATCAGCTCCGGGTAGGATCGCACTATCGTCTGGAAGCTCGGCAGCCTTGCACCCGCGCCTTGCAGCTCGCTCCACTTGCGAAAGGCCTCCAAGTCGATGAACAAACCGACATCCGAATTCATAGGTCCTGCGGTCCATGATTACCCGCTAATGGCTGCTTATACGACCCAACAGCCTCTGTTCCCAGCGAACCGGGGTCCGCTACTTGTACTTGCATTGAAAAAGCTGCCGGTCCGCTTTCCACCCCAACTCGGTCATCCCGTATTTATGAGCTTACGGCCTAGAACCGCGCCAGCCTGCGCTTGACCTTGTCGAGGAACGCCTCGCGGCGCCGCGGCGTCGAACGATCCATGTCGTAATGCGCGAGATAAAGCGTGGGGCTGCCGGTCGCGCACAGCGCACGCATCGGAGAATTCTTCGGGCAAGGTGTCAGAACCAGAACCGATCGTCTTCGAGCGCCGGATTTCTCTCGATCGTCCCGGCGGCGTCCGCCTACTGCCAGATGTTGATCGTCGCCAGCGTGCGCATGAGGTGGTCGGCGACCAGTTCCTCGGCCAGCTTGGCGTTGCGGGCGGCGATGGCGTCGACGATCGCCCGCAGGTCCTTGTGGGTCTGCTGCCGCACCGGCCCGGGCGCCGGCTTGTCGGTGTCGCGGCCGTCGAACAGCACCGCGCGGCGGTCGTCGAGAATGCTCGCCATGATCTGCATCATGAACTTGTTCCTGGTGCTGGCGAATATCTGGCGGTGGAGCGCGTAGATCTGCTCCTTGAAATCCTCCCAGGTGGGGGCGGCGAGGATCTGCTCGAGGATGCGCCGCATTTCCAGGACGTCTTCGTCCTGCACGCGGCTGACGACAAGATGCATCATCGCCGGTTCGAACAGCAGCCGGCCCTCGACGATCTCGGCGAACGAGGGAACCGCCTCGTGGCTGGCGACGCTGGTCTGGTCCATCCGGTCGAACACCAGGTCGGCGTCGTCGGTCAGATAGGTGCCGCTGCCGACGCGCCGCAGCACCAGCCCCTGCCGCTCCATCATCGCCAGCGCGCTGCGCACCGCGGTGCGGCTGGTGTTCAGCTGCTGCGCCAGCTCGCGCTCGTTGGGAAGCTTGGCGCCCGGCACCATCAGCCCGTCGCGGATGCTCCGGAGCAGCGCGCGGTAGACCAGCGACGGCGTCGCCCGGTCGTTGGTGGCGATGACGGCAAGCTGCGCGAGCGCAGTATCGGAGGGCATTTGCTGCTTTCCCGGCGAGAAGCCGCCTATGAGCAGAGTCGGGTTTCTATTGTCAACCATTCGGGAGCAATGCGGATCGATCAGCGCATCACGTCGACCGGCAGCCCGGTGCGCGCCGACTGCGCCAGCGCGTCGAGCACGGGGACGGCGTCGAGCGCCTCGCGATGGTCCTGCAGGTAAGGCCTGCCCGACAGGCTTGCCTTGACGAAATGATCGAGCTCGTCGGCGAGGTCGCCGACGATGCGGCCGTTGATCTCCGGCCACAGATGCGTGTCGCCGCCGCTGGTGCCGCCGTCCTCGACGGTGAAGAAACCCTGGTCCGTGCAGTCGAGATAGGCCGCCGATCTGGTGCCGACGATTTCGAGGGACGAGCGGAAGCCGTTCATCAGCCCGTCCGGCCATGCCCAGCTGTAGTCGATGCTGCCGATGGCGCCGTTCTCGAAGTTGACGACGGCATAGAGCGCGTCCTCGTTGCCGGTGCCGAGCAGCTCGGCCTTCTGCGCATAGACGCGGCCGATCAGCGAGCGCGCGATCCACTGCATGGCGTCGACATCGTGGACGCCCATGTAGAACAGGATCGAACTCGAGGCGCCCAGCCGTTTCGCCGTGGAGCGGACGCCGTTGCGCTTGGCCCTGAGGTGGATCGGCCTGCCGAGCCTTTCCGGCGCCGCGGCGTGGAAGGTCTGCACGTAGCGCGGGTCGAAGCGCAGGATGTGCCCGACCATCAGCCGCGCGCCGTTCTTTTCCACCGCCGCGACGATGCGGCGCGCCGCCGCGCCGTCATGGGCGAGCGGCTTTTCCAGCAGGATGGTCTTGCCGGCCTCGGCCGCGGCGACCGCCGCGTCCTCGTGCAGGCGGTCGGGCATGCAGATGCTGACGGCGTCGAGATCGGGCAGCGCGAGCAGCGCGCGGAAATCGCCAAACCCCCGCGCGCCGGTGTCGCGCGCAACGGCGGCCGCGCGCGCCGGATCGGCGTCGCAGACGGCAATCAGGTCCGCCGCCGGATGATCCGCGTAGATGCTGGCGTGGCGGCTGCCGAAGAAGCCGAGCCCGATCACTCCGACCCGCAGAACCCGGCTCATGCGGCCGCTCCCGGGATGGTCCAGCCGCGAAAATCCTCGATGAAGGCGGCGAGCGCGTCGACCGCCGCCGCGAAGAATTCCGCGCCGGCCTCCGGCGTGGCCAGCGAAGGATCGCCGAGCGTGCCGGTCGGCGAAAGATCGGCGAAATCGAGATAGGTGCGGACCGCCGAGCCGCCGAGCAGGTCGGTCGTCAGGTAGCGGGAACCCGGGTCGGGATAGGTCGTCGCAGCCAGCTCCATCCTCACCAGATCGGGCCGGATGTGCTGGACCATCGCCGTCTCGAACTCGCAGGCATGGCCCATGCCGCCGGTTTGCGACCGGCGCAGGGCGGCGATGGCGTCGCGCGCCAGCGCGAAATAGGTGAGGGCGGCGATGCGGGCCTGGCCGTAATGCCTGTGGCCCAGCCGCGACGCGAGCAGGTCGATGACGCCGCCGTTGCCGCCGTGGCCGTTGACGACGAGGATGCGGCGGAAGCCATGCCCGACCAGCGCGGCGACGATGTCTTCCGCCACGGCGATCAGCGTCTCGGGCCGCAGCGTGACGCTTCCGGGGAAACGCATGTGATGGGCGGAGAAGCCGTACCACGGCGGCGGCAGGACGGCGACCTCGCCTGCACCCCGCCCGGCGGCGGCGAGCGACACCGCGTGGGCAAGCAGCGTGTCGGTGCCGAGCGGCATATGGTTGCCGTGCTGCTCGACCGAGCCGAGCGGCAGGATGAGAACGGTCCTGTCGCGGTCGAGCGCCGCGACGTCTGGAGAGGTCAGCTCTTCGAAACGCATCACTTCACCGAAAAGGTCGCCGTCTTGAGGTCGCACATGGCGGTGAGCGCGTGCCGGCCGCCGACGCGGCCGGTGCCGCTGTCCTTGCCGGACATTCCGCCGAAGGGAATATGCAGTTCCCAGTAGTTCGACGTGTCGTTGATGTTGACGATGCCGGTCGGCATCTCCTCGACATAGCGGAAGGCGCGGTCGATGTCCTGCGTGAATACGCTGGAGACCAGCCCGTAGCGATTGTCGGCGGCGATGTCGAAGGCCTGCTCGTCGCTGTCGATCACCAGCAGCGGCGCGACCGGGCCGAAGGTCTCCTCGGTGTTGATCAGCGAATCGCGGGAAACGCCGGCAAGCACGGTCGGCTCGAAATAGAGCGGGCTCGGATAACCCGCCGGCGGCTTGCCGCCGACGATCGCCCTGGCGCCGCGCTCGAGCGCGTCGTCGACATGGCCCGCGACCTTGGCGGCCACGCCGGCATTGTTGAGCGGCCCCATGGTGACGCCGTCCCTGCGCGGGTCGCCGAGCACGATCTTGCGCGCCGCCGCGGCCATGCGCTCGGCGAACTCGTCATGGACCTTGCGGTGCACGAGGATGCGCTCCGACGACGAGCAGACCTGCCCGGCATTGACGAAGCAGCCCGACGCGGTGGCGGCGGCGGCGCGGTCGAGATCGGCGTCGTCGAGGATGACGACGGGCCCGTTGCCGCCGAGTTCCATCAGCTGCGGCTTGCCGGCGGCGCGCAGGGCGATCTGCCTGCCGGTCGCCGCGCTGCCGGTGAAGCCGACGGCATCCGTGCCCGGATTGGAGACGATCTCGTCGCCGACCACGGCGCCCGCGCCGGTGACCAGGTTGAGGACGCCGGGCGGCAGGTCGGCCTGCTCGATGGCGCGCATCAGCGCCGCGGCGACCAGCGCGGTCGTCGGCGCCGGCGTCCACACGATGGTGTTGCCGGCGGCGAGGCCGGGCGCGATGTATTCGACCGGGATGTTCACCGGAAAATTCCACGGCGTCACGACGGCATAGACCCCGCGCGGGCGGTAGAAGGTCATGACGCGTTTCGTCGGATCCTCGGTGGGGATGGTCTGGCCCTCGAGATACTTGACCAGGTCGGCGGCGAGGTTGAAGCCGTCCACCGACTTGCCGACCTCGAAGAAGGCTTCCGGGTAGGGCTTGCCCTGCTCGAGCGTGAGCAGCGCCGCAAGCTCGGCGCGGCGCGCCGCGATCGCATCGCCGATGCGGCGCATCGCGTTGGCGCGGTCCCAGGTCGAGACCTTGCGCCAAGACGGCTGCGCCGCGCGGGCGGCACCTATCGCGTCGATCGCCGCCTGCCGCGTGCTCCAGCACAGCATGCCGATGGCGGCGCCGTCGATCGGCGAATGCGCCGGCTTCACCTCGCCGGCCGGATCGCCCGTCCATCCGCCGCCGATGAAGTTGGTGGCACCGTCACTGGCCATCGATTGGTTTGCCTCGTCGTGAAAAGCGGTTGCAATTGATCCGAATTGGTTTTTATAGTCCGATCCAGGACGCCCAATGTCAACGATCAAAAATTGGACGCCGCCGGCCGAATGGGAACCCGCGAGGGTAGGGGCCGCAAACAAAGAGGATGGAACACCATGAAGATGAGAGCATTGTTCGCCGCCGGCCTGCTGGCCTCGAGCGCTTTCGCCGTCGAGCGCGCGATCGCCGAGGATATCACGCTCGAATTCGTGGTCTGGAACTATTCGCTCGAGACCATCCAGGACAACGTCAAGACGTTCGAGGAGGCCAACCCGGGCATCAAGGTGAAGGTGACGGACTATACCTGGCCCGACTATCAGGACAGCCTTGTCCTGCGCTTCCGCGGCGGCACCACCACCGATGTGATCTACGGTGGTCAGGATTGGTTGCCTGCCTGGGGCGCAGCCGGCTTCATCGCACCGCTCGATTCGGTGGCGCCTGCCGGTGCCGTCGATGAGCTGAAGAACGACATCGCCGGCTTCGCACTCACGGACGTGACCTACAAGGACAAGGTCTACGGCCTTCCCTATTACGCCGACACCATCTCCTTCATCTACAACAAGAAGATCCTGGCCGACGCCGGCATCGCCGTGCCGACAACGTGGGAGGAGGTGACCGCGGCCGCCGAGAAGCTGAAGGCCGGCGGCATGGAGCACCCGATCGTCTACGAATACAACCAGGAACTGCCCAATTTCTACGATGCCTTCGTGGCACAGGCCTACGGCCGCGGCGCCGAACTGTTCGACAAGGACCTCAACCCGCTCTTCGCCGACCCCAACAACGAAGCGTTCAAGCAGCTGCAATGGATCGCCGACGCCTATGCCAAGGGCCTGGTGCAGTCCGAGACGCACGAATCCAAGATCATCCCGGCGATGAACACCGGCGCGCATGCCTTCACCATCGTCTACACCTATGTGCTCGCCGCGCTGAACAACACCGCCGACCAGCCGCGCGCCGGCGAGTTCGCGCTGGCGCCGATGCCGGGCTCCACGCATGCGACGCTGGGCTTCGCCAAATCCTACGTGGTGACGGCGCAGGCCGCCGCCGACCCGGCACGCGGCGAGGCCGCCTGGAAGTTCGTCAACTTCATGGCCGGCAAGCCCTACACCGTAGCCAAGCGCTGGGCCGTGGAGAAGGGGCTGGGCTTCGGCCAGCTGCCGCTGTTCCAGGACAAGGACGTCATCGACGCCTGGGGCAAGTGGGCCGACGTCAAGGCGCTCGGCGACCAGGCGGCGATCGCCAAGGCGGGGACGTATACGGAGTACAGCTCCGTCTGGTCGGCCTATTTCCGCCCGCTGCTCGCCAAGGCGATGGTCGGCGAGGCCAGTGTCGAGCAGACCATGAAGGACGGCGCCGAGCGCTGGAACCAGCTCAAGGAGCAGTTCGCCAACCGCTAGCACTCACCTTTCGGCAAAGCGGGCGGCGGCCTACTGTCGCCCGCCGGCCATTGCGAACACGGCTCGGCGCACGCTCATGTGGACGATCAAACGCTTCCCGGCACACTGGCTGCTGCCCGCTCTCCTGCCGGTGGCGCTGATGACGATCTACCCGGTCGCCCACGCCCTGTGGACGAGCCTGCATTCGGTGACGCTGCTGTTTCCGGGCGAACCGTTCGTCTGGCTCGACAATTACCAACGGGTGGTGGCGAGCAACTATTTCCGCGACGCGCTGCGCAACTCGCTCGTCTTCACGCTGCTGGCCGCCCCGTCCGTCGTCATTCTCGGCACGCTGGTCGCGCTGTTCCTGCAGCATCGCTTCCTCGGGTCGCAGATCGTCCGCTCGGTCGTGCTGCTGCCGTGGGTTCTACCGGGCGCCATCAGCGCCGTGCTGTGGATATGGGTATTCCATCCGAGCTTCGGGGTGCTCAACGGCATCCTGCGCAACCTCCACCTGATCGACGGCTCGATCCCGTGGCTGACCTCGCCGCGGCTGGCGCTGATCTCGGTCGTCGTCGCCCATGTCTGGACGCAGATACCGTTCGCGGTCGTGCTGATCATGGCGGCGCTATCGGGGATCAACTCGGAGACGCTGGAGGCGGCCGCCATCGATTGCCGCAGTGCGTTCAAGCGTTTCCGCTTCATCGTCTTTCCCGAGATCAAGTCGATGATCGTGGTGCTGACGGTCTACAACGCGCTCACCGCGTTCACCAGCTACGACCTCGTCTATGCCATGACCGGGGGCGGGCCGGGCACCGCGACGACGCTGCTTTCCTTCCAGATCTGGCGCGAGAGCTTTTCCATGTACGATTTCGGCGCCGGCTCGGCGGTCGCCTTCATCGTCGTCGCCATCTCGGCCGTGCTCATCCTCGCCATCACGCGCGCGCTGCCCTCCGACCTGTTCGCGAGCGAATGAGATGCGGCGCGGCCTCAACCCCTTCCTGACCTTCCTGTTCGCGACGCTGATCGTGCTTTTCGCCGGCGGTCCGGTGATCCTGTCGGCGGTCGGCAGCGTGGTGCCCGACCGCATCATGATGGATGCGAGCAAGGGGCTGTTCAGCGAGGGGTTGAACTTCGAGACCTACAGGTATGTCTTCACCGGCCGGCTGCCGGATTCCTACCTCGCCGAAAACGCCAACCGGGCGATGATTTCGGATGCGGCGCGACAGGTTCCGCAAAGCCTGCTCAACAGCACCGTCATCGCGTTCTCGTCGATGCTGTTGAACCTGCTGCTCGGCGCGCCGGCGGCCTATGTGTTCGCCCGCCATGTGTTTCCGGGCAAGAAGCTGACCTTCATGTTCCTGATCCTCAGCCCGCTGGTGCCGGCGGTGGCGCTGGTGACGCCGGTCTACATCATGCTGCAGGCGCTCGGCCTGATCGGAACGCAGGCCGGCATCATCCTCGTTCACACGGCCAAGGCATTGCCTTTCACGGTGCTGATCCTGTCGGTGTTCTTCCGCAAGATGCCGGCCGAGATATTCGAGGCGGCGGTTCTCGACCACTGCAGCCGCTTCCAGGCCTTCTGGCGAATCGCCCTGCCGCTGGCGCTTCCGTCGGTCGGCGCCACCGGGCTGTTCGCCTTCATGCTCTCCTATTCGGAATACATGTTCTCCATGGTGCTTTCGGGGGACGCGGCGACGCGCCCGGTCTCGGTGGTGATGGCGGCGCTGGCGCGCAACACCGACGTCTCGTGGAGCCTGCTCAACACGGCGATCTTCATCGCGATCGTGCCGACGCTGGTGCTGGTCGTATTCGTCTGGCGCTTCGTCGTCGAAGGCCTGCTCAGCGGTGCAGTCAAGGGATAGGACATGGCAGACATCGGCGACGAAACCGGCCGTCACCCACTGATGACGCGCCCCGCGGGCGCGAAGCAGCACGTCACCGCCGGCCCCTATTCGCCGGTGCTGGAGGTCGACGCGCGTCGGCTGGTCGTCATCTCCGGGCAGGTCGCCGTCGACATGGACGGCGCCGTGGTCGGCGGCAGCATCGAGGAGCAGACGCGCGCAACCCTCGACAACTGCGCCAGCCAGCTCGCCACGGCCGGCTGCTCGCTGGGCGACGTGTTCAAGGCGAACATCTATCTCGCCGACCTCGGCGACTGGGCCCGCTTCAACGTCGTCTACGAGGAGATGATGCGCGAACCGATGCCGGTCCGCACCGCCGTGCAGGCGGTGCTGCTTCCCGGCTTCCTGGTCGAGATCGAAATGTGGGCCGTCAAGGCGGGGAACTGAGGCATTGGCTTCCGTAGAACTGAGAAATGTCGCCAAGTCCTTCGGCAAGGTCGAAGCCGTCCGCGACGTGTCGCTGCACATCGAGGACCGCGAGCTGGTGGTGTTCGTCGGTCCATCGGGCTGCGGCAAGTCCACGCTGCTGCGCATGATCGCCGGGCTGGAGGAGATCACCTCCGGCGAATTGATGATCGGCGGCAAGCCGATGAATGCCGTGGCGGCGGCGGATCGCGGCATCGCCATGGTATTCCAGTCCTACGCGCTCTACCCGCATATGACGGTCGCCGACAACATGGGTTTCGCGCTGAAGATGCTGGGCATCGACAGGGCTGAGATCGACCGCAAGGTCGCCGAGGCGGCCGCCGTCCTGCAGATCGGGGATCTGCTCGGCCGCAAGCCGCGTGAGCTTTCCGGCGGCCAGCGCCAGCGCGTCGCGATCGGCCGCGCCATCGTGCGCCAGCCCGACGTCTTCCTGTTCGACGAGCCGCTCTCGAACCTCGACGCCGGCCTGCGCGCCCAGATGCGCGTCGAGATCGCGCGGCTGCACGAGCGGCTGCGGACGACCATGGTCTATGTGACGCACGACCAGGTCGAAGCGATGACGCTGGCGGACCGCATCGTCATCCTGAACAAGGGGGGGATCGAGCAGCAGGGTGCTCCGCTGGAACTCTACGAGCGGCCGGCGAACCGCTTCGTCGCGGGTTTCCTGGGGCAGCCCAGGATGAATTTCGTCCCGACCATCGCCGTGCGATCGCAGGCGGTGACGGACCTGAAGATCGCGGCATCCGGCAAGACGGTGCTGACGCTCGACGACAGCGTTCCGGTGACGGACGGCGCGAAGGTGGAGCTTGGCGTTCGCCCCGACGCGATATCAGTTGCCGCACCGGGCACCGGCGGCAGCATTCCCGCAAAAATCATCGTCGTCGAGCATCTCGGCGGCTCCAGCCTGCTCTATGTCCAGATCGACGGACTGGACGGATTGATGACCGTGGAGCTGCGCGGCAAGGCGGATTTCGCCAAAGGGCAGGCGGTCGATCTTCGCTTCGATCCGTTGCAGTCGCATCTGTTCGACGCCCGCGGCAAGCGAGTTGAATATGGGCGCTGAACCGGTCCGCGCGCTTCTACAGAAGACCGCCGAGGTCGCGCGAGAGCGACATGGCGTGCGGCATCGCGGTTTCCCGCAGAAGGTCCAGCTTCTGCTGGTCGAACCGGCTCGCAGGTCCGGAAATCGCGATGCCGCCGGGGACCTCGCCACCATTCTCGAACACGGGAATGGCCAGGCAGCGCATGTCCGGCGCGAATTCGAGGTCGTCATAGGCATAACCCTGAGCCCGGGTACGGGCGAGGGCCTGCCGCAACTGGTCGGGGTCGGTGATGGTGTTGGGCGCCACCTTGGGAAGGCCACGCGCGATGATCGCCTCGGTCGCGCGCACGTCCTGGAAAGCGAGCAGCACCTTGCCGATCGATGTGCAATGCAGCGGCGAGCGGTCGCCGATCTGGAAATCGACGGCCACGCGCTGCATGCCCTTGGCCCGGAAAACCAGAACGGCGGCGTCCCGCTCGAGCGCCGAGTAATGGACCGTCTCGCCGGTTTCGTCGGAGATGCGGCGCAGGCAGGAAAGGATGTGCCGGGCGCGCTCGTCCTCGCTGACCAGGTGGCGGGCCAGCGACAGCACCTTGAAGCTCAGCCGATAGTGCTTGGCATCGGCCTCCTTGAGCACATAACCGGACTGAACCAGCGTCAGCAGCATGCGGTAGGCCGTGGCGCGATCGGCGCCGATCGCCGCGGCGACCTCCGCCACGGTCACCGCCCGGCGCTGCTCGCCGATGAAATCGAGCACGGCAAGGGCCTTGAGCGCCGTCGCGCTGATGTTGGAGTCCGCTTCGTTCATGGCCGTCGGGCTTCGTGTTCAATATTTGTATATTGCACGACGATATGCGCATCAAGTTCATATTTCGTTGACGCAGTTCGAATTTTGAAATACGCAGGGGCCATCCGGGGAGCACCGGCGGTGTGCGTTGGGAGGCGCGCGACATGCACATGCTGATCGACGGCGGCTGGACACATGCGTCGGATGGCGCGGTCGATCCCGTCCTCAATCCTGCCAACGACGACGAGATCGCCACCGTGCCGCGCGCCAGCGCGGTCGACGTAACCCGCGCCGTCGCCGCCGCGCAGCAAGGCAAGCAGAGGATGGCGGCGCTGCCTGCCTGGCGCCGCTATGAAATTCTCGAAGCCGTCGCGCGCCGCATCGAGGCCAATCAGAAAGAGCTTGGCCTGCTGCTCTGCCGGGAAAACGGCAAGCGCATCGGCGAGACGACCAGCGAGGTCGGCGTCGCCGCCCGTATCTTCCGCGGTTATGCGGAAGAGGCCAAGCGGGTGTTCGGCCGCTCGGTGCCGCTCGATTCGATACCGGGACGCGAGCAGTCGCTCGCCGTCACCATGCGCCAGCCGCTGGGCGTCGTGGCGGCGATCGTACCGTTCAACTACCCGGTCGAGCTGTGGAGCCACAAGGTGGCCGGCGGACTGGCGGCGGGCAACGCCGTCATCACCAAGACGCCCGAGGATTGCCCGCTCGCGGTGATCGAGATCGCCCGCTACCTGGAGGAGGCCGGCCTGCCGCGTGGCGCGCACCAGCTGCTGACCGGCCGTCGCGACGTAGGCGAGGCCCTCGTCCGCGCCGAAGGCGTGCAGATGATCGCCATGACGGGTTCCACCGCTGTCGGCCGGCGCATCCTCGAAGTTGCCGCCCGGACGCTGAAGAAGGTGCATCTCGAGCTTGGCGGCAACGACGCCACCATCGTCTGCGAGGACGCCGACGTGGCGGCCACCGCCGACGCGCTGATCGCCGGCCGCTTCACCTCCGGCAACGGCCAGATCTGCTGCGCGGTCAAGCGTGTGCTGGTGCACCGATCCATCTATTCGCCCCTGCTCGAGGCGGTCGCGGCGCGCACGGCGAAACTCAAGGTCGGCGACCCGCTCGACCCGTCGACCGACGTCGGCCCGCTGATCAACCGGCGCGGCGCCGAGCGTGTCGAAACCCAGGTCCGGCAGGCGGTGACCGACGGCGCGACGATCGTCGCGGGCGGCGAGCGCAGCGGCAATTTTTTCGAACCGACGATCCTGACCGGCGTTGTTCCGGGCACGCCTGCCTTCGCGGAAGAGACCTTCGGGCCGGTGCTGCCGCTCATTGCCTACGATGATTTCAACGAGGCGCTGGCGCTCGCCAACGACAGCCCGTTCGGATTGCAGGCGGCGATCTTCACGCGCGATCTCGGCAAGGTGATGCGGGCATATCAGGTGCTGGACGTCGGCACGGTCGTGGTCAACCACACCACCGCCGTCCGCGTCGAGACGCTGCCATTCGGCGGCAACAAGGGCAGCGGCAACGGCCGCGAGGGCATTCACGACACGCTGCACGAGATGACCAAGGAGAAGACATTGCTTTTGCACGAGGTTTTCGGAGCGGCTGGCTGAGATGCCGCATCTCGCCGTCAACGGTCTTGCCAAGAGCTACGACGGGAATCCCGCCGTGCGCGACATCTCCTTCGCGATCGAGCCGGGACGCGTGCTGGCGCTCTGCGGCGAAAACGGCGCCGGCAAGTCGACGCTGATGAAGATGCTGTCCGGCGCGACGACGCCCGATTCAGGCGAGATCCTTCTCGACGGAACGGCCGTGAGCATAGCCCGTCCCGCCGACGCGCTGCGCCTGGGCATCCGCACCGTCTACCAGGAACTCAGCCTGCTGCCGCATCTCTCGGTCGCGGAGAACATGCTGATGGGCCGCATGCCGACGCGCGGGCTGCCGTTCGTGGTCGACTGGCCGGAGGCCAACCGCCTCGCCGGCGAGGTGCTTACCGGCTTCGGTTTCGCGCAGATCGATCCGCGTGCCCTGGTGCGCTCGCTGAGCGTAGCGCAGCAGCAGATCGTCGAGATCGCCAAGGCGCTCACCGCCGAGCCGAAGATCCTCATTCTCGACGAGCCGACCGCAGTGCTGTCTGCGGCCGAGACGGACAGGCTGTTCGCCAAGGTGCGCAGCCTGGCGGCCGGCGGCGCGACGATCCTCTACATCTCGCATCGTCTGGAGGAGATCTACACCATCGCCGACCATATCGTGGTGCTGAAGGACGGCCGCAGCGTGCTGTCCGGCGCCGTCGGCGAAGTCGACCAGGAGCGGCTGATCCACGCCATGGTCGGCCGGTCGCTTTCGGCGATCTTTCCGGAAAAGACGGCCTGGCCCGGCAAGGCCGTGCTCGAGGTCGAGCGCTTCTCGCAGCAGGGCGCGTTCGAGGACGTCAGCTTCTCCATCCGCGCCGGCGAGATCGTCGGCATGTTCGGGCTGGTCGGCAGCGGCCGGACCGAGATCGCCAAGGCGATCTTCGGCGCCAGGGCGGCCGATGGCGGCGACGTGCGCCTGAACGGCGCGGCCGCGACGTTCGCGACGCCGGGCGAGGCCGTGCGCGGCGGCGTCGTCATGCTCACCGAGGATCGCAAGGGCGACGGCCTCTGCCTCGACGCCAGCATCATCGACAACGCCGGCATGGCGAGCTTTTCGCGCTTCGCGCCGCACGGCGTGATCGACGGCGCGAAACGACGGGCGCTCGTCGACGGCAAGATCAGGCAGCTGTCGATCCGGCCGCGTGAGCCGGCGCGGCCGGTGCGGCAGCTTTCCGGCGGCAACCAGCAGAAGGTGGTGCTGGCCAAGTGGACGCTGGTCGAGAACATCACGGTTTTCATCTTCGACGAGCCGACGCGCGGCGTCGACATCGCCACCAAGGTCGAGATCTACCAGATGATCCAGGATCTTGCGGACAGCGGCGTCTCGGTGCTGCTCATCTCCTCCGAAATGCCCGAGGTGCTCGGCATGTCCGACCGCCTGCTGATCGTGCGCGAGGGCCGGCTGGTCGCCGAACTCCTGCCAAGTGGCTTCCGGCCGGAGACCGTCTTTGCCCATGCCGCCGGACTCCCGGCCGAGCCTGCGAGCCCGGAGCGGCTCCATTGACCGAGGCGCTCTCGCCATCGCCGGCCAGGCCGGGTTTCGCGCAGCGCTTCAGCCGCGCCGACATCCTGTTCGCCATCGCGATCCTGGTGCTGGTCGGTTTCGCGGCCATCGCCTCGGACGCGTTCCTCACCCAGCGCAACATCGTCAACATCTCGCGCCAGATCGTCACCAACGGCTTCCTCAGCCTCGGCATGCTGATGGTGATCCGCACCGGCGGCATCGACCTGTCGGTCGGCTCTGTGCTGGCGCTGGCCGGACTGCTTGCGACCGGCCTGCAGGCGCAGATGCATTTTTCCGCAGCGATCGCGATCGCCCTGATGATGGGCATCGTCGTCGGCTGGCTGAACGGCTGGCTGGTTGCCCGCTTCAACCTGCAGCCCTTCATCGTCACGCTCGCCACCATGGGCAGCCTGCGCGGGCTCACCTATGTCTACGCCGACACGCCGCGCTATCCGACCGACGAATTGTTCCGCAGCCTGATCGGCGGCGCGTTCGTCGGGCCGGTGCCCGTGAACTTCATCGTCTTCGCGCTCGCGGCGCCGGCGGTGTGGTTCTACCTGAACCATACCGTGTCCGGCCGCGCTGCCTTCGCGCTCGGCGTCAACAAGGAGGCGGTGCGGCTTGCCGGCGTCGACGTCGGCCGGCACCTGATCTTCGCTTATGTCGCCTGCGGCCTGTTCGCGGCCATCGCCGGCGTGCTGCTCGCGTCCCGACTCGGCATCGCGCAACCCAGCGTCGGCGTCGGCTACGAACTCGACGCCATCGCCGCGGTCGTGATCGGGGGAGGGCTGCTCGGCGGTGGCGGCGGCACCACGGCCGGCGTGCTCGGCGGCGTGCTGGCGCTCGCAGTCGTCGACAACGTGCTCAACCTCTTCAACGTCGATTCCTATTACCAGCAGCTGTTGAAGGGGCTGATCATCCTGGTGGCGGTGCTGGCCAGGCGCAAGAAGGCATGACGACACAGCAAACGGGACAATGCCGCCGGCTTTCGGGGCACAAAATCAAAGGAGGAGTGAAATGGCGATCATAGGGAAATTGCGACTGGCGGCAGTGGCGGGATTTGCCGCGATGACACTGACGGCGGGCGTTGCCGAAGCCAAGGACATCAAGATCGGCATGGTGAACCTGTCGACCTGCTGCGCCTATTTCGTCGGCATGGATGCCGCCGTGAAGGACGAGGCAAAACACTTTTCCAACGTCACGGTCGTTTCCACGGACGCCAAGGGCGACGTGGCCAAGCTGACGGCCGACGTGGAGGACCTGCTCAACCAGAGCGTCGACGTCTTCATCATTTCCGGTGCCTGGATCGAGGCCGCGCCGGCCGCGCTCGAAGCCATCAACCAGGCGGGGGTGCCGGTCGTCATGGTCGACCGGCTGCTGAAGGGCGGCGAACATACCGCGTGGGTCGGTCCCGACAACCGCGTGATCGGCGAGGGCATCGGCGACTACATCGTCAAGCGGCTGAACGGCAAGGGCAAGGTCGCGGTGATCCGCGGCGGCCCGGCCGACAACACGATCGGCTCCAATCGCTCGGAGGGCGTGCAGTCGAAATTCCAGGGCACCGAGATACAGGCCGTCGTCGCGCCGGGCTGGGGTGAATGGAGCGCCGACGGCGGCTTCACGCAGATGGAGGATCTGCTGACGAAGAACGCCGACCTCGACGCCGTGTTCTGCGAGAACGATTCCATGTGCCTCGGCGCGCAGAAAGCCATCGCCGACGCGGGAAAGAGCGGCCAGATATTCATCACCTCGGTCGACGGCGAGATGGGCACGCTGAAGGAGATCATGAAGGAAGGCTCGAACTACGGCGCCACCGGCCGCAACTCCTCGGACCAGATCGGCCGCGCCGGCTTCAACCGCGCCATGCAGATCCTTGCCGGCGGGGTTCCGGAGAAGGAAACGGCGCTGCCCTCGCCGATCATCACCAAGGAAAACGCCGTCAAGTTCTACGACGAGAACAGCACGTTCTGAGCGGTTTCGTCTCAGGCATGGCCGGCCGAGCCTTCGGCATGGGAACACACTGCCTGGGGTTATGCTGACGCAACGAACCAAGGGCGGCCGGTCGGCCGCCCTTGGTTCGTTCGCGGAGGCAGGACGCCTTTGCGGCATGCAGCGACCGTCGCCGTCAGAACCCCTTTTTGCTGCGGGAGCTAACAGCCAATTTCTCAACCAGCTCCTGAGGGATAGGCTTGCCCGCCGAAAACGTAACGCCGGTCCTGGTCGCCTTGAGCTTCAAGCGAGCGATCTCGTCTGCATGGGCGGCGATTGCACCCGGGTCAACGTAAAGACCGCACTGTTTGCTGAATGCGGCATAGCCCGCGACGATCGTTTCTTCGATCTGAAATCCGGGCATATCGTACTTCATGACTTCTTCGGCGTCCGGTAGCGCTCGCGATAGCTGTGCACGCAGTTGCCGCAGCGCGGCGCGAAACTGCTCCGGCGCGGCGGCTATATAAGCGTCATGGTTGTCCTTTTTCGTCATGCCGGCAGTATGCCGTCGAGCACGTCGCAAGGCAACGAACGGGCATAAGCGCTGACGCAATTCCGGATGCAAAACCGCTCACACTTTCGCGGGAATTGCTTTAGAGAGGGCGGGTTCGAACAGGTTACCCGCATGAACGTTGCCGTCATACCACCGCAGCAGAGCGAGGACAGCGACGGCTGCCACCCGCTTTTCCGCGACGTGCCGAGCTCCGTCGAATTCAACAAGCTGCGCAAGCGGCTGCTGCGTCAGGCGCGCGAGGCGATCGAAGGCTTCGGCATGGTGACGCCGGGCGAGCGCTGGCTGGTGGCGCTGTCGGGCGGCAAGGATTCGTACGGCCTGCTCGCCATCCTGCTCGACCTCAAATGGCGCGGCCTGCTGCCGGTCGAATTGCTCGCCTGCAACCTCGACCAGGGCCAGCCGAACTTCCCGAAAAACGTGCTGCCGGATTTCCTCAACCGCTACGGCATCGGCCACCGCATCGAATACCGCGACACCTATTCGATCGTCACCGACAAGATCGCCGAGGGCAGCACCTATTGTTCGCTGTGCTCGCGGCTGCGCCGCGGCCATCTCTACCGCATCGCCCGCGAGGAGGGCTGTTCGTCGCTGGTTCTCGGGCACCACCGCGAGGACGTGCTCGAAACCTTCTTCATGAACCTGTTCCACGGCGGCCGGCTGGCGGCGATGCCGCCGAAGCTCATCAACGACGAAGGCGACGTCATGGTGCTGCGGCCGCTGGCGTTCTGCGCCGAGGCCGACCTTGCGCGCTTTGCCGATGCGATGGCCTTCCCGATCATCCCGTGCGATCTCTGCGGCAGCCAGGACGGGCTGCAGCGCAACGCCATGAAGGCGATGATCGACGACATCGACAAGAGGATGCCGGGCCGCAAGGACACGATGATCCGTGCGCTGACCAATGTGCGTCCGTCGCACCTGCTCGACCGCCGCGTCTTCGATTTCCTCGGCCTTTCAAGATAACAGCGAGATACCCCATGCATTTTGACGACAAGCACGTCGACTGGCTTGCCGCGCTCCTCAGCGAGGCTGCCGCCGTCGAGATCATGCCGCGCTGGCGCCGGCTTTCGGCCGACGACATCCGCCAGAAAACCTCGGCGATCGACCTGGTCACAGAAGCCGACGTCAATGCCGAGCGCTTCATCACGGCGCGGCTGCGAGAGAAGTTTCCCGACGCGCTGGTGGTGGGCGAGGAGGCGCATGCCGCCGATCCGTCAGTGCTGCGCGGCCTGGGCGAAGCCGATCTCGCGTTCGTGCTCGATCCCGTCGACGGCACGCTGAATTTCGCAGCCGGCATGCCGCTGTTCGGCGTCATGCTCGCGGTCGTCGTCAAGGGCGAGACCGTGGCCGGCATCATCCACGACCCGATCGGCAAGGATTTCGTCATCGCGTCGCGGGGCGCCGGCGCGCATATCCGCCACGCCGACAGCCGGCTGGAGCGCTGCCGCGTCGCGGCTCCCGCGCCGGTCTCGGCGATGAACGGCGCGGTTTCCTGGCACTTCCTGGCCGAGCCGGAGCGCTCGATGCTGGCGCGCAACCAGGCGAAGTTCAACAGCTACTTCAACTTCCGCTGCGCCGCCCACGAATATCGCCTGCTGGCGACCGGCGACGGCCATTTCGTCGCCTACATGAAGCTGATGCCGTGGGATCACCTGCCGGGCGCGCTGATCCACGCCGAAGCCGGGGGCTATTCGGCGCGGCTCGACGGTTCCGCCTATCTGCCTTCGCATGTCGGCGGCGGACTTCTGGCGGCGCCGGACAAGGAAAGCTGGCAGGAGATCAAGAGGGCGCTCTGGGCGGACTGATGCAAGCCCTTGGCGGTGCGAGTTCGGTCTGCGCCTCGTCCGCCGGTCATTTCGCCTCGATGCTTCGGCGGGTCTAGTCCCGCCGGTAGAATGCCGGACGTTCCGCCGGCTCGAGCGCAACCCTCCGCCGTTCCGAAAGGGCTTGGACTCCGGCCTCGGCGATCGCCGAGGCGCGGTGGCCGTCCCAGGCGTCGGCGGCCATGCCGGGAAATATCCCGGTGCGTACGAAGTCTAGGAAAGCCCGGTTCTGCCGCCTGTAGGCCTCCGCGTAGCGGCCGCGCCAGTCCCCCTCGTAGCCGACAGTCCGCTTCAGCGCGGCATCGAGCCTGGAGTAGATCGGAGCGTCCATCGAGATGGAGCCGCGTTCGCCGACGAGTTCGCCGCGCACGTCGTAGCCATAGGCCGCATTGTTGTTGATCTCGATGTTCACCAGCTGGCCGTCGGCGGTTTCCAGAACCATCATCACCGGCGCCACCTTGGCGTCGGAGCGGCGCGGCTGAAATGCCGATATGCCGACGAATTCCGTATCCAGCACGAAACGCGCCACGTCGAATTCATGCGGGGCCGAGTTGGTGATCGCCATCGCGCCCGTGAAGTCGGCTGCCGGGGTTTCCACATTGCGGTGGAAATTGTGCATGATGAGCGGCCGCCCGAGTTGCCCGCCATTCAGGGCCGCCTTCATCTCGGCATAGGACTGATCGAAACGCCGCATGAAACCCAGCTGGACGAAGCGGCGGCCGGCCGCGATCTCGCGGTCGATCACCCGCAGGCACTCCTGCGGGGACTGCGACAGGGGCTTTTCGCACAGGACCGGCTTTCCGGCGCGAATGCCCGCGATGGAAAGGGGCGCATGGGTGAAATCCGGGCTGGCGACCACGACCGCGTCAACGTCGCCGCGCGCGATCGCCGCCTCGGGATCGGTCAGGACATGCGCCGCGCCCGTGCTGTCCGCCAGGCTGCGTGCCCGCTGCTCCGAAGCATCGCAGATGACCTGAAGCGTGGCGCCCGGCAGCTCCGACGCAAAAATGCGCGCATGGTCGCTCCCCATGATACCCGCGCCGATGACTGCGAGACGAAGGGACATGACGTGCTCCTGATGCGCTCCGCGGGCGGGGTGGGCTCGGCGCTATCCATCTCCCACGGCACGTGCGGAGGCAAGGACCATGGGCGATTAAATCCCGGATGTCGCCGGCTCGCATGTCCGAGCCGTCCCTCTGACCGTTGCGAGCGCGATGCGGCGGCAAGGCTGTACGGCGTCGCCTTCTACCGGAGCATCGCCTTCACCGCCGTCGAGGTGATCGAATCGAGATGGGTTGCGGGACGCAGCCGCCGTCGGCAGCAAGTCCATCGATGACCGACAAATCTCCCGCACGCGCGGCCCATCGCGGGGAGAGTTTTCGCGGGATCCGCATGCGAGGACTGCCGCCCGCGTCGCGGCGATTCTCCGATCAGTTTCGTGCCGACCGCATCGTCGAGCGCCGCGGAACGAGCGACCCCTGGAAGCGGGTCTGTACGCTTGCGGTCGGTACCGGCGACACGACCATCTCGACCAGCGTGTCGGCCATGGCCTCCAGTGGCTGGACGATCGTGGTGAGATCGTATTGCGTCGTGCGGGCCATCCAGATGTCGTCGACGCCGATGACGCCGAGCGCCGACGGAACGTCCAGACCGATCTCGCGGGCGGCATCGATCAAGCCGATCGCCACCTGGTCGTTGACGCAGAACACGGAGTCCGGGATTTCCGGGCCGCGAAGCAGCTCCCGTCCCGCCGACAGGCCGCGATCGTAAGTATTGTCGCCGGCATGGCCGGAGGCGACGACACGCACGCCGTGGTCGGCGAGACCCTCGCGGAACCCGGCGAAACGTTCGACCGAAACCGAGACATCGGGAAAGCCGCCCAGGAACGCCGGCGCCCGGTATCCCTGGTCGACGAGGTGGCGCGCCGCGAGCCGTCCCGCTCCGACCTCGTCCAGGCAGACGCTGAGCGCGCCCTGAATGCGCCCGTCGCGACGGGCGAAGGCGATCACCGGGATGTTCATCTTGGCGCATTCGTATTCGATCTGCAGCGGCATGTCCGACGAGACGATCAGCCCGTCGATCCGGTACTGCATGACCAGTTCCATCGCCTCGGAAAGGCTGTGATCCTTAGAGGCGTTGACGGTGATGGCATGCAGCCCGTTGCCTTGCAGCCTGGCCGTCACCAGGTCGAGGATGCGCAGGAACAGCGGGTTGGTGAATTCCTCGAGCAGGATGCCGACCAGGTTGGAACGCGTCGTCCTGAGGCTGCGCGCCATCGCGTTGGGCCGATAGCCCAGCTTGCGCGCCGCCTCGATGATGCGCTCCTTCTTGTGGGCGCTTATGCTGCTGTCCTCGGCGAAGGCGCGCGACACCGTCGATTTCGAGACGCCGGCCAGCCTTGCGACATCGACCGCGTTGGGACGCCTGTTGGCCTGCTTCATATGGTCTCCAGCACCCGACCGATAATCCAAACTCCTAGCACCGACCAAATGCGATGTCTCCTGCTTGACGGTGGTCCGCAAAATTGGTATCGATCCCAAAAATAAAGTTATCCAATTGTCATTTAACAAAAAATGACATTGGGAAGAATATCAAGGTTGGAAACGCATGACCGCAATGTTCGACGGCAGGGCGATTGTCGTCACCGGAGGCACGCAAGGCGTCGGCCTCGCCACCGCACGCCTCCTTGTCGAGCGCGGCGCATCCGCGGTGACGATCTGCGGGCGCAACGGCGCCAACGGGCGTGCCGCCGAGCACGAACTGCGCAGTCTCGGCGCCAAGGCGCTTTTCGTGCAGGCCGACCTGTCCCGGCCGGAAGATTGCTTCAGGGTCATCGACGAGGCCGCCGCCGCGCACGGCAGGCTCGATTCCCTCATCAACTGCTGCGGCGCGACGACGCGCGGCACGCTGGAATCGACGACGCCCGACCTGTGGGACTACCTGTTCGCGGTCAACGTGAAGGCGCCCTTCTTCCTCATCCAGCGCGCCGTTCCGGTGATGCGCCGGGGTGGTGGGGGCGGAACCATCGCCAACATAGGCTCGATCGCCGCGCATGGCGGCCAGCCCTATATCGCCGCCTATTCGGCGGCCAAGGCGGCGCTGCTCGTCCTCACCAAGAACCTGGCCAACGCGCTGCGCTGGGATCGCATCCGCGTCAACGCCCTCAACATCGGCTGGACGGCCACCCCGACCGAGCACGATCTGCAGGCCAATTTTCATGGGCTCGGCGAAGACTGGCTGCAGCGCGTGTCGGCGGCGCAGCCCTTCGGGCGCCTGCTGACACCTGAGGATGTGGCGAAGGCGCTGGCATTCCTGGCTTCCGACGAGTCCGGGCTGATGACCGGTTCGATCGTCGATTTCGACCAGCGCGTCATCGGCACCGTGGACGACAACCCGATCGGGCCGGACGATGGCGAGTGAGGGTCCGGTATCGGCGGCTTCCGGCCCGGCCTTCGCGCTGCGCGGCATCGGCAAGGCCTTCGGCGGCGTCTACGCCTGCCGCGGCATCGATCTCGCGGTGCGGGCCGGCGAGGTGATCGCGATCGCCGGCGAGAACGGCGCCGGCAAGAGCACGACGGTGAAGTGTTTCTACGGCCTCTACGCGCCCGATGAAGGGCACGTCGAGGTGGCTGGAACGCCTGTCCGGCTGACTTCGCCGCGCGACGGCGAGCGGGCGGGCATCGCCATGATCCCGCAGGAACTCGACCTGTTTCCGGAACTCTCGATCGTCGAGAACCTGTTCATCGGCAGGGACCGGCCGCGCACCGCCTGGGGCGGCTTCGACTGGAAGACGATGCGTCGCAAGGCGCGCGAGATCCTCGCAGGCCTCGGCGTCTCCTTCGACGTGACGCTGCCGGTCAAGGCCCTGTCGGCCGCCAGTGCAAAACTCGTTGAGATCGCGCGCGCGCTCAATCGCGAGGCGCGCCTGATCATCATGGACGAGCCGACGGCGGCGCTGACCGAGCGCGAAGCGGAGCGGCTGTTTAAGGTTATACGCGGGCTCGCCGCGAAAGGCGTCTCGATCATCTACATCACCCACCGCCTCGATGAGATATTCGAGATCAGCGACCGCATCGCCGTGCTGCGCGACGGCAGGCTGATCGCGTGCGCGGAGACATCGAGTTTCAGCGTTCCCACGCTCGTCCAGGCCATGGTCGGCCGCCCGCTCGAACAGTTCTATGTCAGACGCCGGCATAGCGCTGGGGCGGAAGTGCTCGCGGTCGAGGGTCTGTCGCTCGCCGGCCGCTTCCACGACGTCTCGTTCAGCCTGTTTGCGGGTGAGGTGCTGGGCCTTTCCGGCCTGATCGGCGCCGGCCGCAGCGAACTGGCATGCGCCATCTACGGCATGGAGCCGGCGGAGTCCGGCTTGATCCGCATCGATGGAAACGCGGTGCGGGTTCGTTCCGTCCGCGATGCCATCGGGCACGGCATCGCCTATCTTCCCGAGGAGCGGCGCTCGCAGGGGCTCGTCCTGCCGGCTTCGATCACCGAAAACATCAGCTTTTGCGTGCTGCCGCGTTTCGCCCGCTTCGGCCTCGTCGCCCGCCGTCGCGAGCGCGTTTTCGCGCGCGAAGCCGCCCGGCGGTTCACCGTGGCAGGCGCGCCGCTCGAGGCGCCCGTCGAGGTGCTGTCCGGCGGCAACCAGCAGAAGGTGCTTCTGGCCAAGACGCTGGCGGCGGACCCGCGCATCATCATCCTCGACGAGCCGACGCGCGGCGTCGATGTCGGCGCCAAGGCGGAGATCTACGCGATCATCGACGCGCTCGCGGCGGCGGGCAAGGCGGTCATCCTGATCTCGTCCGAGATGAACGAGGTCCTTTCGCTGTCCGACCGCATCCTCGTCATGCACGAGGGGCGGATGACCGGCTCGTTCTCCCGCGAGCGCTTCTCTCCCGAGGCGATCGGCGCCGCCGCAGCCGGCCAGCGAGACCGCCATGCCGCATAGTCGTACGGCACTGGCGGAGGTCTTGCCGGACGGCGGCGCCGAGGCCGGCTTGCCGGTGCGTGCCTGGCGGGCGCTCCTCCACCGCCCGGAAATGCCATCCGCGGCCTTCCTGCTGGTGCTGGTCGTCATTCTGTCGGTCGCCACGCCCGGCTTCCTCTCCGCCGCCAACCTGCGCGCCATCGTCGAGCAGGTCGCGGTGGTCTCGATCGTCGCCCTGGCGGTCAACCAGGTCATCCTCGCCGGCGAAATCGATGTCTCGACCGGTTCGCTGGTCGCGGCCTGCAGCTTCGTCTACGGCAATCTCGCCATCCTGTTCGGCGGTGCGCTGATCCCATTGGCCGGTGCGCTTTGTGTCGGCGGGCTGGTCGGCCTCGTCAACGGCGTCGTCTCGACCTATGGCCGCGTCCCGTCGATCATCACCACGCTCGGCATGCTTTTCGTGCTGCGCGGCGTCGTGCTGGTGCTGGCAGGCGCGCAGGTACTCAACCTCGAAGCCGCGTCGCGGGTGTTCGGTTCGGGCGACGTGTTCGGCCTGCCCGCCGCCATCCTCGTGCTGATTCTCCTTGCCCTGCTGATGGACGCGCTCGGCCGCCACAGCGCGTTCGGCCGCAACATCTACGCCGTCGGCGGCAACCCCAGGGCGGCGCGCATGATCGGGCTGCCGGTCAACCGGGTGCGAACGTTTGCCTTCGCTCTCACCGGCCTGTGCTGCGGACTGGCGGCGGCGGTTATGGTGGGCCAGATCGGCCAGCTACAGGCGACCGCCGCCACCGGCCTCGAGCTCAAGGTGATCGCGGCGGTCGTGCTCGGCGGCACCAGCATCGTCGGCGGCCGCGGCTCGACCTTCGCGCCGGTGGTCGGCGCGCTGCTCGTCGGCGTCATCCTCAACGCCATGACCCTCAACCGCGTGCCGGGAACCTTCGAGCTCCTCGTGCTCGGCGCGCTGATCCTGATGGCGATCAGCGTCGACGGTCTGCGCCAGCGTTTCGCGAGGCCGCGCCGATGACGATGGAGACCACCGCAAGAACGGGTCCCGCGATCGCCGGTTCGTTCAACCGTACGACGGCGCTGTTCCTGTTCTTCATCGTCCAGATCGCGCTGACCAGCGTGCTGGTGCCCGGCTATTTCAGCCTCAACGGCATGCTCGACGTGACGCGCCAGTTCAGCGAGGCCGGCATCGTCGCGCTCGGCGTCACGCTGGTCATCATCACCGGCGGCATCGATATCTCCGTCGGCGCTTTGCTCGCGCTGGTGTCGGTGACCATCGGCTTCAGCCACCAGGCCGGCCTGCCGCTGGAGGCCGCCATCCTGGCCGGCCTCGTGGTGGGCACGCTCGGCGGCTTCTTCAACGGCCTGATGATCACCATGCTCAGGCTCCACCCGCTGGTGGTGACGCTCGGCACGTTCGCGCTGTTTCGCGGCATCGCCTTCGCGGTGTCGGATGCCGGCGCCGTCTCCAGCTTTCCGTCCTGGTTCGGCCTGTTCGGGCAAAGCTGGATCGCCGGCATGGTGCCAGGCCAGCTGGTGATCTTCGCCGTGCTGGCCTGCGTCGCGGCTGTCATCCTGTCGCGCAGCGTCTTCGGGCGTTACGTCTACGCCATCGGCAACAACGAACTCGCCACCCGCTTCTCCGGCATCGATGTCGACCGCATCAAGATCGCCGTCTACACCGCCACGGGTTTCCTGGTCGGGATCGCCGGCATCATCCACACCTCGCGCATCTCGACGGCGCGCGGCAACGCCGGCTACGGGCTGGAGCTCATCGTCATCGCCATGGTGGTGCTCGGCGGCACCCGCATCACCGGCGGCTCCGGCACGATCGCCGGCACCGTCGTCGGCATCCTGATCCTGTCCTACCTTCAGGACGCCCTGGTCTTCGCCGGCGTCAGGAGCGACATCGGCCTGGTGGTCGTCGGCCTCTGCCTGATCGTCGGCGTGTTCCTCAACGAGTTCTTCAGGAAGCAGCGCATCTGAGCGGCTCCGCGCGAAGCGGGGGAGGACAACAGTGGGAGGCGTCGCACCGAACTGAAAGATCGCCGTTCCGGCGGAAAAGAGATCCTTCGGCGTCGCGGCCGGCACGCCCTTCGACAAGCCATGCCAGCCGCTTCACGTCGTTTGGATGGACCATCAACGCAATGGGAGGTTTAACCGTGAATCGCTTTGCATTTCAAATGCTTTCGCTGACACGCCGGAAGCTGCTGCTCGGCCTTGGCGTGGCTTTCGCAGCCGCCAGCCTGTCGGCCGTGGCCCCGAACCCGGCCGCGGCCCAGGACGTCGTGATCGGCATGATGCCGAAATTCACCAGCGATCCCTACTTCGTCGCCGCCAACAAGGGCGCGCAGGAAGCGGCCGGGGAGCTGGGCGTCACCGTCGAGTTCAACGGGCCGGTGGACGCCAACGTCGCCGCGCAGTCCGACATCATCGACCGCTGGGTGCGGCGCAAGGTCAGCGCCATCGCCGTGTCGGCCAACGACCCCGACGCGCTCGTGCCCGCCATGAAGCGGGCGCAGGAGGTCGGCATCAAGACGATGACCTGGGACGCCGATGTCGGCGCCGACGGGCGCAGCGTCTTCCTCAACCAGGCGACCTTTCCCGACATGGGCCGCACCATGGTCGAGATGATGGTCCGCAATGCCGGCACCTCGGAGGGTGAGTTCCTGATCGTCACCGCCGTGCTCACGGCGCCGAACCAGAACCGCTGGATCGACGAGATGAAGAAATACGCCGCGGAGAAATATCCGGGCATGAAGTTCGCCGCGACGCTTCCCGGCGACGAGGACCTGGAGAAGAGCAAGAACGTCGCGCTCAACTATCTGCAGGCCAACCCGAACACCAAGGGCGTGTTCTGCGTGACCGGCATCGCCACGCCGGGCGTGCTGGAGGCGGTCAAGCAACTTAATCTCGTCGGCAAGGTCACCGTCACCGGGCTCGGCGTGCCCAGCCTGATACGGCCTTACCTGAAGGACGGCTCGCTGCAGGAGGCGGCGCTCTGGAACCCGATCGATATCGGCTATGGCGCGATCTACATCACCAAGGCGCTGCTCGACGGCAAGCTCGATCCGTCTTCCGGTTTCGTCGAGGCCGGCCGTCTCGGCAAGCTGAAGTTCATCTCCGAGGACACGGTGCTGCTCGGCGACCCATACATCTTCAACAAGGACAACGTCGACCAGTTCGACTTCTGAGATCGATGGCAACCCTCCCGCATGGCGGGAGGGTTGCCTCATCAGGAAATTCAACGGCGCGCGGCATATGGCTGGATTGATTGAAAAACTTGGAAGGCGCCTGCGGCTCGGTCTAGTCGGCGGCGGCCTCGATTCGGTGATCGGCCGCACGCATCTGATCGCCATGCGGGTCGACGGCTTCTACGACCTCGTCGCCGGCGCGATGTCGGTCGACCCGGCGATCGCCGGGCGCTCGGGGCGTGCGGTCCTGCTCGATCCAGATCGCATCTACAGCGATTTCCGGGAGATGGCGGCGGCCGAGGCGGCGCGACCGGACTGCATCGACGTCGTCGCCATCGCGACGCCGCCGCAACTGCATCTCGACGTCGCCCGGGCCTTCCTCGAGCACGGCATCGATGTCATCTGCGAAAAGCCGATCACCCGCGATCTCGCCGAAGTGCGCGAGCTGTCGCGCGTCGTCGACCAGCGCCAGCGGCTGTTCTGCCTGACCCATTGCTATACGGGATACCCGATGGTGCGGCAGGCGAGGGCGATGGTCGCCGCCGGCGAACTCGGCCACGTCCGCATCGTCGAAGCCGAGCTCTGCGCGGGCGATCCGGGAGTCAGCGTCGAACCCGAGGACCCTTCGAAGCGGCATTGGCGCTTCAGGGCATCGTCGATGGGCCGGGGCGCGATCCTCGGCGAGGTCGCGTCGCATGCGCACAACATCGCCGAGTTCGTCAGCGGCCTCGCCGTGACCGAAGTCGCGGCGGAGATGGCGACGTTCGTCGATCGTCGGGAGGTCTACGACAACTCCTTCGTCACCGCGCGTTTCGACAACGGCGCGCGCGGCCGCATCTGGGGCAGCTATGTCGCCGCCGGAAACGACCACGGCCTGTCGTTTCGCGTGTTCGGCGAAAAGGGCGGCCTGACATGGGTGCAGGAAGAGCCGGAGGTGCTGTGGTTCAAGCCGATCGGCAAGCCGGCGATCAGGATCGCGCGCGGTCATGACGGCTTGTCCGGGGAAGCCGCGGCCGCGACGCGTTTCCGGCCCGGCCATCCCGAGGGCTACGCGCTGGCCTTCGCCAACCTCTACTCCGACTTCGCGCAGGCCGTGATTGCGCGCAAGCTCGGCGAGGACCCGCGCCCCTACCTCGCCAGCCTGCCTGGCATACGCGAGGGCGTCGCCGTAATGGCTCTGATCGAGGCGGCGATGGCGTCGCAGGAAGACGGCGGTGCGTGGAAGCCCGTCCTGCGTTGACCGCAACGCGTTGATTTCACTGAAGCAATTCCAGCAAAAGTGTCAGCGGGTTCGCGTTCGGAATTGCGAAAAAACAAGGAGATGGAGCAGTTCCGGTGATTCGCGGAAAACCCGAACTGCTCTGGAGGGAAGTTGATGAGATTTTGCGTGTTCGGCGCCGGTCGCATGGGCGAGCGGCATATCGCCAACATTGCCGCCAGCGGCCGGGCGGAGCTTGCTTACGTGGTCGACCCGGATGCCGCGCGCGCCGACGCCGTCGCATCCCGCCACGGCGGCCGGGCGGCCACCGACCCCGCGCTGCCGCTTGCCGATCCGGCGGTCGACGCCGTCATCATCGCGTCGGCCACCAACACGCATGTCGACCTGATCGTGGCGTCGGCCCGCGCCGGCAAGGCCATCCTGTGCGAAAAGCCCATCGACCTCGACATGGCGCGCGTCGACGCCTGCGCGGCGGCGCTGCAAGGCATCGACGTGCCGATCATGATCGGCTTTCAGCGCCGTTTCGACCCGACGCACAGGGCGGTCCACGACGCCGTTCGCGACGGCGCGGTGGGAACCGTCGAGGTGATATCGATCGTCAGCCGCGATCCGGCGCCGCCGCCCTACGCCTATATCGAGGTGTCGGGTGGCCAGTTCCACGATCAGATGATCCACGATTTCGATCTTGCGCTGTGGATGGCGGACGCCAGGGGCAAGACCGAGGTTTTTGCCATGGGCTCCAATCTGGTCGACAGGCAGATCGCCGCGCACGGCGACACCGACACGGCGCAGGTGCTGATCCGCTTCGAGAGCGGAGCGTTCTGCAAGATCGACTGCAGCCGCCGCGCCGTCTACGGCTACGACCAGCGCGTAGAGGTGTTCGGCTCGGCCGGCATGGTCTCGTCCGGCAACCAGCACCGCACGGCAATCGAGCGGACGGGTGCCGCCGGTATCCAGGCCAGAGATACGCTCCAGCCCGATTTCCTGGCGCGTTATTCGCCGACCTACGCTGTTGAGCTCGATGCCTTCATCGATGCGGTCGCCAGCGGACGGGCGCCCGAGCCGGGCTTCGATGCCGGCCGGCGCGCTCTCGCGCTGGCCGATGCGGCGCGGCTGTCGCATGGCGAAGGCCGCAAGGTGACGATCGATATCTGACGTCGGGCGAGGGGCGCCGAGGCTGGCGCCCGGCAGCCCTCAGACCAGGCAGAGGCGCTGCGCGACGCCCGGCACCGGGACGGCGGCTTCGAACAGGCCGCCCGCCTGCGGCATGCGCCGCAGTTCTTCGTCGCTGTGGCGGGTCCGCAGGCTCGTGGCGAACAGCCGGCTCAGGCCCGGACCGCCCAGCGCCACGCAGGTGGGACCTTTGACCGGCAGGTCGATGCGGTCCGTCAGCCTGCCGTCCGGCGCGATCCGAACCAGGCAGCCGCCCCAGACGCGCGCGTTCCAGTAACCGCCTTCGGCGTCCGCGATCGCCCCATCCGGAGCTCCGGGCGCGATGCCGGGACCGGCGAGCGGCGGCATTTCGTCGAAGCTTTGGAAATCGGCCCCGACCGCGAAGCGGCGGATCGTTCCCACGGGCGTGTCCGCGAAATACAGGATGCGGCCGTCCGGCGAGAAGGCGAGGCCGTTGCTGACCGTCACGCCGGTCAGCAGGCGCCGCAGGTTGCCGTCCGGGTCAAGCCGGTAGACGGCGGCGACCGGTTGCCGGTCGCGTTCGTCGAAGGTACCGAAAACCACGCCGCCATAGGGGTCGACGGTCGCGTCGTTGACCCTCGTCTGCGGCAGCTCCGGCTCGATCTCGACGAGGCGTTCGAATGTCCGGAAATCATGACTTGCGCGCGCGATCCCACTCGCGAAGCCGACGACGAAACCCTCGTCGCGGCGCGGCAGCACGAACGCCGCCCGCTCCGATAGCGGGAATTCCTCAACGTCGCCGGAGGGACCGAGCCGGAGGATTTTCTTCTCCTCGATGTCGATCCAGTACAGGCTGCCGTCGCGCGGGTCCCATACGCAGCCTTCGCCGAGCGTATTGCGGCAATCGACACGGCATAGGGCGTTGCTCATGAGCTGTCTTTCAGGCGATGCCGACGGATTTCAGGAAACCGAAGCTCTCGCGCGCATTGGCGAGCGGCGATGCGTCGCCGGCCGGATCGACGTCCTGCTCCACCACGGCGATGCCCGAATAGCCGATAGCTGCCAGCGCGTCGCGGACTTCGGTGAAACTTACCACGCCGCGCCCGAGCGGACAGAAGATGCCGCGGGCGATCGCCGAGAAGAAATCGGTACCGTCGGCGACGCAGGCGGCGTGGACGGCGGCGTCGATGTTCTTGAAATGCATGTGGCCGATGCGCGAACCGTAGCGGCGGATCAGCGCTACGGGATCGGAACCGGCATAGGCCGCGTGCCCGGTGTCGACGCAGAGCCCGGCGAGGTCGTCGGGCAGGTCGTTCATCGCCCGGTCGAGTTCGTCCTCGTATTCGATCCAGCAGCCGGCATGCGCGTGCAGCGTGGACTTGACGCCGTAGTCGTCGCGGGCGATGCGCGCCAGCTCGGCGATGCGTTGCATCATCGCCTTCCAGTCGGCGGCGGGCAGGCGTGGCGCATCGGCGGAGCGACCGGCGGTGGCGCCGCGTTCGTCGGACACGCGATCGATTATGACCAGCCGCGGCGCGTCGAGGTCGCGCAGGATCGAGCAGGTCCGCCGCGTCTTGTCGACGACCGCGTCGAAGGCGCCGGGATCGCTGAGCGGGTCGAACAGCCCGCCGGCCGACAGCCGCAGATCGCGCCGGCCGAGCTCGTCGGCGAGCCGGACGGGATCGGTCGGAAAATAACCGACCGGGCCGAGGTCGATGGCCGAGAAGCCGGCGGCCGCCGCTTCGTCGAGAACACGGCTCCAGCCCGGGTTTTCGGGCCGGTCGGCAAAGTCGACACCCCACGAGCAGGGCGCGTTGGCAAGGCGGAAACGTGTCATCAGGCGATCTCCTCGACCTTCACCCAGCGCTGCTCGTCGGCCGAGACCAGCGCCGCCTCGACCACGCGGTCGACCCGGTAGCCGAAGTCGAAATCGGCGACCCAATGCTTGCCCAGCGCCACCGCCTCGATCAGCCGCCGTGCCTCGATGATCTTGAGATCGTTGTAGCCGAGCGGGTTGCCCTGCAGGCCGAAGAAGGCGCGGTAGTCGGGATGCTCTGGGGCGACCAGCACGCGTTTGTAGCCACGCTCGGCGCGGTCGTCGGTGCGGCGATAGAACAGCAGCTCGTTCATGCGCTCCTGGTCGAAGATGAGCGCGCCGTCGGTGCCCTGGATTTCGTAGGACAGATAGAGCTTGCGACCGGTGCCGATCCGGCTCGCTTCGAGATAGCCGGAGGCGCCGTTGGAGAAGCGACAGATGAAGTGGGCAAGGTCGTCGTTCTCGACCAGCCGCTCTCGCCCGGCGGCGTCGTTGCGGCGCTGATGCAGGATCTGACGGGCGCCGCTCACCTCGATCACCTCGCCGACCAGGTAATGCGCGAGGCTGAGCACGTGGCTCGCCATGTCGCCGAGCGCGCCGGCCCGCCCGGCGGCGCGTGCATCCGTCCGCCAGGTGAAGGGGAAGTCGCGTTCGACCATGTAGTCGTTGTCGAAAGTGCCGCGGAAATGGAAGATGTCGCCGAGCGCGCCGCTCTCGACCAACTGCCTCGCATAGGCCTGGATGGGACTGCACAGATAGTTGAAGCCGACCAGCGTCGTCACGCCGGCGGCCTTTGCCGCCTCGTTCATGGCGCGGGCCTCGGCCGCCGTGTTGGCCATCGGCTTTTCGCAATAGACGTGCTTGCCGGCCGCGATCGCGGCAAGCGCGATTTCCGGATGCACGTCGTTCGGGGTGGTGATGTCGATCACGTCGATCGCCGGGTCGGAGACCAGCGAACGCCAGTCCGTGGTGTGGCGACTGACCCCGAACCGATCGGCGAAGTCCCGCGCCGCCGCTTCGCTGACGTCGGCGACCGCGGCGATTTCGAGCCTCGCCGGGTCGGGCCCGAAAATACGCACCGCGTTTTCGAAGGCGGCGGCATGGGCGCGTCCCATCCAGCCAGCGCCGATCAATCCCACTCGTATCGCGGTCATTCCACGTCCTCGTTGCGTCGATTTTGCGTTTGTCAGTTGCGGATTGCGGCACCTGTCGCTGCGGCGATCTCTGCTGCCATCGCTGCGCGCAGCAGGTTGGCGTCGCTGCTCGGCACGACCAGGTCGAACCCTTCCGCCAACCGCCGCGCCGCGACTTTTCCCGACGGGCAGAAGATGCCCGCGTGTCGTCCGAGGCGCCTGGCGGTAGACAGGCAATGGCCGATGGCTTCGACGACCTCCGGATCGCTCGGGTCGGACGCGGGCTCCTTGCCGAGCGCCAGCGCGAGGTCGTTCGGGCCGATGAAGATGCCGTCAAGGCCATCGACGGAGCAGATGGAATCGACCTCCGTCAGGCCGCTGACGGTCTCGATCATCGCAAGCCGGACGATCGTGTTGTTCGCATTGTGAAAATAGTCACTGCCGCCGTACAGGAGGCCGCGCGCCGGGCCGAAGCTGCGGCTGCCCAGCGGCGGATATTGTGTGGCCTTAACAAAGGCTTCGGCCTCGGCGGCGCTTTCGACCATCGGGCAGATGATGCCGTATGCGCCGGCGTCGAGCACCTTCATCAGCAGCGGCTGGTCGCAGGATGGCACCCTCACCAGAGGCGTCGCCGGCGTGGCCGAGATCGCCTGCAGCATGCCGATCATCGCGCCGATGTCGGTCATGCCGTGCTGCAGGTCGACCAGCACCGCGTCCGCGCCGCTCCAGCCGGCCATTTCGGCCACATAGGCGTTGCCGATCGACAGCCAGGCCGAGGTCGCGGCTCCGCCCTGCGCCCAGCGCTCGCGAAGCCTGCTAGCGCGCATCGGCGAGTTCCTTGAGCACGGCCCCGTTGACCACCAGCGCCGGATCGAGCTTGCCGTCCAGCCCGTCCAGCGCGTTGCGCGCCGTGGCAAGGCCCATGGCGAGCAGGGATTCTTCCGTCAACGCCGACGAATGCGGGCTGAGAACCACATTCCTGTGGCCGATCAGCGGGTTATCGGCGGGCAAAGGCTCCGTCTCGAACGTGTCGAGACCGGCTGAGCGAACCTTGCCGGCGCGGATCGCGGCCAAAAGCGCGGCTTCGTCGACGATGCCGCCGCGCGCCGTATTGATGAGGATCGCGCCGTCGCGCAGCAGCGAAAGTTCGGCGCCGCCGATCAGGCCTCTCGTCTCGTTCCGGAGTGGAACGTGCAAGGTGACGACATCGGCCAGCGGCAGAGCGTCCTTCAACGCGGCGACGAAGGTGACGTCCGGCGCGCTGCGGCGGTCGGCGAAAGGGTCGTGGACGACAACGTTCATGTCGAATGCGCTGGCGCGTTTGACAACTTCGCGGCCGATGCGGCCGAAGCCGACGATCAGCAGCGTGCGCCGCCTGAGCTCCACGCCGATGAGGCGCGAACGCGCGGCGAAATCGCCCCGGCGGACCGCCTCGTCGAGCGCGATGCCGTTCCTGGCGGCCGCGAGCATGAGGAACATGGTCTGCTCGGCCACCGAAATGGCGTTGACGTCGCCGACGACGGTGACCGGGATTCCCCGCTGGGTACAATAATCGACAGGGATGTTGTCGTAGCCGACGCCGTGCCGGGAGATCACCTTCAGCCGCGGCGCGTGGTCCAGCACCGTAGCCGGCAGCGGCGCGTCTCGTATGGTGATGGCGTCGGCCATTCCGACATGCCGCAGCAGGTTTTCCGGCGAAAAGTCGGTGACGACCTCGAAGGCGACGTCCGGACGCTCCTCGAACAGCCGCAAGGCTTCGGGACGCAGTGGCTGGATGACAAGGATGTTCTTCATGGGCTGCCTCACCAACGTGCGCCGAACGGCGCGGCCGGCGCGCCCTGCGGCAAGAACCGTTCCCTCAGCCGGGCACCGAAATCCTTGACGCGGCCGGCGATGTTCATCACGGGCGTGTGGGTCTCTACCGGGTCGTAGCCGATCGCTGCCCGCGCTTCCTCGAGATCCCAGCGCATGCCGTCGTTGTGCGAAACGATGTTGATGACCGCGGCGCCGTCGAAAGGCGCGGTGGTCGACTTCACCGTAGCCTGATCCCAGTCGCGGTTTCCGAGCCACATTTCCTGACCCCAGCGGCCGAAGGCCATATGCGGGCCTGGCCGGTTTTCGCCCTTCTGGCAGTAGCCGATGCGCAGCGACAGGAAGGACAGGCTGGTTCGCGCGGCCCAGTCCAGCCCGCAACGCTCGACGAACAGTTTCGACGCACCATAGGGGTTGACCGGCCTCGGCGGCAGCGAGGAGGTCAGCCTCTCGGCGCGGAAGCGGTAGCCGCCCAGCACCCAGTTGGAGCTGGCAAACACGAAACGGCGGACACGATGCTCCTGCGCGGCGCGCAACACATTGAGCGACAGGTCGATGTTGAGTGGCTGGATCGTCTCCCAGCCGCCCACCGGACGTGGATCGGCGGCAAGATGAAGCACGCAGTCAATGCCCTTGAAATGCCCGGCCCAGCTCTCCGCATAGACCTCGAGCCGCGCTGAGATCACACCAGGATCGCCGGCGCTGTTGCGGCCGATCCTGACCACCTCGACGCCCGGCGCGCGCGAAAGCGCCGCCACCGCCTTGGCGCCGAGATTGCCGGTCGAGCCGGTGACGAGAACGCGCGGCACTCAATGGCCCTGACGCTGAAAGCTGCGATCGGCCTCCTGGGCGTCGCGTGCCGCGGCGATCGCCGGCCGGTCTGTGACGGCCGGCATGCCGACATCCCACCATGAGCCGCCATCCATCCATTCATAAGGATGCGTGCGGATCGCGATCACATAGGTCCGCTCCGCGTCGCGGGCCCGGACAAGCGCGGCTTCCAGCTCCGCGATCGAGGCGACGTTCTCGGATTCCGCTCCCATCGCCCGCGCATGCATGGCGAAATCGATGCGCGGCACCTCTCCGCTTCGCTTCGAGGAGGCGAAGAGGTTGTTGAATTCGGCTCCGCCCTTGCTGGTCTGCAGCCGGTTGATGACGGCAAAGCCGCCATTGTCGCAGACGATGCAGATGATCTTGTTGCCGGTCAGCACCGACGAATAGATGTCGGAGTTCATCATCAGATAGGAGCCGTCGCCGACGAAGGCGAAGATGTCGCGGCTCGGATCGGCGATCTTCTGGCCATAGGCGCCGGCGATCTCGTAGCCCATGCAGGAGAAGCCGTATTCGGATTCGAAACTGCCGACCCCGATGGCTTTCCAGGTGCAATAAAGCTCTCCCGGCAGGCCTCCCGCCGCGGAAAGGATCGTGTCGCTGGCCCGCGCCTGCCGCTGCACCGCGCCGATCACCTGCGCATAGTCGGGAAGCTCCTGATTGGTGGGGGCCGTGCGCCGGTCGACGACGGCGTCCCACGCGGCCTTTTCCTCGACCGCCCTGTCGCCCCAGGTGGCCGGCGCCCGCCAGCCGGCGAGGCGCTCGGCGAGCAGCGTAAGCGACAGCTTCGCATCGCCGACGACCGGCTGCGCGAGATGCTTGTTGGCGTCGAAGCGGTTGGCGTTGAGCGCCACGTATTTCACCTCGGCGTTGCGGAAGACGCTCCAGGAGCCGGTGATCATGTCGGTCATGCGCGTGCCGACGGCGATGACGATGTCGGCCTCGGCGGCGATGCGGTTGCCGGCGTTGCCGCCCATGACGCCGACCGAGGCGAGGTTGAGGCGGTGCTCGTGGAGCAGGGCGGAGCGGCCCATGATCGTTTCGACCACGGGGATGCCGAAGCGCGCCGAGAAAGCGGCGAGCTGGTCTGTCGCCCCGGAATAATGGACGCCGCCGCCGGCGACGATGAGCGGCTTGGTCGACGAGCGGATCAGCGCCACCGCCGCGGCAAGCTGGTCGTCGTCGGCCGGGTAGCGCGGAATGCGGTGGATGCGCTCCTGGAAGAAGGCGACGGGGTAATCGAATGCTTCGCCCTGAACGTCCTGCGCCAGCGACAGCGTCGTCGGGCCGCAGGCGGCCGGGTCGAGCATCAGCGCCACTGCCTGCGGCAGCGAGGCAAGGATCTGCTCCGGCCGGACGATCCGGTCGAAGAAGGCCGACACGGCCTTGAAGGCGTCGTTGGTGGTGATGGTCATGTCATGGAAATGCTCGACCTGTTGCAGCACAGGATCGGGAAACCGGGTGGCGAAGTTGTCGCCACAGAGAAACAGCACAGGCAGCCTGTCGGACAGCGCCACGCCGGCGGCGGTCACCATGTTGGACGATCCCGGGCCTACGGAGGCGGAGCAGACATGGATCTGCTTGCGCCGTCGCGCCCGCGCATAAGCGACGGCGGCGAGCGCCATCGACTGCTCGTTCTGGCCGCGATAGGTCGGCAGAACGTCCTGCACGTCGGCCAGCGCCGAGCCGAGGCAGGTCACGTTGCCGTGCCCGAAGATCGCGTGCACGCCCGAAAACAGCGGCAGGATCGCGCCATCGTCGTCGATCTTCTGCGCGATCAGGAATTTCACGATCGCCTCGGCGAGCGTAAGCCGGATGGTGTTCATACTTGGAACCTCCCTGGGTCCTTCTTGAGGACATGCCGATCAGTGGATCAGCATGTCCCTTTGTTTCGACGCATGATCTGCTTCGAAAGCCGGCACTTCCCGTCGCGCTGACCTTCGGTCCTTGGTCATGCCTAACTCGTGCCGGTCCAGCCGCCGTCAAGCATCAGTGCCGAGCCGGTCATCAGCGCCGAGGCGTCCGAGGCGAGCAAGACGACGGCGCCCATGACGTCCTCGACGCGGCCGATCCGGCCGAGCTTTATCTTGGCGAGCACCGACTGGCGGAACGCTTCGTCCTCGAAGAACGGTTTGGTCAGCGGCGTCTCGATGAACGTCGGACAGATCGAGTTGACGCGGATGCCGTGCGGGCCGAGTTCGGCGGCGATCGCCTTTGTCATGCCTTCGACCGCATGCTTTGTGGCGCAGTAGACGCTTCGGTTGGCCGCGCCGACATGCCCCATCTGCGACGACATCATGATGATGGAGCCCGGCCTGGTATCTGCCACGAGTCGCGACGCGACGGCCTGCGTGAGGAAATAGGCGGCGCGGACGTTGAGCGCGAATATCGCATCGAAGTCTTCCGCGCCGACACCGACGAATGGGCCGGGGCGGTTGGTCCCGGCATTGTTGACGAGGATGTCGAACGGGGCAGCGGTCGCGACCCAGGCGGACGTCGCCTCGATATCGGTGATGTCCAGCACCTGGCCTGTCGCCTTGCCACCTGACGCCCGGATCTGCGCGGCGGCATCCTCTATCTCCGCCGGAGACCGCGCCACCAGCGTCACCTCCGCTCCGGCCTCGGCCAGCGCCGCCGCGCAGGCAAGGCCGAGGCCGCGCCCGGCGCCGGTAACGAGCGCACGACGGCCGTCGAGGCGAAGGGCAGGGGTGACGGGCAGCGCGGGCATTTCCGAGACGCCTCTCAGGCTGCGCCGGAAAGACGCTGGCCCGCCGCGGTGTAGGGCTCCACATTGCGGCCGCCATACCGGCGAAGCCGGATGTTGGCCTGTTCGGCATGACCGGAAAAACCTTCCAGCATGCATAGCCGCGAGCAATATTCGCCGACCGCCGTCGTCGCCTCGTCGGTCAGCACCCGCTGATAGGTGCATGTCTTGAGGAATTTTCCGACCCACAGCCCGCCGGTGTAGCGGGCGGCCTTCATCGTCGGCAGCGTGTGGTTGGTGCCGATCACCTTGTCGCCGTAGGCGACATTGGTGCGCGGGCCGAGGAACAGCGCGCCGTAGTTGGTCATCCGCCCAAGATACCAGTCGTCGCGATCGGTCATCACCTGCACGTGCTCGGAAGCGATCTCGTCGGCGATCTTGAGCATCTCCTCATGGCTCTCCGCCACGATGATCTGGCCGTAATCGTGCCAGGCCTTCGCGGCCGTCTCGCCCGTCGGCATCTGCTTCAAGAGACGGCCGATCTCGACCTCCGTCTCGCGGGCGAGTTTTTCGGAAACGGTCAGCAGGATCGCCGGTGAGTTCGGGCCATGCTCGGCCTGTCCAAGCAGGTCGACGGCACATATCTCGGCGTCAACGGTTTCGTCGGCGATCACCAGGGTTTCGGTCGGTCCGGCGAACAGATCGATGCCGACGTGGCCGTAGAGCTGGCGCTTGGCTTCGGCCACGAAGGCGTTGCCCGGGCCGACCAGCATATCGACCGGCGCGATCGACTTCGTGCCGATCGCCATGGCGGCGACCGCCTGTATGCCGCCGAGGACGAGAATCTCGTCGGCGCCGGCGAGGTGTTGCGCGGCGACGATCGCCGCCGCCGGCCTGCCGGCAAACGGCGGTGCCGAGGTGATGACGCGTTTGACGCCGGCAACCTTGGCCGTCACCACCGACATGTGGGCCGAGGCGAGCAGCGGATATTTGCCGCCGGGCACGTAGCAGCCGACCGAGTTCACCGGGATGTTCTTGTGGCCGAGGATCACGCCGGGCAGCGTCTCCTCCTCGACGTCGCGCAGCGCGCCGCGCTGGATTTCCGCGAACCGCCGCACCTGCGCCTGGGCGAAACGAATGTCTTCGAGGTCGTCGTTCGAGAGCGAACCGACGCAGGCTTCGACCTCTGCCGGGCTCAGGCGATAGTCGGGCCTGTCCCAGCCGTCGAAGCGACGCGACATCTCGCGGACCGCGGCGTCGCCCCGCTTCTCGATGTCGCGGATCGCCTCCTCGACGGTCTTGCGGACGGCATCGTTCTGATCGCGGCGCTCGGCCTCGTCCAATCCGGTCTTATGCCAACGAGCCAATTTCGTCTCCTTCCAGATGCGAGGACTGCCTATCGTGCAGAATTTCGTTTGTCAACATATCGCGCATATGCGCGATTATCGCGCATAAAAAGCTAGATTCCGACCAGATCAACAGGTGCGCCGATTTCATTGGAACGGTGCGCCGCCTCGGCGAGCCGGAGCGCCTCAAGGCCGTCGTTGCCGCTCGGCGACGGGTTCGTGCCGCCTTCCAGGCAGGCGATGAAATGATCCATCTCGGCAACGTAGGCCTCGCGATAGCGCTCCGTGAAGAAGGCCAGCGGCAGTTCGCGGACTATGCCGTCGTTGCCGGATCGCAGCACCGACGTGTCGAACCGGTTGCCGAGCTGCAGCATGCCGGCGGAGCCGTGTACCTCGACGCGCTGATCGTAACCGTAGGTGGCGCGCATGGCGCAGTTGATGGTCACCAGCGTTCCGCTGCCGGTCGTCATCGTCACCAGCGCCGTGTCGGCGAATCCCAATTCGGCGATGCGCGGCTCGGCGAAGCAGCGGCCGTAGGCCTGGACGCGGGCGAATTCCTCTCCGACGAGCCAGCGCGCGACGTCGAAGTCGTGGATCATCATGTCGCGGAACAGGCCGCCGGATTTGGCGATGTAGTCGAGTGGCGGTGGGGCCGGATCGCGGCTGGTCAGGAAAACCATCTCGGCGCGGCCGATCTCGCCGTCATGCAGCCTTCGGCGGAGGCTGGCGAAACTTGGGTCGAAGCGCCGGCTGAAACCGAGAAACAGCGGCACGCCGGCCTTGTCGACGGCAACGAGGCAGTCGCGCGTGCGAGCGACATCCCGGTCGATCGGTTTCTCGCAGAAGATGGCCTTGCCGGCGGCGGCCGCCGCCTCGATGAGCTCGGCATGGGTTTCCGCGGGCGTGGCGATGACGACGGCTTCGATGCGCGGGTCGGACAGGATGTCGTGCGGCGATCGTACCCTCGCCGCTTGCCCGGCCGCAGCCGTTTCGGCCGCGTCGGGCAGGGGATCGTATACCGCGGAAAGTTCGGCACGCGGGTGGAGCAGAATGTTGCGCGCGTGAACGCGTCCGATCCGCCCGGCGCCCAGCAGCCCGATCTTCACCATGATGACGACGCTCCGAAATCAAGCCGTCCTGCTGCGGTCTTTCAGCACCTGGTCGAGAAGCACGGCGATGACGATCATGCAGCCGACGACCACCTCCTGAACGTAGGACGAAACGTTCATCATCACGAGGCCGTTGAGCATGACGCCGATGATCAGCGAGCCGACGACGGTGCCGAGGATCGTGCCCGCGCCGCCGAACAGGCTCGTTCCGCCGATGACCACCGAGGCGATCACCCGCAGTTCATATCCGGCGCCCGCCACGACCTCGGCCGAGTTGAGGCGCGCCGTCAGCAGAAACCCGGCGAGACCGGAAAGCGCGCCGGCGATGATGTAGACGCTGGCGATGATGCGCGGCACGCGCAGGCCGGTCAGCCGCGCGGCCTCGATGTTGCCGCCGACCGCGTAGACCTGCCGCCCGTAGCGCGTGTAGCGCAGCGCGACATGGCCGATCACCACGGTGATGGCGAACACGATCACCGGGACCGGCACACCCGCCAGCGTACCGGTGCCCCACCACCGCAGCCCGGTGTCGAAGCCGGCAATCGGGGCGCCGTTGCCCAGCATCAGGGTAAGCCCGCGCCAGACGGTCATCGCGCCGAGGGTGACGACGAAGGCCGGCACCTTGAGGCGGGCGACGATGAACCCGTGCAACGCACCGGCGAGCAGGCCGACGACAATGCAGACGGCCAGGGCGATGGCCCAGCTGTAGCCGTGGAACGCCAGCTCCACGCCGACTTCGTAGCGGTCCGCGCTGCCCTTGATCAGCAGCGCGGCAACCATGGCGCAGAACGCCAGCAGCGAACCGACCGAGAGGTCGATGCCGGCGGTGAGGATCACGAACGTCATTCCGACGGCCATGATGCCGAAGATCGAAACGTCGGTGAGCACGTTCGAGATGTTCCGGGCCGACAGGAAACGCTCGTTCTGGAAATAGAAGAAGGCGACCATCAGCAGCAGGAAGATGACGATGCCGTAGCGCTGCGCCAGGTCGGCCGCGCTGCTGCGGGCCAGTCGCGAGACGCCCGTCCGTTCGTGTGCCCCGGTGCCTTCAAGTTGAGCCATGGATCGCCGCCTCCTCGAATGTCTGTGTCGGTCCGCCCAGCATCATCATCGACAGCAGCCGTTCCTCGCTTGCCTCGCGGGCGTCGATCGTGCCGGTCACGCGGCCCTCGCGGATCGTGACGATGCGGTCGCTGATGGCCATCACCTCATCCAGTTCGGAGGAGATCACCAGGACGGCCATGCCTTCGTCCGCGAGCTGGCGCAGCAGCGCGTGAACCTCCGCCTTGGAACCGACGTCGATGCCGCGAGTAGGTTCGTCGACAATGAGGACTTTCGGGCGGCGCGCGATCCAGCGGGCCAGGATGACCTTCTGCTGGTTGCCACCCGACAGCAGCCCGACCGGCTGGTCGCCGTCTTTCATGCGAATGCGCAGCCGGCGACGGAAATCCTCGAGCAGCGAACGTTCCCGGCGCTCGTTGACGAACCAGCGCGCGGTGCTGAGGTCTTTCAGGTTGGGCAGAGAAAAATTGGCCCGCACCGAATGCGACAGGAACAATCCCTGCTGCTTGCGGTCCTCCGGCACCAGCGCGATACCGTGCCTGATGGCGTCCTCGGGTGAACTTATGTCGACGTCCAGGCCGTCGACCACGATGCGTCCGCCGTCGCGCGAATCGGCGCCGAAGATGGCACGCGCAAATTCGGTCCGGCCGGAGCCGACCAGGCCGGCCAGCCCGACGATCTCGCCGCGGCGGACCTCGATCGAGATGTCGACAAGGGAGCGGCCGTTCAGGTCGCCGGGGCGAGCCTTGCGGGAAATCCCGTCGACCTTGAGCATCGGGCCGGCCGCCACCTGGCCGATCCGCCGTGCCGGCAATTCGACGTCCCGACCCACCATGGTGCGAACGATCGCCTCGACCGTCGTGTCGGCCACGGCGCCGCCGCCGGCGGGCCGACCGTCGCGCAGCACGGTGAAGCGCCCGCATATGGCCATCACCTCGTCGAGCCTGTGGGTGACGTAGATGATCGCCATGCCGGCGCGGCTGAGATCGCGGACGATCGTGTGCAGCCGCTCCACCTCGCGCTCGCTCAGCGCCGCCGTCGGCTCGTCCATGATGATCAGCTTGGCCTCGACGACGAGCGCCTTGGCGATCTCGACCATCTGCTGCTCGGCGACGCTGAGCCTGCTCACCGACAGCGCCGGGTCGATCGACAGGTCGAGCCTGCCCAGCATGTCGGCCGCCGCCCTGTTCATCGCCCGTCTGTCGACAAAACCTGACCGCGTAGGCTCACGGCCGATGAAGATGTTCTCGGCGACCGACATTTGCGGGAACAGGTTGAATTCCTGGTAGATGGTGACGATGCCGAGCTTCTGCCGCTCCAGTGGCGTGGAGGGCGAAAGGTCGAGGCCGTCGAAGCGGATGTCGCCGCTGTCGTGATGCTGCGCGCCGGAGAGGATTTTGAGCAGGGTGGACTTGCCCGCACCGTTCTCTCCGAGCAGGGCATGCACCTCGCCCTGCCGGACATCGAACGACACACCATCGAGCGCCTGGACGCCCGGGAAACCCTTGCTCACCTTTTCGACTTCGAGAAGAGGCATTCGATCCAACGGTTTAGGCTCGGTGAAAAAAGCCGCGGCCGCCGGGCGGCCGCGGCGGGGAGGATCTCAGTTGCTGACTTCGCCGATCCGCTCGGCCTTATCCAGGTTCGACTTGTCGACGATGAAGGGGGAGGTGTTGATGTCGGCCATTTCCTTGCCGTCACGGATCTTGCCGAGCAGCATGGCGATGGCGTTTTTGGTCTGGACACCGTTCGCCTGGTCGACTGTTGCCAGCAGTTCGCCGGAACGAACACGCGCCAGCCCCTCGGGCGTCGCGTCGAAGCCGATGACGATCGCTTTGCGCATGGCCTCGGGCGCGGTCGCCAAAGCCTCCACCGCCCCGAGCGCCATCTCGTCGCTGGAGCCGATGATCACGTCGACGGGTTCGCTAAGTCCAGTCAGGATGCTCTGGGTGACGGTGAGTGCCTCGGAACGCATCCAGTTGGCGGTCTGTTCGGCTACGACCTTGTAGGTGTCGCCGGCTTCGGCAAGCCGGTCCTTGATCCCCTTGGCGCGGTCGATCGCGGGGCTCGATCCGGGCTGGCCGGTGAGCAGGACGATCTTCGCACCCGACGGGAAGGTCTGTATGATGTAGTCGGAGATGGCCCTGCCGCCGACGACGTTGTCGGTGCCAGAGTGGGGAACAGGCTTGGAAGGATTCTCGACGCGACGGTCGAGCGTGACGACCGGAATGTCGGCCGCGAGCATCTCGTCGATAGCCGCGGTGACGGCATTGACGTCGTTGGGCAGCACGATGGCGCCGTCAATGCCCTGCACGATGGCGTTGCGGATGTCCGACGACTGTTTCGGCGACGAGTTCTGCCCGTCCGTGACGATGAGATTGAACCCGAGACGCTTGGCCTCCTGAAGCGCGAGGTCGCGCTCGAACGCCGGCACCGGCGTCTGCAAGCTCTGGAAACTCATCAGGATGTTCTCGTCCGCCGCGGCTAGCGGCGCGGACCACACGGCCAGCAGCACGCTTGCCGTGGCGAGCAGTTTCAACGTCTTCATGTTGTCCTCCTTGACAAAGCCGTTGCCGGAAAGCGGCCAGCAGAGGGCCACGACCGGTCTCCGGCCGCGGTGCAGGCACCTCGACGGAAATCAGATCGTCTGACCGTCGTAACTGCTTTTCGGGCAGGTTCCTCCGTTCACCCGCGTAGCCGTCGGCGGCCCCGGAGTGTCTGTGGATCGCCTTGCGACGACCCACGAGCGGCTATCGCATACCTCCATACCGGCTGTCAACATATCGCGCATATGTGCGATTATCGCGCATTGACGAGCGTCGCGACGTGTGGGAGAAGGTGTGCATGAGCGACAACGAGATAAAAAAGCAGGACTTCGCGCAGACGCTGGCGCGCGGATTGACGTGCCTCGAGGTGCTTGCCGACACGGCCCCGGCGAGCGTCTCGGAGGTGGCGGCCAAGATGGACGTGCATCGCGCGTCGGCGCGGCGCATCCTGCTCACGCTGGAGAGCCTGGGTTATGTCCGCGAGGAGCACGGCATGTTCGCACCCAGCCCGAAGGTGCTGTCGCTCGGTCGCGGGCTGCTGTCGCGCACAAGCGTCTGGACGGCGGTGGCACCGGAAGTCGTCACGCTCGCCAACCGCTTCAACGAGCCTTGCTCGATTTCGGTGCTGGAGGGACTCCAGATCATATTCGTAAGCAGGGACGCCACCCGGCGCATCTATACGTCCCGGCTTGGCGTCGGCGACAGGCTGCCCGCCTACTGCTCCGCCAGCGGCAAGATGCTGCTCGCTCTTTTGTCGCCGGAAGAGCTGGATCGCCGGGTCGACGGCGTCGTCCTTGTTCCACAGGGGCCGGCTTCGATCACCGACCATGCCGCGCTCAAGCGTGCCCTTTCTAGGATACGCAAGGACGACTTCGCCACCGCCGTCGACGAGATGGAGGACGGGACATTGTCGATCGCCGTGCCGCTGCGCGAGCGCACCGGGCGCGCCGTCGCTGCGATGAGTGTCGCCTCGCATCGCTCGCGCTCGTCCGAGCAGGATCTGGAACAACGAATCCTGCCCGTCCTGCGCGAGGTTGCCGCTCGTGTCGAGGCGACGTTTCGGGATTTCCAGGGCAGGAATCTCAGTGTCTTTTGACGCAGCCCGAAAGCGGCCTAGATGCCAAGAGGCGGGTTGGCGCCTCCCTTCATCTCGACGGTGACGAAAACCAGCGGCTGATCCCCGATGTTCTCGAGGTCGTGGATCATCGAATCCCCAGCGCCGAACGAAAAATGCCTGGTGTCACCGGGCACGTAGACCGCCTCGAGGATTCTGCCGTCGCCATAGTGGCTGCGCGCGCGACCGGCTGTAAGCGTGGTCCAGAAGTAATCCAGGACATGCCGGTGAAACGGCAGCCGCTCGCCTGGTGCGATGCTCAGGTGCCAGACCCTGACCTTGTCGGTCTCGGAGACCAGGATGGTACCGACGCGGCCATTCTGCTGGTTGGCCAAGAGTTCCCGGTACCGCTCGTCCGTCCAGCCACTAAATTGCGGCGGCCGCTTGCCCATGGTTTGAAGTGGCATGTCCTACAGGTCCTCTCGTGAGTGGCCGAAACCCGATGACGCGGCGCGCGTCCTGGTGGCAGGTGACGGTTGGCGGACGTCGTGCAGGGGCGGTATGAGCCGCCTTGCCTGCAACTGGCCGAGCTTCTCGATGAAAACGTCGTCGGTCGGTCTGATTTCGTGGCAGCCGTGCAGCCTGAGCTTGGTCAGGTCGGAGACGACGTCGAAACCGGTGTGGAACACCCAATCGCCGAAACCCCAGCCGACCGCCTGCGCGTAGTCGTGCGTGGCAAGCCCGTACCGGTGCACGAGTTCTTCCCAGATGGGGGCCTTGTCGCGCATGTGATCGACGAGGCGGATGGACATCGGCGGTCCGATCTCGAGGTCGAGATGCTCGGCCAGTGCGGGCCACAGCGTTTCCCAGCGGAAAAGGTCGCCGTTCGTGACGTTGTAGGCCTGGCCGGCGGCGATCGACGCTTCGGCGGCCCAGACGCTGACGCGCGCCAGGAGGTCGGCATCCGTCGCCTGCATCAGCACGCGGTAGCCGGTATGCGAGCCGGGATAACGGAACGGTACCCTCAATTCGCGGCAGAGCGCGGCGTAGGCGCCGATCACCATTGCCAGGTTGAGCGGCTGGCCGGGTATGGCGCCAAGCACGATATCAGGCCGAAGCAAGGTGTGGCTCCAGCCGTTCGCGGCAGCACGGGCAGCCAGCAGATCTTCCAGATCGTAGTAGAAATTGGGGGGCATGTGACGCGGGTCGCTTTCGCGCATCGGCGTCTTCACCGGACCGAGATGGAGGCCGTAAACCTTCCCGCCCTGGAACAGGACGATGCGTTCGAGCCGCGCGGCGCAGGATTGCAGCCCGTCGAGCAGACCGCGCAGCATGCCGGCATTGATCCTTGCCTCGCGGGCCTGGTCGGCGTCGGGAACATAGGCGGCGTAGAAGACGTGGGTCACGTCGGCCAGTGCCTCTCGATGCGCCTTCACGGCCTGCGCGTCGTTGATGTCCACGGCGATCCAGCGCATGCCCGCCATCGAGGAGGGCGCCTCGCGGCGTCCCATGCCGATGGCAGTCCAGTTGGGAGTAGCCTCCAGATGCCGCATCAGCGCATGGCCGATGACGCCGGCAGCGCCGACGACCAATGCCTTGCGATGCTCCATGCGATCCACTCCCTCAGCACAAACGTTTCGCAGAAGCAGCGAGCATGTTGCGTGCCAGGTTGGACGCCGAAGGCAGGATGCATCTTTTTCAAGTGTTTATGTGAGCGGTCGCTGTCGCAGCGAGCAAGCGCTGCGACAATCGCCTGTCTCAGCTGCAACACCGGCCGACGGGGCAATTGGAAACGCCGGGATGCGCGTGCTAATATTGCCAGGTCACCGTTGCTGCGGATCTCCGCCGGACTGGCATTCTGTCGGAATCGTGCCCGGGACATGGAGGAGACATGAACGGGAGAAACCACGCGGACGCGATCCTGTCGGCCGTCGCCGGCGGGGCGGCCAAAGCCGGCCGCAAGGAGGATCCGCGGACACGCATCGTCGCGTCGTGGGAGCGTTGCGTCGAGCAGTATGGCCTCGAGCCGTACAAGGTCGCCTATCCGACGGTGGTCACCCGGAACGAACTCAACAGTTTCCGCGAGCCCATCGAGGATCTTATCGCGCTGGCCATGCCGGAGGTGGAACGGCTTTTCACGCGTTTCGTCGAGCACGACTACATCGTCTCGATGACCGACGAAAACGGCGTGACGGTGCTGTTCCGGTCCCAGGATCCGTTCGCCGGCAAGCACTCGCCGTCCGGCATGCAGCTGGGCGCGATCTGGTCGGAGGAGATGCAGGGGACCAATGGAATAGGCACGTGCATAAAGGAATCGAAGCCGATTTCGATCATCATGGACCACCATTTCGACCCGCGGCTGATCGATCTCAGCTGCACGGTCGCGCCGATCTTCGGAACCGCGGGGAAACTCGTGGCAGCGCTGAACGTCAGCACCTCCCGTCCCAGCGACCACACCACGCAGTCCATCGTGCGCGAAATCGTTCGCCGTTCGGCGAGACGTATTGAGAACCGTTACTTCGCGCGCCGCCACGACGGGCGCGAACTGCTGAGCCTGTCGCAGTACGAGGATTTTTCCGACGCCGCCGTTGAGATGCGGATGGCGGTGGATAGTTCCGGCCGGATCGTCGACGCGACACCGGACGTCGTGCGCTTCATGTCGCGGCGCAATTCACCGTTGATCGGCCGCTCGCTTCGGGACGTCGGCGGCCGGGAGCGCGCCGTTGGTGACGGCGGCATGGTCATCGAGGTGAATGGCGATCGTCTGTTCGTACAGCGCATCGGCTTGGAACGGCGCGTAGCGCCGGCCCCGCCGACACCGCGCGCGGTGTCGAAACCGAAGCTGCTGCCGCTCGACATCGCGCTGCTGGTCGGCGACGAGCCGACGATCACCGCGCAGGTTCGGCGCGCGCAGAAACTCGTCAACCGGCGGCTTCCCATCCTGCTCCAGGGCGAGACCGGCGCAGGCAAGACGGCACTTGCCAAGGCGCTGCACATGGCGAGCGATCACGCCGGTGGACCATTCGTGTCGATCAACTGCGCCGCGATCCCGCCCGAGCTGATCGAAAGCGAGCTGTTCGGCTATCGGCCCGGCGCCTTTACCGGTGCCTCGAAACACGGCTCAAAGGGGCGCATCGTGGAGGCGGATGGCGGCACGCTTTTCCTGGACGAGATCGGCGACATGCCGATCGCGCTGCAGACGCGGCTGCTGCAGGTGCTGTCGGACGGCGAGTTCGTCGCTATCGGAGCCACCGAGCAGACCAAGGTGCAGTTCGCGCTCATCTCCGCCAGCCTGCACGATGTCCCGGCGCTCGTCGCGCAAGGCCGCTTCCGCCAGGACCTCTATTTCAGATTGAACGGCGCCAGTCTTGTCATGCCGCCATTGCGCGACCGCGTCGATCGACGCTCGGTGATCGAACGCATATTCCGGCAGGAGGCTGCCGAAGCCGGGTTTACCGACGTCGAGATCGATGCGGAAGCGCGCAAGCTGCTGTTCGCTTATCAATGGCCCGGCAACATGCGCGAACTACGGCATGTCGCCCGCTTTGCCACGACGTTGGCGGAGAGCGCGACGATTTCGCCGCGCGACCTGCCGGCGCCATTTTCGACGTCCGGCATCGCGTCGACGGCGAGCGCCGCCGATAGCGAGCGGCACGTGGTTGAACTGGCCCTTCAACAGAGCGGCTGGAACGTCAAGCTGGCCGCGCAGCGGCTCGGTATCTCGCGCGCCACCCTGCATCGGCGCATCGCGGCGCTCGGGCTGGCGCGGATCGACGGCACGCTGCGTTGATAGCGCGGGTGTCGCAGATGCTACACGCCGCTGTCTCGGCAAAGCACGCATGAGACACAGAGATCGACGATAGTCGATTGATTTCATTGTCTTTTTAGAACTGGCACGCGCCCTGCAACTCTCTTGCCCAACCGGACAGACAATCCGGCGGTCAAGGAGAGAAACGCGATGTCCACGAACAACAATGGCAGCAACGGCAGGTCGGCCGGGAGGGTCGACGGCAAGGTCGCCGTCGTCACCGGCGGGGCGCTCGGCATGGGACGCGCCTTCTCGCTGCGGCTCGCGGCTGAGGGCGCGACCGTCGTCGTCACAGATATCAATGCCGAGGAAGGCCGCAAGGTCGTCGCCGAGATCGAGGCCGAGGGCGGCATGGCCGACTTCCTCGAACTGGACGTCGCATCCGAGGATGGCTGGGCGACGCTGGCGAAACACATCGGCGATAAATACGGCAAGGCCGACGTGCTGGTGAACAACGCCGGGATCTATCTTGCCGGCACCACCGAAAGCACCGACAGCGAAAGCTGGGACAAGACCTTCGCCATCAACGCCAAGGGTGTGTTCCTCGGCTCGCGGGCGATCATTCCGCTGATGCGTCAGGGCGGCGGCGGCTCGATCATCAACATCAGCTCGAACTGGGGCATTGTCGGCTTCCCCGATGCGGCCGCCTATGTCGCCTCGAAGGGCGCGGTGCGCCTGCTCACCAAGGCCACCGCGGCGGAGGTCGCCAAGGACGGCATTCGCGTCAACTCCGTCCACCCGAGCCTGACGATCACGCATCTGTCCAAGGACATCGTCAACGACCCGGTCGCCACCAAGGCGCTGCTTGGCCCCTCGCTGCTCGGCCGGCCGGCCAGGGCGGAGGAGATCGCCAATGGCGTGCTGTTCCTTGCCTCCGACGAGTCCGCCTACATGACCGGCAGCGAGCTGGTGATGGACGGCGGCTACCTGGCCACCTGATCGGACGTTTCGATCCACGAAAACACGGGAGGCAGAGATGGCCGAGCTTCTGGTCGAGGCAACCGGCGTCGCCAAATCGTTCGACGGCGTGCCCGCCCTCATCGAGGGCGAGCTCAGGCTGGCTGCGGGCGAGGTGCACGCGCTGTGCGGCGGCAACGGCGCCGGCAAGTCGACATTCCTCAACATCCTGATGGGACTGCTGCAACGCGACGCCGGGACAATCCGGGTGCACGGCAAGGAGGTGCATTTCAAGGCGCCTCCCGATGCGCTGGCGGAACGCGTCGCGATCATCACGCAGGAACTCTCGCCCGTTCACGACATGACGGTGGCCGAGAACATCTATCTCGGCCGGGCGCCGCGCCGGATGGCCGGCCTGGTCGATCACAAGGCGATGATCAGGCAGGCGAGGCAATTGCTCGGCGAGTTGCATTTCGACGTCGAGGCAACGCGGAAGATGTCGCAGCTTTCGCTTGCGCAGACACAGCTCGTCGAGATCGCTCGCGCCATCAGCCAGAACGCCCGCATCCTGATCATGGACGAGCCGACCTCGGCGATTGGCGAGCAGGAAACGCAGATCCTTTTCGACGCCATCCGCGGCCTGACGGCAACCGGCGTCGGTGTCATCTATGTCAGCCACCGTCTCGATGAACTGTTCGAGATCGCCGACCGCTACACGGTTTTCAGGGATGGGCGTTTCATCGAGACGGGCAACATGCGTGAAATCGATCGCGCCCACCTCGTGCACCAGATCGTCGGGCATGAGCTGGAGGAGAGCCGGCGGGCAGGCGCGGTCGCGAGTGGCGACGCGGCGACCCTGCTGGAAGTGCAGGGCCTCTCCTACGGGCGACAGTTCCAGGACATTTCGCTGTCGGTGAAGGAAGGCGAGATCCTCGGCATCTACGGGCTGATGGGATCGGGCCGCAGCGAATTTCTGAACGGCGTCTACGGGATCGGGCCACGCAGCGCCGGCACGGTGACGCTCCGTGGAAGCGTGTTGCCGCCGCACCAGCCGAAGACGTCGCTAGAGCGTGGACTGGCGATGATCACCGAGGATCGCAAGGACACCGGCTTGGTGCTCGGCGCGCCGATCCGCCACAACATATCGCTGTCGATCCTCGGTCGTCTCGCCACGTTTGGCGTCGTGCGCCAGGGCCGCGAGAAGGCGCTCAGCGCGCGGATGATGAAACACCTGGCGGTGCGCGCGGCGAGCGACAGGATGAATGTCGGCGCGCTCAGCGGCGGCAACCAGCAGAAGGTGGTGGTGGCGCGCTGCCTGGCGTCCGAGCCGCGCGTGCTGATCTGCGACGAGCCGACGCGCGGCATCGACGAAGGCGCCAAGCAGGAGATCTATCAACTGTTGCGCGACTTCGCGGCCAAGGGCGGCGCCGTGCTGGTCTGCTCGTCCGAGGCGCCGGAGCTGCTGCAGCTCTGCGGCCGGATCGCCGTGTTCAAGAAAGGCAGGCTCAAGGGTTTCGTCGAGGCTGCCCGGTCGGACCAGAAGACATTGTTGCACGAAGCATCGCTGAACGATCCCGTTCAGGCTCGGGAGGAACACGTCCATGACCAGTCCCAGCATCCGCACCGCGGACAGCCCGGCCTTGTCCCAAGCTACGGCTAGCCTGCGTGGCATCCTGCAGAACCAGGGCATACTGATCGCCTTCATTCTGCTGTGCGTGGCGTTGAGCCTGTCCAGCGAGTTCTTCCTGACCTGGAACAACTGGACGAACATCATTCGCCAGACCGCCATCAACGGCATTCTCGCGATCGGCGTTACCTATGTGATCCTGGCCGGAGGCATCGACCTGTCGGTCGGCTCAGTGATGGCGCTATGTGGCGCCGTCGCCGCAAGCTTCGCGACCACATCGGGCGGCGAGTCGTTCATCGGGCTTGCCCTGATCGCGGGCCTGGCCGCCGGGCTGGCTGCCGGCATGGTCAACGGCTTTCTCGTCGCCTATCTGCGCATACCGGCCTTCGTGGCGACGCTCGGCATGCTCTCGGTCGCTAGGGGATTGACGTTCATCTACACGGATGGACGGCCGATCTCGAACCTGTCGAAGCCGCTGCTGTGGTTCGGCAACGGAACGATCCTTAATATCCCGGTGCCGATCGTCGCCCTGGCGCTTGTGTTCGCGGTCGGCTGGTTCACGTTGCGCCATACGGTCTTCGGCCGGCATGTCTACGCGGTCGGCGGCAGCGAACGCGCGGCAATCACCAACGGTGTGCAGACCAGGCGCGTCACCGCTCTTACCTACGCGATATCGGGCGGACTGGCAGCCTTGGCTGGCGTGATCCTGACCGCGCGATCCACGGCGGCTTTGCCGCAGGCAGGTGTCGGCTACGAACTCGATGCCATCGCGGCTGTCGTCATCGGCGGCACCAGCCTGAGTGGCGGGCGAGGCACGCTGATCGGAACGGTTTTCGGCGCGCTGATCATCGGCACGCTGAACAACGGCTTGGATCTGCTCGGCATCTCTTCCTACTACCAGCAGGTCGTCAAGGGCTCGATCATCGTCGGCGCCGTGCTGCTCGACGTCAGCCGCCGCCGCTGACCCCTTTCTTCACCACGTCACAGCAACCCTGGGAGGATAAACCTGTGAAACGCAGACTGATCACGCTTGCCGCCACGGCGGCGCTTTTGATGTCGACCGCCGCGTCCTGGGCGGCCGAATACAAGATCGCATTGATGCCATTCGGCTTGCCGGAATACATGTCGACCTTCGTCAACGAGATCCAGCAGCACCCGCTGGTCAAGGATGGCACAGTGGAGATCACTGTGCTCGACGGTCGCTTCGACGCTAGCGTGCAAAGCAACCAGATGGACACCTTGATCACCCAGAAGGTCGACGCGATCATCTTCTCGCCGATCGACGCCGACGCGGCGGCGGCGCCCGTGGCCCGCGCCGCGGCGGCGGAAATTCCGGTGATCGGCGCGGTGACCCGCGCCAATTCCGACCAGCTCTTTGGCTATGTCGGCACGAACGACGTCGAAGGTGGTACCAACATCACCGAACATCTGGTCAAGGAACTCGGCGGCAAGGGCAACATCGTCCTGCTCGAAGGTCCGATCGGCAATTCACCGCAATTGCTGCGTCGCGAGGGCATCGATGAGGTGCTGGCGAAGAACCCCGATATCAAGCTGCTGGCGTCGAAGTCCGCGAACTGGTCGCGTGCGGAAGGTCTCTCCGTCATGGAGAACTGGCTGAACCTCTATGGCGATCAGATCAACGGCGTGATCGCCCAGAACGACGAAATGGCGCTCGGTGCCATTCAGGCGCTGGAGGCGAAGGGCCTGACCACCGACAAGGTCAAGGTCGTTTCCATCGACGGCATCCAGGATGCATTGCGTGCCGTCAAGACGCACGGCCTGTACACGCTCTACAAGTCCGCCCATCATGAAGGCCAGGGGGCGTTGGACCTCGCTGTCCGCGCCGCGGCGGGCGACGCGTACGAGCCGAAAGCCGACATCTGGCAGGGCGACATGAAGTGGCAGGGCGGAACGGCCATACAATATGACGTGCCATGGATTGAGGTGACGCCCGAAAACGCGGACAAGTTCCTGAAATAGGATTGTGGGGCGGGCGCGCAGCCCGCCCCCAACGTTTCCATAACGGAGGGAAGAGGAACCCATGTTGAACGGAAAAGTGATCCTGATCACCGGCGGCGCCAAGGGGATGGGCGAAGCGCACGCGAAGCTCTGCGCCGAGCGCGGCGCTACAGTCCTGGTCACCGACTACGATACCGGCGGCTCCGCCGTTGCCGAGGCGATCGTCGCCTCAGGCGGCAAGGCGCATTTCCGTACACTGGACGTCGCCAGCGAGAGCCAATGGACCGATTGCATCGACTGGGCGATCCGGGACTTCGGCAAAGTCGACGGCCTGGTCAACAATGCCGGGATCCTGATCCGCAAGCCGGTTCCCGAAATCACCCTGGAGGACTGGAACACGCTGTTCGACATCAACGTCAAAGGCAGCTTTCTCGGCTGCAAGCATGTGCTGCCCGCGATGCGGAAGGCCGGCGGGGGTTCCATCGTCAACGTCTCGTCCATCTCCGGTTATGTCGCCAACATGGAAGGGATGAGCGCCTACTGCGCGACGAAGGGCGCAATCCGGCTGCTGAGCAAGGGCGTGGCGGTCGACTACGCGCAATATGGAATCCGCTGTAATTCAATTCATCCAGGCACGATCTCGACGCCGATGACGGCGGAGTTCGAGGCCGACCCCAGCAAGCATGAGATGCTGATCGGCGTTACCGTGATGCGCCGCATCGGCCAGCCGCGCGAGGTGTCGGAAGCCGTCGCCTTCCTGCTGTCGGACGCGGCGTCGTACATGACGGGATCGGAGATGACGGTCGACGGCGGCTTCACGGCCGTCTGACAAGGGCAGGGGCGCGCGTAGTCTGCCGTCGCAGGTATCGTTGCCCGGTGATCCTTTGATCTCATAGCGCCTTACACGGCCCATTGTGTTCGGAACATGCTTGTTGTACGATCGTTCAACAAGCATGTTCCGTGGGTTCGAATGACCTGCAATCCGCGCTACCAGACCCTGTTCGACCCGGTGCGGATCGGCCCCGTCACCGCGCCGAACCGTTTCTACCAGGTGCCTCATGCGAGCGGCATGACCAATGCCTTGCCGCGCGTACGGGCAGCCTTCCGCGAGGCCAAGGCCGAGGGCGGGTGGGGCGTGATCTGCACCGGCGCCTGCTCGATCGACCCGAGCTCGGACGACGCGCCGCTGCCGTTCGCGACGATATGGGACGACAACGACATCCGCGCGCATGCGCTGATGACGGACGCGGTCCACCGGCACGGGTCGCTTGCAGGGATCGAGCTCTGGCACGGCGGCGCTTCGGTCATGAACCGGGCGAGCCGCCTGACGCCGCTCTCCCCCTCGGGCATTCCGTGGATGGCCACGCATATCGGCTTCATGGGCAACCTGCGCCCAAAGACGATGGACCGGTCCGACATTCGCGATGTGCTGAAGTGGCAGGCCGAAGGCGCACGCAAGGCGCGCATCGCCGGCTTCGATATCGTCTACGTCTATGCCGGCATGGGCTACCTCGGCTACGAGTTCCTGCTGCCGGAATACAATCATCGAACCGACGAATATGGCGGGTCGATCGAGAACCGCGTGCGCTTCGTGCGCGAGATGATCGAAGTGACCAAGGACGCCGTCGGAAATGATTGCGGCGTCGCGCTGCGCGTCAGCCTGGAGGAACTGCGCGGCCGGCCCGGTCGCAACCAGCCCTCGGAGGCCCATGAGCTGATCGAGCTTCTGGCCGATGGGCCGGACCTCTTCGACGTGAAGATGGATTCCAGCCCGACCGACTGCTCGCCCTCCCGCTTCACCGGCGAAGGCAGCCACGAGCCGGTGATCGACTTCGTCAAGTCGCTGACCGGGAAGCCGGTCGTCGGCGTCGGACGCTTCACCTCACCCGACACGATGGTCTCGCAGATCAGGCGCGGCATCCTTGATTTGATTGGCGGCGCACGGCCGTCCATCGCCGATCCGTTCCTGCCGAAGAAGATCCTCGAGGGCCGCGAGGACGAAATCCGCGAATGCATCGGCTGCAACATCTGCATTTCCAGCTGGCACGACGGCGTGCCGGTAAGGTGCACGCAGAACCCCACGGCAGGCGAGGAATGGCGGCGCGGCTGGCATCCGGAGCGTGTCGAGCGCGCCGCAGCCCCGGAGAAGATCCTGATCGTCGGCGGCGGGCCGGCCGGCCTCGAATGCGCACTGACGCTTGGCCGTCGCGGCCATGAGGTGACGGTTGCCGACAGCGGCCGCTCCTTCGGCGGGCGGCTGACCTTCGAGACGCGGCTGCCGGGGCTTTCGGCATGGAACCGCGTGGCAGAATATCGGCTCGGGCGCCTCGACGCGATGAGCAACGTCTCGCTCTATTCGGAGAGCACGCTCGGGGCCGACGAGATCGTCGATCTTGCGCCCGACCGCGTGGTGCTGGCGACCGGTGCCCGCTGGACGAAGATGCTTTATTCCTCGATGGAAATTCCGGTCGGCGTACTGGACCACCCGCAGGTGTTCACGCCTGACGACATCGCCGTCGGGCGGCTTCCAGCCGGCCCGACCTTGGTCTTCGATTTCGATAACTATTACATGGGCGGCCTGCTTACCGAGCATCTTGCCGCTCTGGGCATTCCGGTCACCTACGCGACGCCGGCAGGCCAGGCCTCGGCCTGGACGATCATGACCAACGAACTGCCGCTGGTGCACCGCGCCTTGTCGAGGCGCCGCGTACCCGTCGAGACGTTGCAGACGCTCAAAGCGTTCGACGGCGAGACGGCGACGCTGGCACACGTCTTCACCGGCGAGGAGAGCCGCGTAGCCTGCGCGTCAGTGCTGATCGTAGGGCTTCGGCTGCCGCGTGGCGAGCTGCATGAGGTCTTGACTGCGAGGGCGGAGGAAGTCGCGGCCGCCGGCATTCGCAGCGTCGATCGCATTGGCGATGCGCTCGCCCCAGGCGCGATCGTCCACGCGGTTCACAGTGGGCACAAATATGCTCGCGAACTGGGCTCTGTCGCTGCGGCGCGCCCTTATCGTCGCGATACGCCGATCGTCGACGCCGTATCGGATTTCGAGATGCGCACGGCAGCCGAATAGGGGGGAGCATGGAACGCAGTTCGCTTCGCCGCAGGCCAGGTCGCGCGCCGCGCGAGGTGGGTGGCATTCAGCAGCGACCATGGAAGCAACTGACGCGACCCTATGCCCCGATCGAGCCGTTGTCCGCCGACCACGTCCAGGCGATCCACGAGGCAGGCCTTACCATCCTCGAAGAGATCGGCATGCGAGTACTGCAGCCACGGGCGCGCCAGCTTTATCGTGCGGCCGGCGCTGATGTGGACGAAGGCGAGATGCGGGTGCGCTTCGACCGGACGTTCGTCATGGAACGCATCGCAACCGCTCCGGCCTCCTTTCAACTGCGCGCGCGCAATCCCGACAAGAACGTCAAGGTCGGTGGCCCGAACTGCATTCTGTCTTCTGTCGGTGGACCGGCCTATGTCATGGACAACGACCGCGGCCGTCGTCCCGGTACCTATGCCGAGATGTGCGACTACCTGAAGCTGATCCAGTCCTTCAACGTGCTGCATCAGGAGGGGGGAGGGCCGTTCGAGCCGCTCGACCTGCACCAGAACACTCGTCATCTCGACCTCTATTATGCCGAGATCACGCTGCTCGACAAAAACTGGCAGCCGCAGACGCTGGGCATGGGCCGGGCGATCGACGCGCTGGAGATGGTGGCGATCTCGCTAGGCACAACGCGCCAGAACCTTGCGCGGGAGATGCCCGTGTTCACCGGCATCATCAACACGAACTCGCCGCTGCAGCTTGACGAGCCTATGGCGGAAGGACTGATCGCGCTGGCGGAGCACGGCCAAGTCAACGTCATCACGCCGTTCACGCTGGCCGGCGCGATGAGCCCGGTGACGCTGGCCGGCGCGCTGTCGCAGCAGCACGCAGAGGCGCTGGCCGGCATCGTGCTCACGCAGATCGTGCGACCCGGCGTTCCTGTCATGTATGGCGGCTTCACCTCCAATGTCGATATGAAGACTGGCGCGCCGGCCTTCGGTACGCCGGAGTATACGCAGGCCGCGCAGATCACCGGCCAGTTGTGTCGGCTGATCGGCGTGCCGTTCCGTTCGAGCAATGTGACCGCCGCCAACGCGGTGGACGCGCAGGCCGCCTATGAGAGCGCCATGTCGCTATGGGGCTGCCTGATGGGTGGCGCCAATCTCGTGCTCCATGCCGCGGGCTGGCTGGGCGGCGGTCTGACCGCTTCCTTCGAGAAACTGGTCATCGACTGCGAGATGCTGCAGATGATGGCCGCGTATTTCGACCCGCCCGCGGTCGATATGGACACGCTGGCGCTCGACGCGGTTCGAGAGGTAGGCCCTGCCGGGCATTTCTTCGGCGCCGCACACACGATGCAGCGCTACGAGCGAGCCTTTTATTCGCCGCTGGTCTCCAACTGGGACAATTACGATACGTGGATTGAGCGCGGACAGATAACCGCGCGCGAGCGCGCCAACACGATCTGGAAGCGCATGATCGCCGAATACGAGCAGCCGCCGATCGATCCCGGCATCGATGAGGCGCTCAGGGACTACATGGAGCGCCGCAAGCGCGAGGGCGGCGCGCCGCTCAACTGATCGCGGCATCCGGCATGGTGCCAGCAGAAGGTGATGGATGAACCTGCTTCCGGGGGCCTTTGACAAAAAAGCCACTTACCTGAACATCGCCGCGGCCGAGCGGCCACTGGCGAGTCCGGTTTCGCCTGAAGCCGTCGTCCGGGCGCGGCGCTATCGTCTCGCGCGCGTTCGCGACGAGATCGTCAGGAACGACTGCGCGGCCATCCTGCTCTACGATCCCGTCAACATCCGCTATGCCACCGACGTCGCCAACATGCAGGTTTGGACCCTGCACAACGCGGCCCGTTACACGCTGGTCTTCGCGGACGGGCCTTGCATCGCGTTTGAATATCGCGGTGCCGAGTTCCTGGCCGAAAACCGGCCGGTCGATGAAATCAGGCCGGCGGTCGCCTGGTATTATTTCGCGACCGCCGAACGAACCGACGAGTATCTGAAACTCTGGGGCGACGAGATCGAGGAGCTTCTCATCCGGCATGGCGGCGGCAGCCGGCGCCTTGCTATCGATAAATGCGATCCGCCGGGTATCGGGTTTCTGCTGTCGAGGGGATTGGAACTGATCAACGGGCAGAAGTTGATGGAACATGCCCGGTCTGTGAAGTCGGCCGACGAGCTTCAGATGATGACGTGGACGGTTCAGGTTTGCGACGCCGCACTGCATGCCATGCACGAGGCCTCGATCCCGGGGCGCACCGAGAACGAGATCTGGTCGGAGCTTCATCGCGAAAACATCCGCAACGGCGGCGAATGGATCGAGACGCGGTTGCTCGCAACCGGGAAGCGGACAAATCCCTGGTTCCAGGAATGCTCGGACAAGGTGACGGCCGAGGGCGAGATGCTTGCGGTCGACACGGACATGATCGGACCGTACGGCTATTGCGCCGACGTGTCGCGCTCGTGGACGATCGGCCACGTCCCGATGTCCATGCGTCAGGTCGAGCTCTACCGTTATGCGCGCGAGCAGATCGACCACAACATGGCGCTGCTCAAGCCGGGCTTGGATTTCCGCGATTTCGTGGAAAGGAGCTGGAAAATCCCGCCGCGATTCCAAGCGCGTCGTTATTCGTGCGCCCTGCACGGCGTCGGCCTTTGCGACGAGTTTCCGAGTGTGCCGCTGCGCGAGGACCTCGCAACCGACTTCTACAGCGGGGTGTTCACGGAGAACATGGTCGTCGCGGTCGAGAGCCTGATCGGCGAAGAGGGTGGCGAGGAATGCATCAAACTCGAGACACAGGTCATTATCACCGGCGATGGCCCGATCCGCATGGACAGCTATCCCTGGGAGGATGAGCGGTAGCGGACCAGTTCCCGCCCAGCACGAGCTCGCCGGTCGGGCTCAGAGATCCGGATTATCGGTCGGAGATTGTCATGCCCATCCACGACGGTTCGTCGGCGTCGATTTACTATGAGCAGACCGGATCAGGACCCGACATCGTCTGGGTCGGCGGCGGTGGCGCGAGGGGGCAGGATTGGCAGCGTTTCCAGACGCCGCATTTCGATCGGATGTACCGCAGCACGGTCTTCGACAATCGCGGCATCGGCAAGACCGTCTGCGCCACGCCGCTTCCATGGCCGATCGCCGATTTCGCCGGCGACGTCGCCGAACTCGTGCGGGACGTGTGCAAGGGTCCGGTGATCTTCGTCGGCTCGTCGCTGGGTTCGGCGATCGTCCAGGAAGTCGCGATCGACTATCCCGATCTCGTCAAATGCGCGATCGTGATGGGCACTGGCGCCTGGAGCACCGGCTGGGGCTGGGACTATCAGGAAGCCGAGATCGAGTTCCGGCGTCGCGGTGGCAATCTCGACGGCATGATGGGTGTCGCTCACTATGCGAGCATACTCTATCCGGCGCGGGCGCTGGGTGACCGCATGCTCTGGCCGAAGCTGAAGGAACTCATGCTGGAGTGGATCGATTCCGGCGAGAACGAGGGCTCGCTCGTCTCGCAGTGGGATGCGTCGCTGCGGTTCGATCAGCGCGATCGCCTGCCGTCGGTGCGTGTCCCTGTCCATGTCGTCGCATTTGCAGAGGACGTGCAGGCACCGCCTCAGGATGGCGAAGAACTGGCAGGACTGATCCCGACAGCGGAGTTCCATCTGCTGGAGGGCATGGGGCACGGCTCCTGGTACGGCCACGCCCATGACGAGTTGAACGCCTATCTCGACACGATCCTGAGCCGTTACGAATGAACGACTCGGTGGGAGATGCGGTCGATGCGGGTCCCGGCCTCCGCGAAACGTCCTATGCATCCCGTCCCGCGACAGGCGGACTGTCCGGGATCGGCATTTCGCAACCTTTCAGCCTGGCCCTGGCGGGGGACTGCATTGCCTCACGACCGATAACGCAATTACGGCACCGCCTGCCGGGTTTCGCGAAGGTGACGGACCTGCTGCATCAGGCGGACGTCTGTTGCGGCAACCTCGAGACGACCATTTTCGATATCGGGGCTTTTACCGGCCATCCGTACTGCTGGGATGGCGACTGGCCGCTGCTCAGCGAACCCGCCGTGGCGGCCGACCTCGCTGCGATGGGCTTCGACATGTTCGCCCGTGCTAACAACCATACGCTCGACTGGGGCCTGGAAGGAATGCGCGAGACCACCCGTCGGCTGGACGCCGCCGGGCTTGTGCACGCGGGTGCAGGCGAGAACCTCGGTTTCGCGCGCCGCGCCGCGTATTTCGAGGCGCCACAGGGCCGCATCGGCCTCGTCTCGGTCGCAACCAGCTACCGCCCGACCTCCGAAGCCTTGCGACCACATGGCCCGACGCCCGGCCGGCCCGGTATCAGCGCGTTACGTCTGCGCCAGATCGACATCGTGACCGCCGAAGAGATGGAGATGCTTCGCGCCCTGCGACCGGAAACCGGGCTTCTCGGTGACACTGCCACCGTCAGCCTGTTCGGCCGCCATTTCGAGGCAGGCGAGGGGCGCGGCTACCGTCATGAGATGGACCCGCAGGATCTGGCGGATTTCCTGCTCAACGTCCGCCAGGGCAAACAGGCCTCGGACCTCCTGGTCGTCATGGTTCATTCCCATGAGACCAGGCGCGACGGCTATCCCGAGCCGCCGTCAGCCTTCCTCAAACAGCTCGCCCATGCGGCGATCGATACCGGTGCCGACATCGTCTGCGTCAGCGGCATCCACCACGTAGGCCCGATCGACCTTTATCGCCGCCGGCCCATCTTCTACGGTTTGGGCAACTTCATCTGGAGCGATCTTCAGGAGTTTCTGCCGTCCGAACTGTTCGATCTGAATCGTGACTTGATGGACGAAGCGTTCAAATCGCCGAGCAAGGCAACGGCTGCCGATCTCAACGCCGTCATCAATGCCCGCCATTTCGCGCAGCCGGAGGTTTTCGAGACAGTGCTGCCCATCGTCCGCTTCGAAGGCGCTGAACTGGCCGAAATCGTGCTGCATCCGATCGACCTCGGCCAGGGCGACCCGCTGACGTCGAGCGGTATTCCGCGGCTTGCGCGCGGTGAGCAGGCGGACAGGATACTGAACCGGGTCCGTGACGCGTCCGTCGCTTTCGGATGCAAGCACGAACTGCGGGTGGTCGACGGAACCGGTGTCGTCTGCGCGAACTCGGAATAAGCTCGCCGCGCCGGGATCACCCCTTGCGTAGCGATCCGACCTGCGCTTCCAGCATCTCGAAGCCAGCTACTTCGGCATCCTCGGGCGTCACGACGGTCGCGTCCAAGCACCATTCGAGCCAGAGCCCGTCGACCAGCGCGATGAAATTGCGGGCGAGCGCCGGCGCATCGACCGCTCTGCCGCGCGAGCGGGCGACGGCGGCGATGTCCTCCGCCAATTCGGCCCGGTAGGCGTTATAGAGCGTGCTGTGGGCGCTCTGCAGGCGCGTGTTGACCGCTATCTCGCCCCACAGCGACAGCCAGATCAGCAGGTTTTCGCGGCTGAAATAGACTGGCGAGAAATTGGACCGCACCAGCGCCACCAGCGCTTCCTCCGGCGGCCAGTCGACATTCGCCGCGCGACGGCGCCTAGCCTCCTCGATATGCGAATTGACGCTGGCATAAAGCGAGGATTTGTAGACCTCGATGAGAAGGCCATCGAGCCCGTCGAAGTGATGATTGATGAGGCCGCGCGACACGCCGGCCTCCCGGCAGATGCTGTCTATGGTGAAAGCACCGATGCCGCCGCGCGACAGGCAGCGGGCTGCCGCCTCGATCAGCATGCCACGGCGCACTTCGGCCTGCTCGCGGCTGAAGCGCGGCGCGCCGCGCTTTCGCTTTTCAGTCACTGTCCCGGTATTCGCCACGGCTCTCGACCAGAACGGACGCCGATCGGGGCGATCGGACATACCGTTCTATCTCTTTGTTTCGGCGCAGGAACTTCGTCTGAAACGTCCTGCGGTTTCGGATCATGCTCTAGTCCATGGCCTGCCGGCTGTCCACATGCCGCTCACGCGCTCTTCTTGAACAGTACCGGGTTGGGATGGCCGTCAGGGTAGATCACCGGCGTGAAGCCGTTCCGGTGCATCAGCACGAGCGGCTGGTGGCAGATGAAAATGAAGCCGCCGGATTCTTCCATCAGGTCTTCCATCCGGTTCGCCAGCGCGATGCGCTTGCCCTCGTCCGTCTCGGTCACCAGTTGCTTGTAGCTGCTTTCGAATTCGGCGCTGTCGAAACCCGACCAGTTGTAGACACCGATCTGGTCAGGGCGGAACCAGACCAGGTTCTCCGACGGGTCGATGCCGCCGGCGAAATCCATCAACGCCAGATCGAGGTTCTTGTAGCCGTCGCCTTGCGTCTTGTCGCCGGCGCCCCAATAGGCCGCTTCGTCCAGGGGCTGAATCTCGACCTTGATGCCGGCCGGCTCGAGGCTCGCCTGGATGATCTGCGCGACTGCCGTGCGGGTCGAGTCGTTCATGACGGTCAGGGTCAAGGTCAGGTCGCTCACATCGGCATCCGAAAGCAGTGCGGTCGCCTTATCGTAGTCGGGGCCTTCGATCAGGTTCTTGGCTCGCGCGAACTTGGTGCCTGGCTGGACCACGCCGGTGGAGCGCGGCACGAGGTCGTCGTAGGCGCCAGTCAGGACCTGGCCGACGTCGACAGCGTACTGAACGGCCTGTCTCACCCTGGGATCCTGCAGGCGCGGACTCAGCATGTTGATCGAAAGCCACTGATAGCGCGTCGATTGCGCTTCGATGACCGTGGTGTTGGGCGGCGGACTGGCCTTCACCGCCTTGGTCGCGGCGATCGGTATCTTGGTGTAATCGAAAGCATCGGCCTCATAGGCCAGTTGCGCGGCCTGGTCGTCGGCGACGACATAAATCTCGACCTTGCCGAAGTCCGGCTTCGGCCCCGGCCAGTCGGGATTGGCGGTCAGCGTCACCTTCTGCTTCTGTTCCCATCCCGCGAAAAGGTACGGACCGCAAGTGGCCGGCACCTCGGTTGTGTACTTGCCGCCAGCCTTTTCGGTGCCGGCCTTCGAGATGATGTGGCCGCCGTAGTAGGGCAGGGTGACCACGTAGATCGGAGGGTAGGGGTTCTTGAGATGGATGATGCCGTTGCGCTCGTCGATCACCTCGACATGGTCGAGCTGCTCGAATTGGTAGGCCCACGGCGACCCCAGCTTGGGGTCGGCGATGCGCTCGTAGGAGAACTTGACGTCCTCGGCGGTGACCGGTCCGAAGCCGTTCGACCATTTCAGCCCGTCGATCAGGGTGAAGGCAATCGACTTCGGATCCGTCTGCTCGAGTTTCTCCGCGCCCCACGGAGACCACGGCGAGCCATCCCGAAGATCGCCGAGACGGTTGAGCGAGACGTAGATGCCGCGCATGATGACGTCCTCGATGGCTCCCAGCATGAAGGCGGGATCGAGTTCCTGAAGGTCGCCCTCCATGCGGATACGCAATGTATCGCCGTCCGCCGACCACGCGAAGCCGGGCCGCGTCATCGCCGCCGCGCCGAGCACACCCGCTGCCTTCAGGAAATTACGCCTGTCGGTGTTCCATCTGATCATGTCCGTTTCCCCTGTGGTTGCTGGAAGCGCGTAATACGGCTTCCCGTTCTTGCCCGCCTGCATCGAGCGGGAAATGACAGCGCACGGTCCGGTCCAAGCCGACCTTGCGATAAGCCGGCGCCTCGGTCTTACACATCGCCCGCGCTACCGGGCAGCGCGTATGGAACTCGCAGCCGGGCGGCCGCCGAAACACGCTGGGAATCTCGCCTGTTATGGCAAGATTGGCGCGGCGCCGGCGCGGATCGGGCGCCGGTTCGGACTGGATAAGCGTCGCCGTGTAGGGATGCAGCGGCGCGGTGAAGACGTCCTGGGTCGGTCCGGTCTCCACGAGTCGCCCGAGATACATGATGGCGAGACGGTCGCTGACGTGCCGGATCATCGCCAGATTGTGGGTGACGATCATCGCGGCAAAACCCAGCTCGCGCTTCAGCTCGGCGATCAGGTTGAGCACGTCGCCCTGGACCGACACGTCGAGGCCGGCAGTCGGCTCGTCGGCGAGCAGGAGGTGCGGCTTCACCGACAGCGCCCGGGCGACGCCGACCCTCCGTGCTTGTCCTCCCGACAGCTCATGCGGAAACCGGTCTACGAACGAGGCCGGCAGGCCAACCTGCGCCAACAGGCCCTTGGCCACGGCGCGGCGGTCCGGCATCGTCACGCCCTGGATGACGAGCGGCTCGGTGAGCAGCGTGCCCACGCGCAGGCGGGGGCTGAGCGAAGCCACGGGGTCCTGGAACATCATGGCCGAGCGGCGGCGCATGGCGCGGAAATCGGCGGGCGAGGAAACCTCCCTGCCTTCGAAGATGATCCGACCCGTCACGGCGCGCACTAGGCCGAGGATGGTCCGGGCAAGCGTGGTCTTGCCGGAGCCGGATTCACCGACCAAGCCCAATGTCTCGCGCGGCATCAGCGAGAGCGTGACGGTGTCGATGACGTTGAAGCCCGGCGGCCGGGCGGGATCGATCAGGCGAGTGAAGAACCCGCCGCGCGCGAAGGTGACGGACAGGTCCTCGATCGCGAGCAGCGGATTCATGCGCGAACCGCGTGGCAGCGTGCGCCGTGCGAGATCGATAGCGCCACCGAGGCGGGCTTCATCGCGCTGCACGGCGCGAAGGCGGCGTCACAGCGATCCGCGTAGACACATCCCGCCGGCGGCGCCATCAGGCTCGGCAGCGTGCCGGGGATGGTGGGGAGCTTCTCCAGGCGGTCGTGGAAACGCGCCGGGTCGCAGGCGAGCAGCGCCTGAGTGTAGGGATGCCTGGCATCGTGAAAAACCGCATCGACGTCGCCGTTCTCAACGACCTCGCCCGCGTACATGACATAAACCCGGTCGCAGAGCTCGGCGATGACGCCGAGATGATGCGAAACCACGATGATGATGCCGTTGTATTCGCGCCTCAGCTGGCGCAGCAGATGAATGATCTGCGCCTCCATGGTCACATCGAGCGCAGTTGTGGGCTCGTCGGCGATCAGTAGGCCAGGGTCTGTCAGCAGGGCCGCGGCGATCGCCACGCGCTGCTTCATGCCGCCCGAGAGTTCGTGCGGATAGCTCGCCATACGCCGCACTGGGTCGGAAATGCCGACATGCGCCAGCATCTCGGCGAGGCGGGTCTTCTTCTGCGCGCGGCTCAGGTCGCGGCGGCGATGCTGGAAGTCGACAAGCTGGTCGCCAATCGTCAGCACCGGGTTGAAGGCGGTCATGGGGTCCTGGCCGACCAGCGCGATCTCGTCGCCGCGCAGCCGGCGCTGATGTTGTGCGTCGAGCCCAACGAGATCGAGGGTGCCGTAGCGGATGGATCCTTCGACCCGCGCGTTGGCGGGTAGCAGGTTCGCCAAGGCGGTGACGAGCGTGGACTTGCCGCAGCCGCTCTCGCCGACGACGCCGATCACCTCGCCCGGGAGAGCGTCGATGTCGACGTGGCGCAATGCATGCACGCTCCCTTGCGGCGTCTCGTAACGAACGCTGAGGTTGCGCGCGGCGAGCGAACCCGTCATGCCGGTCGCCTCAGTCGCATGCGCGGATCGAGATAGTCGCGCAGGCCTTCTCCGAGAAATGTGAACCCCAGCGTTGCGAGCACCAGCGGCAGACCGCCGAAGACCACCATGAATGGCGCCGACCGGATCGACGTGTAGCCGTCATAGAGGATAGAGCCCCATGACGGCGTCGGTGGCCGCACGCCCAGCCCGAGGAAACTCAAGCCGGCCTCGACCATGATGACGACCGGAATGTCCATCGACAGCAGGATGATCAGTGGACCGACGACGTTGGGCAGGAGATGCACGAAGATGATGCGGAGCGGCCCTGCATCGAGCAGACGTTCGGCGAGGATGTAGTCGCTGTTCTTCAGCGCCAGCGTCTGGGCCCGGATCAGACGCGCGTAGCTGGAGAACGAGGTCGCGGCGATGACAAGGATCAGCGTCCCCGTGCCTGCGCCGAGCACGGTGATGATCGCCAGCGCGAACATGATCATCGGCAGCGAATTGAGGCTGTCGAAGGTCAGCACCAACAGTCCGTCCAGCCAGCGCGGCCCGTAACCGGCAATCAGACCAAGCAGCAGCCCGATCACGCCGGCGATGGTCACCGACAGGATGGCGATCGTCAGCGCCGTGCGTGCGCCGTAGATGATGCGGGAGAGCAGGTCGCGGCCGAGGTGGTCGGTGCCGAACCAGTGCTCGGCGGATGGCGCCTGCAGCTTGTTCAGCACGTCGATCTTGAGTGGGGAATATGGGGCGAGCCAGGGTGCGAAGGCCGCCATGATCAAGAAACCGACGACAATGGTGAACGCGATGGCCGTCACGGGGTCGCCAAGCAATACCCCCAGCAACGGAAAGCGCTGCCCGCGGGGATGGACGAGGCCAGTCTCAGCCACGGAAGACATCACGTACTCGCGGGTCAAGCCGGGCGATCAGAAGATCGGCGGCGATGGTGATTGAAACGTAGACCGCCGTCATGATCAGCACGGTGCCCATGACGACGGGATAGTTGCGCGTGCTGACTGCGTCGGTGATGAGCTTGCCGATACCGGGCCGGGCGAATACCGCCTCGACGAACACCGCGCCGGAAAGTGCGCTGCCCAACCCCACCGCCAACAGCGAGATGGTCGGGATAATGGCGATCCTGAGAGCATATTTCGAGACGATCTTCCATTCCGGCAGGCCGAACGAGCGCGCCGTGCGGATATGCGGCTCGCCCATCACCTCCATCATGGATGCACGCACCATGCGGGCGATGTAGCCGACCCAGCCGAGAGCAAGGGCCAGCGAGGGCAGGATCAGCGCTTTTATCTGGCTGCCGATGTTGCCGGATTCGCCGGCGCCGATTGCCGGCAGCCAGCGCAGCGTCACGGCGAAAAGCAGCAGCAGATAGATCGCAACCACGAACGACGGCACCGCGATCACACCCACCGAAAGCACACCGATGAAATGGTCTGCCAGCGTGCCGCGGCGCATCACCGAAAGACAGCCGAGCGGCACGCCGACGAGAAAGGCCATGCCGAATACCGCCGCGACAAGCATCAGCGTGTTCGGCAGCGCCTCCATGACCAGAGTCGAGACGGGCCGATTGGACCAGACGTCGTAGCCGAGATTTCCAGTAAGCGCGTTCTTGAAGAACTGGATGATCTGCCACCACACGGGCTGATCGAGGCCCATGCGCTCGATCAGCATCCGCTTAAGTTCCGGCGTCGCGCGCGGCCCGAGCGCAACGCTCGCAGGGTCGCCGGGCACAAGGAAGACGGCCGCATACATGACGACCATCACGACGACGAGGATCAGGAGACCGAGACCGATGCGCTTGAAGGCGTAGGTGAGCATGGCCTCCCGCTCCTGTCAGGCGAAATCACGCCTGATGCGCCGCGTCGCCGAGGCGCTGTGCACAAGCTTGCCTCGGTCCCGCGCCTCGATGCGCCAGCTCAGGTCGAAATGTGTCTCGTCGGCCGTCAACTCCGTTTGTGCGACGCTCTCCGTGTCGGCCTCCCCGCTGGCGATTGCCCAACGGTACTCCGTGACGAGCTTCGCCGAAAGCGGATCGTCGGGGCGAATGCTCATGATATCCCGGACCGAGGATGCGACGGTGATGCCTCGATCCTCATAGCGCCACCGGCCATGGTCGGAGACCAGCTCTATTGTCTGCAAGCCGCTACCGACATCGTCGGTGACGACACGGCGATCGAAACCTTCCTGGAGAACGGTCGTCGGGACCGGCGGTGCGGTCTCGGCCTGCTCGAAACGCACCGCGCGATCGCGCGAAGAGGCGGGACGCAACGGCAAAGTCAGCGTGCTGTCCCCGGTCGCAAGCGAGAGCGTCGAAAGCCTGGGCTGCGGCCACAGGATCGGCCAGTGCTGATTGGCGAGCGACAGCCGGATTCGGTGGCCTTTCGGTATCAACCGGCCAAAATCGTTGAGCTTCAAGGTGACACGGAAAGGCGTACTCACCGGGCAGGGTTCCGGGTGCTCGTGGCTGTCCCGATGGCTGAGGTTGAGTACGCCATAGGTGATCAGCGCCGAGGTGCCGTCCGGATAGACGTCGCAGAGCCGCGCCGTGAGGGTTACGTGCGGCTCGTCGACCGTTACCAGAAGGTCGAGCTCGGGGGCGCCGAGCATCGTCGTATCAGCCTCAAGCGGGACGGTGTCGAAGCACAGCGCCAGCCCGTCCTCGCGGCGTTGGTCGACGGCCATGTCGGGGCAAGTTCCGCCATACCCGCCCCAGCGGCCGCAGTCACGCCCGGCAGTGGCGGGCGATCGTACGGAACGCGCCGCGCCGCGGACCGGCGCGCGTCCCAATCCGCCGGGATTGAGATGCAACACGAGCCGCTCGATGCGTGGTGACGGCCATTCCGCTTCTGCTGCCCACGCGCCGACGTGATCTGGGATATAGAACGGCCGGGGCTTCTCCTCGCCGGTGATCCAGGCGCGATAGATCGGCTCGGCCATGATGCCGGTGTCCTTGCCTTCGAGCCAATGACGCCACCAGCGCAGCGCTTCCTGAAGATAGCCGATCAGCGGGCCGGGGGCGCCGCGGCAGGGATAGCTGTGCGACCATGGCCCGACGATGCCGAGCCTGGGGACGGAAAGCTTATCCAGCAGCCGCGCCACGAAGCTCTTGTAGGAGTCGTCCCAGCCGCACACCGCCATTACCGCGCACTGGATGCTGGAATAGTCCTCGCAGACAGACCCCTGCTTCCAGTGTTCGTCGCGACGCTGATGGGCGAGCCATATCTCCGACAGCGAGCGTGTGCGCGCCAGACGTTCCGACCAGATGTCGCGCCAGGCGTCGCCGACGATCTGCGGATCGGGCGGCGCCGCCGTCTTCAAAAGCATGAAGTTCGACCACATCTCCTGTTCGGTGAGCAGCGCGCCGCCCATGTAGTGGATGTCGTCGGAATAGCGGTCGTCGGTGGCGCAATGCGTGATGATCGCTTTCAATGCCGGCGGGCGCCTCGCCGCGACCTGCAGCGAATTGAATCCGCCCCAGGAAATCCCGGTCATGCCGACATTGCCGTTGCACCACGGCTGCGAGGCCAGAGACGCGATGACCTCGACCGCATCCTCCTGCTCGCGCGGCAGGTATTCGTCGGCAAGTACACCACCCGAGTCGCCGGCGCCGCGTATGTCTACCCGGCAATAGGCAATACCGTGGCCGGCAAACCATGGATCCATGTCCAGGTCGCGCACTACCGTGCCGTCCCGTCGGCGATAGGGAACCATCTCTACGACGACAGCCACCTTCGCGCCAGTCACGGGACGCCAGAGCGTAGTGGCGATGCGTGTCCCGTCTGCCAGCACGATCCAGAACGGATCGACTGTCTCGACTTCAAAGGGGAATTCGGTTCGCACCACCACGGGGAATGTCCCGAGAAACGCCTTGTTGAACGACCGTACAACAAGGCGTTTCGCAGGGCAACCCGACCGGCGTGAGATTCGTCTCGTTAGAAGCGTTAGCGACAGTGGCGTCCGTCGCGGATTGCGCCGGCGGGTGGCGAACCGTACCAGTCGCCGCTGGCGCGATGTGCCTCACAGTGGCTGGGTCGGCCGAGGTGGTTGCCGATCAGGATGCGCCGCCACGCCCAGCATCCGTCACTTAGCGCAGCAGCGCCAAGCGCGCCGATTCTGGCCCGCATTGGTCTGGCCGAAGCAGTCGTAGCCGGCATAGGCGCCGAGTTTTTTTTGTAATGGTGACGCGATGCGTTCATTCCGGGACGTTCGCACGCCGCCATTCCTCATACTCACCGCGTGCGTCTTCGTGCAGTGGGTAGTAGCGTTGCAGTGGTGCGCCCTGCATCAACTTCATCCGGGAAAAATCCTCCCACTCATGATGGACGCGCGACGTCTCTATGACCTTCTCCGCCAAGGCGACCGGCAGCACGACCGCCCCATCGTCGTCGGCCACGATGATGTCGCCCGGAATGACTGTCACACCGCCGCAGGCGATGGGCACGTTGACGGCAAAAGGCATCAGCCCCGTCTGCGTGTGGAAGTTGGGCGTCCAGCCGCGCACCCAAAGCGGCAGATCGAGTTTTTTCAGGTTTGGGTAATCGCGCAGGCAACCGTCGATCACCATGCCGGCGCCGCCGCGACCCTTGAAATAGGTCGACATCATGTCGCCGAAGACGCCGGCGGTCATGTCGCCACGCGCGTCGACCACGACGATGTCGCCTTCCTGGACGTGGTAAAGCACGTGTCGGTGAAGCTGCTTTTCCGGGTCGGCGTATTCGCCCTCGCCATACAGGTCCTCGCGTTTGGGCATGAACTGTAGAGTCAGCGCCGGCCCGACCACCGACTTGCCCCTGTTCCAGCTCACCGGCCCCTGGATGTGCGGGTTGCGGATGCCGAGATGCCCCAGCGTGCCTGCAACCGTCGCCGAGCCGATATCCTTGAGCGCTTCGATGAATTGCTTCGGCGGGCGGGGGATGTCGGGCGTATGCGTCATGATCTATCCTTGATTTTTGGCCGGCCTACCAATTGGTGACGGAACCGTCATTGCGCACCAGGTGCGGCGCTTCCCAGAACTTGAAGGTCTGTTTCCTGACCAGCGCTTCATCGACCTCGACGCCAAGGCCGGGTCCGTCGGGGACGTCGTAGACCGCGCCTCTCAATTTGGGCTGGACCGGAAAAATGCCGGCGTCGTCGAACCCGTGGTAAAGTTCTCCGGGAGATGCGCGGGTCTCGAGCCACGAAAAGTTCGCCACAGCCGCGGCGAAATGGATCGTCGCGGCCGTGCAGATCGGCCCGAGCGGGTTGTGCGGCATCATGTCGACATAATGCGCCTCGCTCCAGCCGGCGACCTTCATCGCTTCCGTGAGGCCGCCGACATTGCACACGTCGATGCGGTTGAACTGGTGAATGTCGCGCTCGATGTATGGCAGGAACTGCCACTTCGACGAAAACTCCTCGCCGATCGCGAATGGCACGTCCGTCATCCGGCGGAGCGCCTCGTATGCCTCCGGTGTCTCGTCACGGATCGGCTCCTCGAGGAAATCCAGCGTGCCCGATGGCATCTTCTGGCAGTAGCTGGCTGCCTCGGCGACCGACAGGCGATGATGGTAGTCGACCCCGAGAACGACCGACTCGCCGAGTTCCTCGCGGGCTTTGACGCACCATTTCGCCGTCTCGGAGATGCTGCGGCGCGGTTCGTATGAGCCGGTGCTTTCATGTCCGGACGGAAACAGGCGGATGCACTCCCAGCCCATCTCGATCAGCTCGTTCGCCTGCTCGATCATCTCCGGCCCGCACGGTCCCCGTGTCGTGGCGAAGGTGGGAATGTGGTTGCGCTGCTTGCCGCCCAGCAGCTGATGCACGGGAACCCCGAGCGCCTTGCCCTTGATGTCGTGCAATGCGATGTCGATGGCCGATATCGCCGCCGTCAGCACGCGCCCCCCTTCGAAATACTGGCTGCGATACATTTCCTGCCAGAGCGCGCCGATGGCGAACGGGTCGCGGCCGATCAGGAACTCGCGGTAGTGCTCGATCGCTCCGACGACAGCTTTCTCGCGGCCGGAGAGTCCGCTTTCCCCCCAGCCATGGATGCCTTCGTCGGTCTCCACCTTGACGATGAGCTGGTTACGGATACCGACCCAGGCGGGGTAGGGAAGGATTGCGGTGATCTTCATCGGGGAACCGGATTGGCGGCTGCAATCGTCATGTCAGGCAGCCTTGAGCGCCATCGTCGTCGCTCCGTCGAACAGGTGCATGCGGTCCTGGTCGAATTCGAGCCAGACCGCTTCGTCCGGCTCGACGGCGAAGCTCGGCGGAAGACTTATGTTGACGACGTCGCCATCGACCAGAATCTGCGCATAGGTGATGTCGCCGGTGGGCTCGACCGTGTGGACCCTTCCCGGAACCGCTCCGGCGACCGCCGACTTGTGCAGTTTCAACGCCGAGTGGCGAGCACCCAGAACCGCGTTGCGGACGCTGGACGCTTGCGCCTTGCGCATGTTCTGAGCCGACAGCGGCATCTCCCAACCGCTGGTTCCTTTCAGCACCGTCGTGCCGCCATGGGTGGCGACCTCCACCGGGATCAGGCTCATCGCCGGGCTCCCGACGAAGCCCGCCACAAATGTATTGACCGGATTGGAAAAGACGTTCGCCGGCGTGTCGTACTGCTGCAGCACGCCGCCATGCATCACCGCCATCTTGTCGGACATGGTGACGGCTTCGAGCTGATCGTGCGTTACGTAGATGATGGTTGCACCGAGATTGTGATGAAAGCGTTTGATCTCGGAGCGCATCTGGACCCGCAGCTTGGCGTCTAGGTTCGACAGCGGCTCGTCCATCAGGAACACCGCCGGATCGCGCACCAGCGCGCGCCCCAGCGCAACCCGCTGCTGCTGGCCGCCGGACAGTTCGCGCGGACGGCGTTCGAGCAGATGCGTTATATCAAGTACCTTCGCGGCTTCTGTGACCTTCCTTTCGATCTCCGGCCTGGCGAGCTTGCGCATCTTCAGCGGGAAAGCCAAGTTCTGGAACACCGTCTTGTTGGGATAGAGCGCGTAATTCTGAAAGACCATGGCGATGTCCCGATCCTTGGGATCGAGGTCGTTGACCAGCCGGTCGCCTATGAAGATGTCGCCGCCGGACATCGGCATAAGTCCGGCCACCAAATTGAGCGTCGTCGTCTTGCCGCAGCCGGAAGGTCCGACCAGAGCCACGAACTCGCCGTCGCCGACCGTCAGTGAGACGTGATTGACGGCGTAGATGTTGCCGTAGGTCTTGACGACGTTCCGCAAAACGACCTCAGCCATCAATTCTCCTCAATGCTTGACGGCGCCCTCGGTCAGCGCGCGGACGAAATATTTCTGCAGGACGAGGAAGAGGACAACGACCGGCACACTCATGAGGAAGGTCGCAGCCATCAGTCCCGGCCAGTCTGTCGCGAATTCGGTGAAATAGCGCTGAATGCCCACCGGCAGGGTCAGCTTGTCCTTGTTGTTCAGGAAGGTGACGGCATAGACGTATTCGTTCCAGGCGCCGATGAACGAGAAGATCGACGTGGCGATGATGCCCGGCGTAGAGAGCGGCAGCACGATCATGTAGAACGCCTGGAAGCGTGTGGCGCCATCGATCCGGGCCGCCTGCTCGAGCTGGATCGGGATGTTGTCGTAGAATCCCTTCAGCAGCCAGATCGAGAGGGGCAGGCCGAAGGTCAGATAGGTCAGGATCAGCGAGCCGTGACTGCCCACCAGCCCCAGCCAGCGCATCATCAGGAACAGCGGCATCAGGAAGATCACGGCGGGGAACATGTTCCGGACGAGCACGGAAAAGAACAGGAACGTGCGCCCGGGGAAACGGAACCGCGAAAAGGCATATGCGGCGGGCACGGCGATGACGACGCCAAGAATCGTCGTTGCTACCGACACATAGAGGCTGTTCAGGAAGTATTGCAGGAATTCCTGGCCGACCGAGTTCGTGGGGTCGAGCAGCTTGTGATAGTTTTCAAGCGTGGGCTCTTCCGGCCACCATTGCGGCGGATATTGCATCGCCGCGAACTGCGACTTGAACGAGGTGAGCACCATCCAAAGCATCGGCAGCACGGTAAAGATCAGCAGGAACAGCAGGAACGCCCGGCCGGCCCATCGCCACCAGTCGACGGGCTTGCTCATGCGGACGCGGACGGGCTCGGTAAGCGTCGTTGTCATGCCCGCGCCTCGTCGCCGCGGGTCAGCGCCTTCACATAGAAGTAGCCGAGCGTCATCAGCACGATGAACAGGATCACCGCGTAGGCGGAGGCAAGCCCCCAGCGCTGGCGTCCGAAGGCGAGCTGATAGATCTGGGTGATCCAGATGTCGGACGCACCTGCCGGCCCGCCGCCGGTCATGACCCACGGGATGATGAAGGAATTGAAGTTGGCCACCATCAGCAGCAGAATGGTGACCATCGAGACGCCTTTCAGATGCGGAAAGGTCACGTGGCAGAAGCGCTGCCAGGCGTTCGCGCCGTCGACCTGAGCCGCCCGCAGCAACTGCTCCGGCACGGTCTGCAGGCCGGCCATCAGCATGATCATGGCGAACGAGAACTCGCGCCAGATGTTGACGACTATGAGCGAGGGCAGGGCGGTATGCAGATTGTCGAGGAAATTGATCGGCCTGTCGGTGAAGCCGAACTGCACCGACAGCGCGCCGATGACCCCGAAGTCGGAGTGGTAGAGCCACTTCCAGACATAAGACGCGGCAACCGCGCTGACCACGTACGGGACGAGGAGCACGGCGCGGAGAATACCTCGGCCCGCGAATTCACGGTGCAACGCCAACGCGGCGCACAGTCCGAGCACGAAGGCTATCGACGTCGAGAATATCGTCCAGACAAGCGTGTTGATGGTGACGTCGTGGAACGACTCGCTTGTCAGGATCGTGACGTAGTTTTCGAGGCCGACATAGATTTTATCCTTCATCTGAAGGTTGGGGGGTGTTTTGAAAAGGCTGAGCTCTAGCGTGTAGTAGATCGGATAGGCGATGACGATCAGCATCACCGTCAGCGCCGGAAGCACGTAGAGATAGTCGGCGCGGTGGTCGACCACCCTCCGCAGAAGGCCTAAACGCTTCCGCGGCCTTGCCGGTGCAAGGACGGTCTGTTCCGTGGCGGTGCTCACGGTCTCATTCCTCGTAGGGGCGTTCGGGGGCCGGCGGACGATCGCCGCCGGCCGTTCCATGGCGGGCCAAGACTTACAGGCCGCCGAGCAGCGTCTTGACCTTGGCGGCCGCGTCGTCGGCCGCCGCGTCGACCGTCATCTTGCCGGTCAACGCGTTCTGCAGCATGTCCGGGACGATGATGTTCATGATCTCGGGCGCCTCCGGGATCACCGGGAAGGGAATGCCGTTCGGCAGCATGGACGTGGTCACGTCAAGGAACTTGATGCTGTCCAGGCGTTCCTTCATCCATTTCGTCTTGAAACCGCGCAGATTGCCGGGATTGGAGCCGACCCAGTTGAGCCGGGTAGACCATTCGGGGCTGGTCCACATGCAGACGAGGGCCTTGACCGCCATCTCGTCCATGCCGCCGTCCACGTATTCCGGCTTGAGGACGTGAATGTTGGAGCCGCCGAACACCACGGCGCGGCGCGCGGGTCCTTCGGGAATCAGGCCGTAGCGCATGTTCGAGACGACCCCGTCGGCCACTTCCTTGTCGGCGCCCGTCGCCTTGGACGCCAGATCGATCATCTTGGCGTATTCGGCTGGGTGGGCGATCATCATGGCGAGCTGGCCGGCGATGAACGGAGCCTGGTTCTCGTTCTGCGTATTGGTGAGCGCGGAGACGGGGACCGATTTGTCGCGCACGTACATGTCATACGAAGCCTGCAGCGCCGCCTTGGCGCCGGCATTGTTCAGGCCGATGGTTTCGTAGCCGGGGGAAGCGTCGGCTTCGTCCAGCGCGGCGCCGCCATAAGCCCACAGCTGAGGCATGAAGCGGAAAGGCGTGTTGCCGGCATTCTGCTTTGCCACGAGACCGTACCCGGCGACACCCAGCTTGTCGTGAATTTGCTTGGAGTAGGTGACCACATCGTCCCATGTGGCTGGAGGAGTCTCCGGGTCGAGGCCAGCATCCTTGAAGATCTTGGCGTTCCAGATGAAGGCCATCGTCTCGTTGTTGGTAGGTATGCCGTAGGTCTTGCCCTGATATGTGACGGACTTCAGCGCGCCGGGCCAGAAGTCCGCGGTCGCATAGCCGACGTCCTCAGGCTTCAACTCCTGAAGATAACCCTTTGCGGCAAATTCCACGCCGCCCAGGATCTGAAGTCGCACGACCATCGGGCCGGCGTTACCCAGCAGGGCCGTGCGGAATTTGTCGAGCAGGTCGTTGTAATTGATGTTCTGCGCGTCCGTCTCGATGTTCGGGTAGGTCGCCTTCCAGGCCGCCCAGAACTCCCTGTCCATCTGCTTGGTGATTTCGGGCTCGGCATCCGAGGGGCCGGTGTACCAGTAGGTCAGGCGTCCCTTGTAGTCGAGCGGCACGACCTTGGAGCATTCGGCGGCGGTATCGACTTCTTCCGTGCCGGCGATGTTCTTGACATAGTCCGGGGACCACTTGCTGAGGTCGACGCTTTGTGCCTGACCGGACGTGGGAACAAGCGACGCAATCAAGCTTAGCGCCACCGAATATCTCAGTAATTGCCGACGGCGAACTGGCGAATTCATCATCAGATTCCTCCCTGACGGCGGCTGCGCGCTCGGCGATCGAAGGCCGAGGCGACGCGCGCAATGTGGTGCATTTCCTCCTTCGGGCGGTCGAGTTTGCCGACTTCGTCCCAAGTCAAGGACAGTCACAGACAAAAACCTATCTGTCAACTTCGATCAGATCGTACATTCTTTTTGGAAGTTCACGCATGAAAGGGCTTGGCTTGCCCAAAAAACATGCATAAACCAGCCGCATGGGAGACGTGGCGGCGATAGGGCGGCAAACTGGGGAGGCTTTCGAGCAGCCCGGCTGGGTATATGAACGCATCCGCGACGACATCATCTCGGCGCGGCTTCTGCCCAATCAGCGGCTCAAAGTCGGTGATCTCGCTTCTCAATACGGCACGTCAACCAATCCCGTTCGCGAAGCGCTGCAACAACTGCGTGGCGAGGGCTTCGTCGTGATCGAGCCCAACAGGGGCGCGCGGGTAAGGCCCATCGACGAAGCCTTCGTGCGCGACATCATCGAGATCGAGGTGCTGATCGAACCGGCGCTCACCAAATGGTTCGTGTCCATCGTCGACGATACGGATATCGCCAGGCTCGAGGCGGTGCAGGCCGAAATCGAGGCACTTAATTTCGCCGACCTCGCCAGGCATGGCCAGTTGGATACCCGTTTCCATCAGATCATCTATGACCGCCATTACAATCGTCACGCCGCCGAGCTTTGGTGGAAGCACCGCGAAATCCTGCGTGCGATCAGCCGGCGCTTTCCGACTTCGCTCAACCGGCGCATGGCGGTCATCCGCGAACATCGCGAACTGATCGAGCGCCTGAAGGCCCAGGATGCCGAAGGTGCCGCGGCGGTGGTTGCGCGGCACGTGGAGGGGTCGGGCCGTCACATCATCGAGCAGATGGGCGTCGCCAAGCGAATGGCCGCCTCCGCCAGCTGAATCGAGGAAAGCATGACCGACCACGGCGCGGTGATCGAGAACAATGTGAGCTCCGCTTCCAGCCCGAGCGCACTGCGCATCACCGACATGCGCGTCGCGGAGATCGTCGGCGCGCCGTTCACCTCGGCGCTCGTCAAGATTTACACCAACCAGGGCATTATCGGTCTGGGCGAGGTACGCGACGGCGCCAGCGCGACCTATGCGCTGATGCTCAAGAGCCGGTTGCTGGGCGAAAATCCATGTGACGTCGACCGCCTGTTCCGCCGTATCAAGCAGTTCGGCGGCCATGGACGGCAGGGCGGCGGCGTGTCGGCCGTCGAGATCGCGCTCTGGGATCTCGCCGGCAAGGCTTATGGCGTTCCGATCTACCAGATGCTCGGTGGCAAGTTTCGCGATCAGGTGCGCGTCTATTGCGACACCGACGCCGAGAAGCCGAGCGGCACCGAAACCGGCAAGCGCCTCAAGGTGCGGATGGACCGCGGGTTCACCTTCCTCAAGATGGACCTGGGACTGATGCAGATCGCCCATATCCCCGGCGCTGTGGTCGCGCCCACTGGCGTGCTCGACGGCCTTCGCGGCGATCCGCGCGGCCGTGGAGGCTCGCTCGACGAGCGCAAGGTCCGCAACCTTGCCTATGACGCGCAGAACGTACAGCACCCGTTCACGGGGCTGCATTTCACCGAGAAGGGCATCGACCTGCTCGAACAATACATCCACGAGGTTCGCGAGGTCATCGGCTACGAGATCCCGCTCGCCATCGACCATGTCGGCCACATCTCTTTGCAAGATGGAATCCGCCTGTCGCGTCGCATCGAGAAATATGTTCCCGCCTGGCTCGAGGATGTCATCCCTTGGCAGTACACGGAGCAATACCGGCAACTGCAGCAAGCGACCTCGGTGCCGATCTGCACCGGCGAGGACATCTACCTGAAGGAAGGGTTCGAGCCGCTGCTCAAGTCGGGGATCTCACTCATCCATCCGGACCTGCTGACTTCGGGCGGCATCCTCGAAACCAAGAAGATCGGCGATGCGGCCCAGGAGCGTGGGGTAGCGATGGCCATTCACATGGCCGAAAGCCCCATCGCCGCAATGGCGGCGGCGCACGTTGCCGTGGCGACCGAGAACTTCATGGCTCTGGAGTATCACTCGGCCGATGTGCCCTGGTGGGACGATATCGTCACCGGCCTGCCCAGGCCGTTGGTCAAGGACGGGTTCATCACAGTGCCGGACAAGCCGGGCCTCGGCATCGACGACGTCGTCGACGAGGTGATCAGCCAGCATCTTCAGCCGGGAGTCTCCGGCATCTGGCAGCCGACCGACCGCTGGGACGACGAATATTCCTGGGATCGCACCTGGAGCTGACCGACCATGAAGATCACCGACCTCAGATGCGCCGTTATCGGCAAGCATCCGATCGTCCGTATCGTCACCGACGAGGGTCTCCACGGCTTGGGCGAGGTGGAATGGACCAAACCTTATCTCAAGCCGTTCGTGCTGCATTTCCGCGAGGCATTGATCGGCGAGGATCCGACCGACGTCGAGCGCGTCATGCTGAAGATCCGCCAGCGCGGGTCGTTCAAGCCTTACGGCGCGGCGGTCAGCGCGATCGAGCACGCGCTGTGGGACATTGCGGGCAAGGCGGCAGGCGTGCCTGTATACAAGCTGCTCGGCGGCAAGGTGCGCGACAAGGTACGCGTCTATAACGGCTCGATCCGCAGAAAGCGAACGGGCGACAGGCCGGAAGACTATGCGGCCGACGTCAAATGGATGATGGAACGGCCCGAAAAATTCTTCATGGTCAAGCAGGGCATCAGCTTCCACTCCAACATGAAGGACAATGTGGACGACTTCCACTACGGCGTGCGGCCCGGAAAGGCGGGCTACCACGGCATGATGGACCAGGGGCAGATCAGCGAGCGCGGTATGGCGCACATGATCGACTGCGTCATCGCAATGAAGGAGGTGCTGGGCGACAGGGTGTCGCTGGCGCTCGATTGCGGTCCGGGGTGGTTCCTGCCGGATGCCATCCGTTTCGCGCGTGCCGTCGAAAAATACAATCTGATGTGGCTGGAGGATATGCTGACCGGCGACTACGTGCCTTGGGTGAACCCGCAGGCCTATCGCGAACTCACGACGTCGACGTCTACGCCCATCCACACCGGCGAGCAAATCTATCTGCGCCATAATTTCAAGGAGCTGATCGAGAGCCAGGCCGTGCGCGTGATCGGGCCCGACCCGGCCGATATCGGCGGCATCGCCGAGCTGAAATGGGTGGCCGAGCACGCCTACATGCATTCGATCATGATGGCGCCGCATGGCACGGCCAACGGCCTGCTCGGTCTCGGAGCGCTTATCAATGTCTGCTCGACACTGCCGGCCAACTACATCGCCTTCGAATATCCGAGCGCGTCCGATCCCTTGTGGAACGACATCGTCACCGGCCTGCCGCCCGGGCAGATCGTCAGCGATTCGATGGTGGATCTGCTGGAAGCGCCCGGCCTCGGGCTCGACATCGATGCCGAGGCCGCCGGACGATATCTCGCCGAGGAAGATAGCGGATTTTTCGACTGACCCAACGAAGGCCCCAGAACCGGCTGGTCAAAGTCGCCGTCTGGAGCGGCGACTTATCTGAGACGCCGCCCAGTTCGATGATCCGGACCGCGACTATGCGCGGTCACCGCGCGGCGTTGTCGCTGAGAGCCACGGCGTCGGGGCCGGCGGGGAAACTGATCCGGGCGGAGTCATCATGCGCGGCTTCCCACACGACCTTGGCGACGTCGATCGGTAGGGTGAAGGCGCCGGGCTTTGTCAGGCTGGCAAAGATGCCGTTGGCGTACTCGCCGTAGGCCTCGGGAATGAACCGTTCGACGTAGGAGGCCGCGTCCCGGGAGAAGGCGGTCGTCGGGCCATAGCCGGGCTGCACCATCTTCACGCGGATGCCGAAGTGATCGAGTTCGTTTGCAAGCGAGCCGGTAAAGCCGTCGATGGCGGTCTTGCTGGCGGTATAGATGGCGACCAGCGGCATAGGCGCCAGAACCGCGCTTGACGTCACGTTGATCAGCGTGCCGCCGCGGCGAGCGCGGAACTGCGGTATCACCGCCTGCGTCATCGCCATCACTCCGAAGGTATTGGTCTCGAAAATCTGCCGCGCGACATCGATCGGTGTCGCTTCGAAAGCGCCGAACATGCCTATGCCGGCATTGTTGACCAGCACGTCGATCGGGCCGGCGGCGTCGACTGCGGCCGCGATGCTGTCGGCCTTGGTGACATCGAGTGCTACGACGCGGATACGGTCGGATTTGGGCAGCAGATCTTCGCGTGGAGCGCGCATGGCTGCGATCACCGTCCAGCCCTTGTCGTGGAAGTATTTCGCGGTTTCGAGGCCGTAGCCGGATGAGGCGCCGGTGATGAGAACGGACTGCATGACAGTTTTCCTTTCGTTGCGGTGAGGGTGGCGTATCACGCAAGGGATCGGACCTTCTAGAATTGCAAGTCCATATTTCGTTTGCTATCGTCCGGAACATGATTGACCCCCTCTCAGATATCATCGGTATTCTCAAGCCACGCGCGGTGTTCTCGAAAGGGATCAGCGGCGCCGGCCGCTGGGCTGTTCGCTACGCCGAATTCGGAGAGCCGAGCTTCTGTACGGTGCTGGAGGGAGGCTGCCGCCTGATGATCGACGGCCGCGACCCGATCATCCTGCGGGCCGGCGATTTCCTGCTTCTTCCGGTGACGCCAGGTTTCACCATGTCCAGCTTCGAGCCGGCGACACCGAAGTTCATCGATCCGACCGTGACGCCCGCACCGACGGAGGAGCTTCGGCACGGCAGGCCCGACGGACCTGCCGACGTGCGCCTGCTGGGCGGCTATTTTGTATTTGATTCCCCAGACGCCGCCCTGATGGTGGCCCTGCTGCCCGGCATCGTGCATCTGCGCGGAGCCGAAAGGTTGGCGACCTTGGTACGGCTGGTCGACGACGAGTCCCGGGCGCAGAAGGCCGGGCGCGACCTGGTGCTCACGCGGCTGGTCGAGGTGCTGATCATCGAGGCGTTGCGCTCGACCCAGAGCGAGGACGCGCCGCAAGGGCTTCTGCGCGGATTGGCGGATGGCCGGCTGGCCATGGCGATGCGCGAGATGCACGGCGATCCGGCACGCCCCTGGACGGTGGAGCAGCTTGCCAAGGCGGCAGCACTGTCCCGCTCGACCTTCTTCGACCGGTTCAACCGCGCCGTCGGAATGCCGCCGATGGAATATCTGCTCACTTGGCGAATGGCGGTTGCCAAGAACCTACTACGGCACAGTGACATCGCGCTCGACACCGTTGCCCAGAAGGTCGGCTATGGATCGGCGAGCACGTTCAGCACCGCCTTCAGCCGCCATGTCGGTCTGCCGCCGGGCCGCTTTGCGCGCGAGCAGGCGCGCGCGGTCGCGTGACGCAACTCAGCCGGAGATGTCGGGAATGTGCCGGCGTACATTGCGTTTAAGTAGCGTCTCGAAGGCCGAAAGGGCAGGCGACATCGAGCGGCCGGCTGGCCTGATCATCACGATGTCGCGCGAGATCGACGGTTCGACAAGCGGCCGGGCAAGTATGGCGCCGCTGGCCACGGCGCGCGCATAGGTGGGAAGGACGGCAAGCCCAAGACCCGCTTCCACGAGCGCGAGGGCGGTGGTGATTTGCGTGACCTCATAGCTGGGCTTCAAGGCAACCTGGGCCTGCTCGAAACCAATTTCCACGAGAAGTCGTATTCCGCTGTCGCGGGTCAATGTGACGAAGGGTTGGTCCGCGAGTTCACGCCAGGCGATCGTGGTATGGTTGGCGAATGGGCTGTTCTTGCGGCAGAACAGCATCATGCGGTCGCGCGCCAGGGGACTGCGTTCGAGCCCCTCTTCGAGCGAGGAGAAGGTGCCCACCCCGCAATCCACCTTTCCGTAGCGGACCGCGTCGATGATCTGTTCGTTGCGGGCGTCGAGCAGGGATACCTGCAGGCCGGGATAGACGCTTCCAAGAGCGACGATGGCAGGAGGCAGGATGACGGCGGCAAGCAGCGGTGGCGCCGCGACAGCCACCCGGCCACGTTTTCGCTCCGCCAAGAGCGTGGCGTTTTCAATGGCGATGTCCAGTTCGCTCGTGATCTTGACGGCCGATCCCTGAAACTCGCGGCCGGCTTCGGTCAACTCGACGCGGCGGGTGGTGCGGTCGAGCAGCCGGACACCTAGCTCGGCCTCCAGTTCCCTGACCAACTGTGACAAGGCCGGCTGCGCGACACGCAGCCGCTCCGCAGCCTTGGTGAAGGTGCCCAGTTCCGAAACGGCGTTGAAAGCCTGGATCTGTCTCAGGGTAATGGTCATGCCTGATTTATAAGCTGAAGTTATAAATTAAGAATAACAGCGTCAGTTGCCTTATACCAGCGGCCGCATCATCATTCCGGACAACGAGCCATGGATGAGGTTGCACCGTGAAACTGCAAACGAGTTCCGCACATCCCGGCACGCCGGCGTTACCGCCTGCTTGCGGGCTCCCCAAGGCTTCGACGTTCGGGAAACAGGATTTCGAGCAGGTTTCGACATCGCCTTGTCGATGCGACGAAGACTGCCCTGGACAACGCTGCCCGGCCGCCAGGCTTCACGCGTTCCCGATGTCAAAGCTGCCGCTCAAGAATTGAAGGCGAGGACCATGAAATACGCGAAGAAGGACGCCAAGGCATATGCCCGCGCCAACATGAAGGGCATCTGGGCCGCTGCGCTGACGCCGTTCACCAACGACCTCGCCATCGACGAGGACGCGTTCCGCGAGAACGTCCGGCATTGGACCGACGACCTCGGCATCGACGGTTTTTTCATCGCCGGCAAGCAGGGCGAGTTCTTCTCCATGTCGCTGGAGGAGCGCAAGCGCAATTTCGAACTTGCCGTGGAGGCCGCTCAGGGGCGCGCCGCCACCATCATGTCGGTCTCGGATCAGAACATGGACGTGGTGATCGACCTCGCCAAGCATGCCCAGAAGGTCGGCGCCGACTATGTGGTGGTGCACGCCCCGGTGCTCCATTTCTTCAAGGCGCAGGACGAAACGGTGTACGAATACTACCGCCATATCGCTTCGCAGGTGGAAATCGGCATAGCGCTGTGGAGCCATCCCGACAGCGGCTATCTGATGTCGCCGGAGCTGTGCAACCGGCTGGCTGACATCGAGAACGTCGTCGCCATCAAGTACAGCGTGCCGCGTCCGATGTACAAGGAACTGACCCGTCTCGCCGGCGACCGCATACTGGTGTCGACCGCGTCCGAGGAGGAGTGGCTGGACAACATCCTGGAGCTCGACTGGCAGCTCTATCTGTGTTCCTCGCCGCCTTACCTGCTGCAGACCGCGGCCGACCGGCGCATGCGCGACTACACCGATCTGGCGTTCCGAGGCGAAGCTGACAAGGCTCGCGCCCTGCGCGACAGCCTGCAGCCGGTGCGCGACGCGCTACGCAGCACGCGCCCGGCCGAAAAGCCGCATTCGCACCAGAAATACTGGCAGGAGTTGCTCGGCCAGTTCGGCGGCCGCGTCCGTCCGCCGATGCTGGAACTGACGGAGCAGGAGAAGGCCGCGACGCGCGCAGCCTTCGAGACATGCGGGCTGAAGCCTTCCGCCACAGCCAAAACTTTGGCCAAGGCCGGTTGATCGCCCGGCCGAATATGGAGATCTGAAGATGCTCAAGGAAGGCAGACTGAAGGCGTTCAACTTCGCCAAGTGGATCGACGAGCACAAGCACCTGCTGAAGCCGCCCGTGGGCAACCAGCAGATCTGGTCAGACGCCGATCTCATGGTCACCGTCGTGGGCGGCCCCAACAAGCGCACCGACTACCATGATGACCCGGTCGAGGAGTTCTTTTACCAGCTCAAGGGCGACATGGTGCTCAAGGTCGTCGACGATGGCGAGCACTACGATATCCCGATCCGCGAGGGCGAGATCTTCCTGCTTCCGCCGCATGTCCGCCATTCGCCGCAGCGTCCGCAGGAAGGCTCCATCGGCCTGGTCGTCGAGCCGAAGCGGCCGGAGGGCTGGCTCGACGCCTTCGAATGGTACTGCTTCGAATGCAAGGAGCTCGTGCATCGCGTCGAGGTCGACCTGGTGAGCATCGTCGACGACCTGCCGCCCCTATACCGCGAATTTTACGGCAACGAACAGGCCCGCACCTGCAAACGCTGCGGCAGCCTTCACCCCGGCAAGGAGCCGCCGGCGGGCTGGGTCAGCCTCTGACCGGCGAATAAGCCCGGCGGCGACGCCTGGCCACACCGGAACCCGGCCGTCCGGGCGCTGTCCCCTTGGGACAGCGGACGGAAGGCCTCAATCTGGATGAACCGATGACCATGATGCCACGTTTTCACAAGCCGCTGCGCGTCGGCTTCATCGGCTGGGGCGCCATCAACAGGCGCGTCGCCGGCCTGCTGGGCGAGCGCCAGGGCTCCAACATCGCCCTGGTGGCCGTCTGTCTGCGCGATGTAGCCGATGCCGTCGACCTGCCGCGTCACGCCCAGGTCGTCACCGATCCGACGTTGCTTGCGCAACTCGACCTCGACATCGTCGTCGAGGCCGCAGGCCGCGCGGCGGTCGTCGAATGGGCGGAAGCCGCTCTTACCCACGCCGGAGCGCTCGCCGTCGCCTCGACCAGCGCATTCTGCGACACCGGCTTGCTCGAACGTCTCATTGAGATCGCCGAGGCGAACGGCAGTCAGCTCCTCGTTCCGTCGGGCGCCCTGGCCGGCGTCGACGCCATAGCCGCCGCCTCGGCTCTGCCGATGGACGAGGTCGTGCACCGCATCGTCAAGCCGCCTCATGCCTGGAACGGAACGCCGGCCGCAGACCTGGTCGACCTGTCGGCCCTGACACAGGCCAACACTTTCTTCCGCGGTACGGCGCGCGACGCTGCCAGCCGTTTCCCGCAGAACGCCAACGTCGCCGTCATCTCCGCGCTGTCGGGCATCGGCCTCGACCGCACGCTGGTCGAACTGGTCGCCGATCCCGCCGCCCAGGGCAACCGCCACGAGCTCGCGGTGCGCGGCGAGTTCGGCAAGCTTGACATCTCGATCGAGAACCGTCCGCTGGCCGGCAATCCCAAATCCTCCGACATGGCCGCGCTGTCTCTGGTCCGGCTGGTCGAAAACAGAATGCTCGCCTTCGTCAGGTGAGATCGCCACAAGCGCGTCGCGGCAGGCGCGCAGCGGCACAAGGCACATTCTCGGCGCGTTGAAATAATGGAAAGCCGCGCGCTTCGCGGCCTCGCTGCGGCACCATACCAAGGAGTTGAAGCATGAACATGCACGTCTATCCCGATCTTCGGCTCTATATCGCGGGCGAATGGCGCAAGACGTCGGGCGACCAGCCTGTGCTCAACCCCGCCGACGAAAACGTGATCGGTGCCGTCCCGGTGGCCGCTCGGTCGGATCTCGACGACGCGCTGGCCGCTGCGGTCGAAGGGTTCCGGGTTTGGAGCCGCACAGCGCCGCGGGAACGTGCCCGCGTGATGATGAAGGCCGCGCAGCTGATGCGCGAACGCATCGACGAGATCGCGGTGTCGATCACGCTGGAGCACGGCAAGCCGTTGGCGGCATCACGGGCCGAAGTCATCCGCGGCTGCGAGTTCTTCGAATGGGATGCCGGCGAGGCGCAACGCATCTATGGCCGGGTGGTCCCCAGCGAACCGGGTATCCGCTACATCACCATCCACCAGCCGGTGGGCATGGTCGCAGCCTTCTCACCCTGGAACTTCCCGATGAGCCAACCATCGCGCAAGATCGCCGGTGCGCTCGCGGCTGGTTGCTCGATCATCATCAAGGCAGCCGAGGAAACTCCGGCCGGCGCCGTCCACATAGCCCGCGCCCTGCATGACGCCGGTCTGCCGCGCGGGGCCTTCAACCTGGTCTTCGGTGTGCCCTCGGAAGTGTCGAACTATCTGATCCCGCAGGAGCAGACCCGGCTGATCGCCTTCACAGGCTCGACCGCTGTCGGCAAGCACCTGACCGAGATGGCGGCTCGCCACATGAAGCCCGTGCTAATGGAGCTCGGCGGGCATGCGCCCGTTATCGTCTGCGACGACGTCGATCCGATTGCGGCGGCGCACATCTCGGCGCTACGCAAGGCCCGCAATTCCGGCCAGGTCTGCACTTCGCCGACCCGATTCTACGTCCACAAGTCGCAATACAACGCCTTCTCCAAGGCGTTTGCCGAAAAGGCACGCTCCGTCGTCGTCGGCAATGGTCTCGATCCGGAAACCCAGATGGGGCCGGTCGCCAATCATCGTCGCATCGAGGCGATGCGTGCTCTCACCGAGGACGCGGTCGCCAAGGGTGCGAAGCTGCTCGCCGGCGGCGAGACGCCGTTCAACCGCGGCTACTTCTTCCCTGTCACCGTACTGGCCGATCTGCCGGACGATGCCCGCGTCATGCGGGAGGAGCCGTTCGGTCCGCTGGCCGTCATCAATGCAGTATCGTCGCTGGACGAGGCGATCGAAAAGGCGAATTCCCTGCCTTTCGGTCTAGCCTCTTATGCATTTACGCATTCGGCCGCGAACGCAGAACGCCTGTCTGCCGAACTCGAGGCTGGAACGGTCTCGATCAACACGCTGGAGGCCTCGGTCGCCGAGGTGCCGTTTGGCGGGGTCAAGGACAGCGGCTACGGGCGCGAGGGCGGTGCGGAAGGCCTGTCGCACTACACCCATGTGAAAACCGTTTCGCACCGGATGGCACTTGCCTAGGATGGCCCGCCACTCGGCTGTTTGTCGGGGCACTGCCTTCAGCGCTGTTCGGCTCAACTTCCCGATGTCAGGTAGGATCAATCGTCGTGACTGATACAATCCTTTCTACTTCCGGCCTGACGAAGGAGTTCGGCGGCTTCACCGCGGTGAATGGCGTCGACCTTAAGATCCAACGCGGCTCCATCCACGCACTGATCGGGCCTAACGGTGCAGGCAAGACCACCTGTTTCAATCTGCTGACGAAATTCCATACCCCGACGCGAGGACAGATATTCTACAACGGCCACGACGTGACCCGGCAGAAGCCGGCGGAAATCGCGCGGCTCGGCTTGGTGCGGTCCTTCCAGATATCGGCGGTGTTTCCTCAGCTCAGCGCCAGGGTGAATGTCCGCGTCGCCCTGCAGCGTAAACGCGGCGACTCCTTTGACTTCTGGCGCTCCGAAAAGGTGCTCGCCGCCCTCGATAACGAGGCGCTCAGCCTGATCGAAGCAGTCGGACTTACGCCTTACGCGGAAGTGCCGGCCGGCGAACTGTCCTATGGCCGCAAGCGCGCGCTGGAGATCGCCACCACGCTGGCGCTGGATCCCGAAATGCTGCTGCTTGACGAGCCGATGGCAGGGCTTGGTCGGGAGGACATCGAACGTATCGAGGCTCTGATCCGCAAGGTTGCCACGAACCGGACCGTCCTGATGGTGGAGCACAACCTGTCGGTCGTTGCCTCTCTGTCGGATCGCATCACCGTTCTGGCACGCGGCCAGATACTCGCCGAGGGTGACTACGCCGCCGTGTCGAATGATCCCAAGGTCGTCGAAGCTTACATCGGTTCGGGAGTTGGCCATGTCCACTGATACGGTCGTCAGGCCTGCAGTCGCTGCCCCCGCTCGTGCCGTCGAGCCGCTGCTCAAGATCCGTGACCTGCAGGGCTGGTATGGCGAAAGCCATGTCCTGCACGGCATGGACCTCGATGTCTCTCACGGCGAGGTGGTGACGCTGCTCGGTCGCAACGGGGCCGGCAAGACCACGACGCTGAAGGCGATCATGGGCCTGCTCGGCCGCCGCACCGGTTCGATAGCCTTCGAGGGTCGGGAGACGGTGGGCATGGTGCCGCGCTCCATCGCCAAGCTCGGCATCGGTTATGTTCCGGAGGAGCGCGGGATCTATTCGACGCTGTCGGTGGAGGAAAACCTTCTGTTGCCTCCGCAGGTTCGCCCGGGCGGTTTCAGCCTGGAACGCATTTTCGAGCTGTTCCCCAACATCAAGGAGCGGCTGAAGAGCCAGGGCACCAAGCTGTCGGGCGGCGAGCAGCAGATGCTGGCCATCGGCCGCATCCTGCGCACCGGCGCCAATCTCCTGCTGCTTGATGAACCGACCGAAGGCCTGGCGCCCGTCATCATCGACCAGATCGGCAGGACCATCGCCCACCTGAAGCAGGAGGGCTACACGATCGTTCTGGTCGAACAGAATTTCCGGTTCGCCGCCAGCGTGGCGGACCGTCACTACGTGGTCGAGCAGGGCCGGGTCATCGACATGATCCCGAATGCCGAACTCGGCTCCAACATCGACAAGCTGCACGGCTATCTTGGAGTCTGACAATGTTCGAGCTTCTCGGCATTCCCCCGCAGGCCCTGTTCGGCCAGGTTCTTCTCGGCCTGATCAACGGGTCGTTCTACGCCACGCTCAGCCTCGGGCTGGCCATCATCTTCGGTCTACTCAACATCATCAATTTCGCCCATGGCGCACAGTACATGATGGGCGCCTTCGTCGCCTGGATCGGCTTGAATTATTTTGGCGTCAGCTACTGGTTCGCGCTGCTGCTCGCGCCGCTCATCGTCGGCGCGCTCGGCATCGTCATCGAACGGCTGCTGATTTCGCGCGTCGCCCATGCCGACCATCTCTACGGCCTGCTGCTCACCTTCGGCGTGGCGCTCATCATGCAGGGTCTGTTCCGCAACGAGTTCGGGTCGTCGGGCCTGCCATACGAGATCCCGCCGCAGCTGCGCGGCGCGCAGAATCTCGGCTTCATGTTCCTGCCGACCTATCGCGGGTGGGTCGTGGTCGCATCGCTCGCGATCTGCCTCGTGACCTGGTTCTTGATCGAGAAGACCCGGCTCGGCGCCTATCTGCGCGCCGCCACCGAGAATCCGACGCTCACCCAGGCGTTCGGCATCAACGTACCTTTGCTGGTGACGCTGACCTACGGCTTCGGCGTGGCGCTTGCCGCTTTCGCCGGCGTGCTCGCCGCGCCTATTTATTCGGTCAACCCGAACATGGGAGCCGATCTCATCATCGTCGTTTTCGCCGTGGTCGTCATCGGCGGCATGGGCTCCATTCTCGGCTCGATCGTGACCGGCTTCGGTGTCGGCCTGGTAGAAGGCCTGACCAAGGTTTTTTATCCCGAAGCCTCCGCGACCGCGATTTTTATCATCATGATCGTCGTGCTTCTGGTGAAGCCGGCCGGTCTGTTCGGACGCGCGGCATAAGCGCGCCGAACACCAAAAATGGGAGACTGACATGGTGGACGTCATCACCGCCGCTGCACCCGCCGTCGGGCTCGCAGCATCCGAAACAGCACGCGACAGCGGGCGGCTTCATCGTTCGATCTTCGTGGGCCTCGTTGTCGCGTTGGCGATAGCGCCCTTCGTCGCCTATCCCGTCTTCATCATGAAGGTGCTGTGCTTCGCGCTGTTTGCGCTGGCCTTCAACCTGCTGCTCGGCTTTGGTGGGCTCCTCTCCTTTGGCCACGCCGCATATTTCGGTATGGCCAGCTATGTCAGCGCCTATGCCGCCAAACAGTGGGGGTTCACCCCTGAACTCGCCATCCTCTCCGGCACCGCGGTGGCCGCGCTGCTTGGCGCCGCATTCGGCTCGCTGGCGATCCGCCGCCAAGGCATCTACTTCGCCATGATCACACTGGCGCTGGCGCAGATGGTGTATTTCTTCTCGCTGCAGGCGCCTGATTTCACTGGCGGAGAGGACGGCATCCAGGCCGTGCCGCGCGGCCACCTCTTTGGCGTGTTCGATCTGTCGAACGATATGACCCTCTATGCCGTCGTCGCCACCGTCTTCATGGGCGGGCTCTTGCTCATCTATCGCATCATCCATTCGCCTTTCGGGCAGCTCTGCAAGGCGATCCGCGACAACGAGCCCCGCGCGATTTCGCTCGGCTATCGCGTCAACCGCTACAAGCTGATCGTGTTCGTGCTGTCGGCGGCGCTGGCTGGTTTGGCCGGCGCGACAAAGGCGATCGTCTTCCAGCTCGCTTCGCTGACCGACGTGCACTGGTCCATGTCGGGCGAAGTTGTGCTGATGACGCTGGTCGGCGGCCTGGGCACGGTGTTCGGTCCAATCGCCGGTGCACTGGCCATCGTCTCGATGCAAAACTACCTGGCTCCGCTCGGTGCTTGGGTGACTGTGGTTCAGGGGTGCATCTTCGTGCTGTGCGTCATCCTCTTTCGCGAAGGCATCGTCGGAGTCATAGGCAGGACGCTCAAGCGAACGCTGTAGAATTTTCAGCTGTAGAGCGATCGATCTATTCGGGGGGAGGTCGCAGGATCTCCGCCCGATTCGCGTTTTGTATGTTTTTGATTGCCTGGAAACATTTCATGTAATATTTTAGATGTAAGTACAATTTCACATCTATAGATCAAAATATAGATTTCGTCTTTTGACGAAATAAATAGGCGTTTGACGAATATTTTGCTTAAGCGGCAGACAGGTCGCGCATAAGCCAGAAACCGCAATACTACGTCAGTCTCCAGCAGCCAATTCCGGACGATCGGTAAGGTTTAAAGGACTGAGGACGATATGTCGCTCAGGGCTGGGATGCTATTTTTGATTGTTAAATCAAACCTTTGGAGATCGGGCATGCATCGTAGAGAGCTTTTTGTCACCGCAGGCCAGGCAACTGCCGCCTTCGCCGGAATGGGCCTGCTTGCCGTGCCGGCGACCGGTCGGGCCGAAGCTTCCGCGATAGGTCATGGTTTCCATGCGGCGATGACCGCCAAGGCAGGCAAGGGCGACGAGCTCGTGGAACTGCTGTTGCGGGCACCGTCGCTGACCAACGACGATTGTCTGGTCTTCCTCGTCGGTCGATCGGCAAGCAACAGTGACCTCGTGTTCGTCACTGAGGGCTGGAAAAGCAAGGACGTCCACGAAAGGTTTTTCAACAGCCCCGAAGCTCAGGCTTATGTCTCTGAATTCGGTCCGCTTGTCGAAGGGGAGTCGACCTATGTCGATGAGGTGCCGGTCGGCGGCAAGGCCGTTCTCGACTGATTTCCCATGCATTTTGTGACAGCCGGCGCGGCGTACCAGATTACGCCCGCGCCCTAGGCTGGAGGTCGGCCCACGCGGCGGTATCGACCTGGCGACAAGCCGACGACGGCACGGAAAACAGCGCCAAAAGCGCTCTGCCCGCCGTAGCCGACTTCCTGCGCGATGCTGGTCAGCGACGCATCCGTTTCGATAAGCAACGCGCGCGCCGCCTCCATGCGCTTCCCAATATGCCAGCGCAGTGGCGGCACACCGGTAGCGCGCCTGAACGCCCGGCACATGTGTTCTACAGACAGGTCAACCAGTTCTGACAGTTCCTCGAGGCTTACCGCTCGGTCAAGGTTCTGCTCGAGATGGCTGCAGATGCGGCGAACCTGCCACGGAGCCATCTCGCCACCGGCCTGCTCCCGGATCTCCGACCAGTTCCTCTGCAGAAGACGCAGGGCAATTAAGTTGGCCCGATTTTCCATCTCGAACTTGCTTGCGCGGTCCTTCGTTTCGAAGGCGCGTCTAACGTATAGGTTGATTGCCTCGGTGATTTCGCGGTCTTCATACATGACGCGGTCAGGACGGAAGATGCGGTCGACCTCGGAGGACGACGACATCGCGGAAGATATGTGGCGAAAGAAAGAGTCGCTAACGTAAAGATGGGCGAAACGGATCGCCGACGGAGCGACGAAGCGAAGCTCTTGGTGGGCGGGATGAACGGAAAAGCCGTTGGGCCGAAGCCGTTCACGACGGCCCGCCTCGTCATCGACGCGCTGAACCAGCCCACCGGAAAGCCGCAACGCGATGACGTGACAAGGCTGCTGGTCCGGATGGCCCCGCGTGTCGAAACCACGGGGTGCGTTCCACAGCGCGACAGGGACAGGCCAGGACGAATCCATCCCCGCGAGATCCAAGAGCTCCACGCCCTCTCTCTTGGGGAGTTCGTCGACAGAGATCACGCGACGCTCGTCACCCTCTCCAGATTTGAGCGGTTATCATAACATGTGGCCAGGAGGCAGCCAATCCTCCTGGCCGTCGTCAGGCTTGGATTTCGTGATAAATACCGAATCGGTCGAGAATCGCCGAGGCGTTATTTCTTCACCAACGGGCAGGCGCTCTCTTCGATCGGACGCACGGTCTCTGTCGCCGGGATGGTGCGCAGGATGTGATAGTAGTCCCAAGGATAGGCAACCTCCTCGGGCTTCTTGACCTGTACCAGGTACATGTCATGCACCAGTCTGCCGTCTTCGCGGATCGCGGCGTCTTGCGCGAAGATATCGTTGACTTTGGTCTCACGCATCTTGGCTGCGACCTTGGATGGATCGTCGTCGTTGAGCGCGGCGACGGCTTTCAGGTAGTGCGATACCGCTGAATAAACGCCGGCCTGCGCCATGGTCGGCATGGCGCCATGCTTCGCGAAGAAACGCTTCGACCAGGCACGTGTTTCGTCGGTGCGGTCCCAGTAAAAGCCGGTTGTCAGAACCAAGCCCTGCGCGCTCTCCAGACCGACGCCGTGGACGTCGGAGATGAACACCGCCATGCCCGCCAGCTTGATGCCAGTCTGGCTGCCGCCGAACTCGGCGAATTGCTTGATGGCGTTGATCGTGTCGGCGCCCCCGTTGGCCAACGCGATGATGTCGGGCGCCGCGGATTGTGCCTGCAGGATGAAGGACGAGAAATCGGCGTTGTTGACGGGATGCTTGGTAACACCGACGATGCTGCCGCCGTGCCCCTCGACAACCTTCGTGAGATCGGCCGCCATTGTCTGCCCGAAGGCGTAGTCGGCAGCGATGATATACCACTTCTTCAGCCCCTCATCGAGGTTCGCCATGCCGCTCGCCCTAGCCATGGAATAGGTGTCCCAGACCCACTGGAAACCCGTCTCCATACAGGCTTTGCCAGTCAGATCGGCGGTGCCGGCACCTGCGTAGATGACCAGTTTGCCGCGTTCTTTGGCAATGGCCTGGACCGCCAGCGCGACCGAGGAGTTTGGCACGTCGACGACCAGATCGACGCCCTCCTCGTCATACCAACGGCGAACGATGGACGAACCGAGATCGGCCTTGTTCTGATGGTCGGCGGTGATCACCTCGATGGATGCATCGCCTACCTTGCCGCCGAAATCCTCGACCGCCATCTGCGCGGCGACCATGCCTCCTGGACCCGACAAGCCGGCGAATACGCCGGTATAGTCGGTGGGCAGGCCAATGCGGATGACATCGCCGGAAATGTCGGCGAAAGCGGCGGAGCCGCCAAGTGCACAATATGTCATGAGAGCCAGAGTTAGACGTCGCATAATCAACCTCGCTGCGCCAGAGACTGCTGTCATCAAGGCATCGCGGTTCGGCGTCTGCAACGGCTTACGGCGGCGTTTTGCCGGCGCCGGAGCAGTTTGCATCAATCCCGCGACAAACACGTCAACCGGGCACAAACCGACGGAACTGTTGGCAATAGCATCATGGTCAGTCCGGCTCGAACCGGCCGTCTTTCAGCGGAGAACCAGCGATGATCGACCAGACAGATTTGCCGACGGGTACCCATAAGCCCGACCTCATCGCGAAGCTCGAAAAACTGATCGCCTTCATTGGCGACAGCCCGCTCGACGATGCACTGCAGGCGCGGCTCAATACCGACTTCGGTCCGCACACCCAGGATTTCCAGGACATGAAGCGCCTCCTGCGCACCGGCATCGAGGAAGACTGGGCTTGCTATCAGGTCATCAACGGCAACGACTATCGCCGCGGCCGGCTGGGCATCGCCTCGGATGGCGTACATGATTTCGTCATCGAAAGCGCCAGGCTCAAGGACGTGAAGGGGAACTACCACACCCATCCGAGCGGCGAGATCAACATGATCCAGCCGGTGGACCCCACCGGTCAGTTCTGCGGCGCAGGTGAGGGCTGGAAGGTTTTCGCCCCTGGTACCAGCCACTATCCGACGGTAACCGGTGGCGCTTGCACCTTCATCTTCCTGCTGCCGAAGGGCGAGATCGAGTACCACGATGAGCATTGAAACGGCGAACGGTGGCTCGTCCGGCAGACGCGTTCTTGCCTTTTCAGGCAGCGAGCGGCGCGGTTCCTGGAACGCGCGCCTGCTTGCCTTGGTCATCGGCGAGATGGAGGGGCTGGGCATCGCCGTAACGGCGGTGTCGCTGCGCGATCTCAAGCTGCCACTCTACGACGGCGACGAGGAGGCCGCAAGCGGCGTGCCGGAAGGTGCGATGCGTTTGCGCTACCTCATCAGCGGCCACGACGCCATGCTGATTGCCTGTCCCGAGTATAACGGCTCGGTCACGCCGCTTCTCAAGAACGCCCTCGACTGGTGCTCGCGGCCGGTGAACGGGCAGGGCGGCCTGGCGCCCTTCCAACTCAAGCCGTCGCTGCTGGTGGGCACGTCGGTCAGTCCCTTCGGCGGCGTTCGCGCGATCGGCCACTTGCGCGCCATTCTGGGAAAGATGGGGGCGCTGGTAATGCCCGAGGATCTTGCGGTGCCACACGCCGAGAGGGCGTTTTCGGAAACCGGGTTCTCCGATGCCGGCACCGCCGCGGCTGCGCGTCGTGCCGTCGCATCTTTGCTGAACCACATGGCGGGATAAGCTGCCGCCATGAACAAAGGGGGTCGCCTCGGGCAATGGCAAATATTTCGATGAACGGCCTCACCGCACGCCAGCGCTACTGGCTGGTCACCGGCAGTGTCGGTCCCCGCCCAATCGGCCTGGTCACCAGCCTCGACACCAACGGACTCTGCAATGCCGCGCCCTTCAGTGCCTTCAACTACATGAGCGAGGAGCCGGCGCTGATGATCATCGGCGTCGACCGCTACGGTGACGAAAGCCATCGGCCAGGTGAGCGTAAGGACACGCTGAACAACATCGTCGAGCGCGGTGAGTTCGTCGTGAACATGGTCGACGAGGACATTCTCGATCGCGCCGTGGCGTGCGGTACCGACTATCCCGCGCACCGCTCGGAACTCGATGCCGTCGGCTTTTCCTTGGAGCCGTCGGCGATCGTTGGCGCACCACGCATTGCCGAGGCGCCGATCGCCTGGGAGTGCAAGCTCTTCAAGGTGCTGGATTATGCCGAGCAGCGTTCGCTGATCCTCGGAGAGATCGTCGGCATGTATTTCCGCGACGATCTCATCGACCAAGAGCGGATGCGCGTCCGCGTAGACCGTTTCTTCCCTGTCGGGCGTCTGGGCGGTCCGACCTATTGCCGCACCGGCGACCGGCTGATCCGCCCCGTTCCTCCATTCGACAAGTCGGGCAAGCCGAGGGTCTGAAGCACAAACTTTGCACGCGTTCGTCTGATGACAATGGTCGGCCCTGTCTGTGACTTGATCGTCGAGAATTTGGCGGCCCGGGTCAGGAATTCTTCGGTCATGGCGAGGAGGAGAACGCGGGGGCCTTGCGTGCCCGGTGTTATCTACCCACTCGATACGCCAGCGCGCTGTCCGCCACAGGAATCTGATCTAGGTGACCGACTCATAACTTCGCAACCAGATGCGGATTGAAGCGAGCTGGACGGACGCGAGGAAATTGTCGTCCCGCTTGTCGTATCTGGTGGCGACGGCCCTGAAGTGTTTGAGTTTGTTGAAGAACCGTTCGACCGCATTGCGCTGACGGTAGACCCATGCGCTGAACGGGAAGGTTTTGACGCGGTTGGGCATGGCACGGATGTTGGCCCACGCGCCGCGCTTGGCCATTTCGCTGCGCAGTGCGTCGCCGTCGTAGGCCCGGTCGGCGAGCAGGATGTGCCCGGCCTCCACCGTTTCGAACATGTCGGCGGCCGAGCGGCCGTCGTGGGCCTGGCCCTCGGTCAATTTCAGCCGGATCGGACG
>QFCS01000686.1_pt1 | contig 143824 bp, 131 predicted proteins | sample 3576561 | NCBI WGS metagenome assembly QFCS01 | reverse complement strand
CGAGCAGAGCCGCAAGGGCTACTGGCTCAACCAGTTCTGCATGAGCCTGATGAAGGCCGAGAACCGCGAGCGCTTCAAGAAGGACGAGCGCGCCTACCTCGACGAGTGGGCCATGACGGAAGAGCAGAAGCAGGCCGTGCTGGCGCGCGACCTCAACTGGTGCATCCGCCTGGGCGGCAACATCTACTTCCTGGCCAAGATCGGCGCCACCGACGGCAAGAGCTTCCAGCAGATGGCGGGCTCCATGACCGGCATGACCGAGGAGGAGTACCGCAACATGATGATCGGCGGCGGCCGCTCGGTCGAAGGCAACCGCCGCATCGGCGAGGACGGCGACGCGCAGGCGCACCGCCAGCCCCAGGGTTCGCAAGGGAAACATTGATATGGCACGCATCACCGCATCCGTCTACACCTCGCACGTGCCCGCCATCGGCGCGGCCATGGACCTGGGCAAGACCGGCGAGCCGTACTGGCAGCCGCTCTTCAAGGGCTACGAGTTCTCCAAGCAGTGGATGAAGGACAACAAGCCCGACGTGGTGTTCCTGGTCTACAACGACCACGCCACCGCCTTCAGCCTGGACTTCATCCCCACCTTCGCCATTGGTACGGCCGCCGAGTTCCAGCCCGCCGACGAGGGCTGGGGCCCGCGCCCGGTGCCCGTGGTCAAGGGCCACCCCGAGCTGGCCGCGCACATCGCGCAGAGCGTGATCCAGCAGGACTTCGACCTCACCATCGTCAACAAGATGGACGTGGACCACGGCCTGACCGTGCCGCTGTCGCTGATGTGCGGCCAGCCCCAGGCCTGGCCCTGCCCGGTGATCCCCTTCGCGGTGAACGTGGTGCAGTACCCCGTGCCCAGCGGCCAGCGCTGCTACAACCTGGGCAAGGCCATCCGCAAGGCGGTGGAGAGCTACGACGAAGACCTGAACGTGCACATCTGGGGCACGGGCGGCATGAGCCACCAGCTGCAGGGCCCGCGCGCCGGCCTCATCAACAAGGACTTCGACAACCGCTTCCTCGACCTGCTTGAGACCGACCCCGAGGCGGCGGCCGCGATCCCGCACATCGACTACGTGCGCGAGGCCGGCAGCGAGGGCATCGAACTCGTGATGTGGCTGATCGCGCGCGGCGCCATGGCCGACGCCGCCGGCGGGCCGCGCCCGAAGGTGGCGCACCGCTTCTTCCACGTGCCCGCGAGCAACACCGCCGTGGGCCACCTGATCCTGGAGAACCAATAAATGAGCACCAACAAGACCATCAAAGTGGCGCTGGCCGGCGCCGGCGCCTTCGGCGTCAAGCACCTGGACGGCATCAAGAACATCGCCGGTGTCGAGGTCATCTCGCTGATCGGGCGCGAGCTCGACAAGACCCAGGAAGTCGCCAGCAAGTACGGCATCGGCCACGTCACCACCGACCTGAACGAGTCGCTGGCCATCCAGGAGCTGGACGCCGTCATCCTGTGCACGCCCACGCAGATGCACGCCGAGCAGAGCCTGGCCTGCCTGAAGGCCGGCAAACACGTGCAGGTGGAGATTCCCCTGGCCGACAGCCTCAAGGGCGCGCAGGCCGTGGTGGACCTGCAGAAGCAGACCGGCCTGGTGGCCATGTGCGGCCACACCCGCCGCTTCAACCCCAGCCACCAGTTCGTGCACCAGAAGATCCAGGCCGGCGAGTTCAACATCCAGCAGATGGATGTGCAGACCTATTTCTTCCGCCGCACCAACACCAACGCGCTGGGCCAGGCCCGCAGCTGGACCGACCACCTGCTGTGGCACCACGCCGCGCACACCGTGGACCTGTTCGCCTACCAGGCCAACAGCCCCATCGTGCTGGCCCACGCGATCCAGGGCCCGATCCACCCGGTGCTGGGCATCGCCATGGACATGAGCATCCAGCTCAAGGCCGCCAACGGCGCCATCTGCACGCTCTCGCTCTCGTTCAACAACGACGGCCCGCTGGGCACCTTCTTCCGCTACATCGGCGACACGGCGACCTACATCGCGCGCTACGACGACCTGTTCAACGGCAAGGACGAGAAGATCGACGTGTCCAAGGTGGACGTGAGCATGAATGGCATCGAGCTGCAGGACCGCGAGTTCTTCGCCGCCATCCGCGAAGGCCGCGAACCCAACGCCAGCGTGGGCCGCGTCTTCGCCTGCTACCAGGTGCTGCACGACCTGGAGCAAAAGCTCAACGCCCAGGGCTGAGCCCGGCCGCTTCTGCGCAGGCCGCTAGGATCGGGGCATGCATCCCAGTGCCCTTGACAACGGCGGCCTCTTTTTCGACACCTACCTGAACGCGGGCGAGGCGCTCACGGTCCTGGACATCGGCGCCCAGGACGTGAACGGCTCGCTGCGCGCGCGGGCACCCGCCGCCTGCCGCTACATCGGCGTGGACTTCGCGCCCGGTCGCGGCGTCGACGTGGTGCTCGACGACCCCTACCGGCTGCCCTTCGCCGACCAGAGCATCGACGCCGTGGTCAGCAGCTCGTGCTTCGAACACGTCGAGATGTTCTGGCTCAGCTTCAACGAGATCCTGCGCGTGCTCAAGCCGTCGGGGCTCTTCTACCTGAACGCGCCCTCCAACGGCGACTTCCACCGCTACCCGGTGGACTGCTGGCGCTTCTATCCCGACGCCGGCGTGGCGCTGGTGCGCTGGGCCGTGCGCTCGGGGTACCGGCCGGCCTTGCTGGAGTCGTTCACGGCCTACCAGAAGCTCGACGTGTGGAGCGATTTCGTGGCCGTCTTCGTGAAGGACGAGGCCCAGGTGGCGCGCCACCCGCGGCGCATGCTCGACCGCCTGGACCGCTACATGAATGGCCGCCGCCACGGCGAGGAGGGCATCCTGTGCCCCCACGAGCACCCGGAGGACGGCGCGCGCCTGCGCCGCCTGACCGGCCACCCCAAGGGCCTGGACTGAAGCGTTCGAGCCGGCCCGCCGAGGCCACAATGAGACCCGCACCGCGACCGCCCCACCACCGCCCATGCCGCACGCCGACCCTTCCGCCCGATTCGATCCGCGCACCGTGGCCCAGCTGGACGCGGCCTGGGGCGACCCCGCGAGCTGGACCGAGCACGGACTGCAGTGGACCCATCTGTCCACCGTCAAGGCCCGCATCGCCCAGGCGGTGTCGGGGGACCCGGCGGTGCACCCGCTGCAGTGGTTCTTCCAGCGGGTCGCCGCCGAGCGCCCGCTGCCGCTGCGCCGCGTGCTGGTGCTGGCCTGCGGCGAGGGCCATGTCGAACGCGAGACCGTGAGCGCCGGCTGGGCCGAGTCCGCGGTGGCGCTGGACCTGTCCAGCCGGGTGCTGGAGCGCGCGCGCGAGGCCGCCCAGGCCCAGGGCCTGGCGATCGACTACCTCCAGGCCGACATGAACCAGCTGCCCGTCGGCGCACCCGGCTTCGAGCCCGGCAGCTTCGACGCCGTGCTCGGCGTGGCTGCGGTGCACCACTGCAGCGCGATCGAGCGCCTGTACGCGGACGTGGCGACGCTGCTGCCCCCCGGGGGCTGGTTCTTTCTCGACGAGTACGTCGGCCCGGACCGCTTCCAATGGTCGCCAGGCCATGTGCGCCACCTCAATACCTTGCTGGAGCTGCTGCCGCCGCGCCTGCGCACGACGCTGGACGGCCGCCTCAAGGCCCACGCGCGCCGGCCCACGCCGCAGGAGGTGATCGCGGTGGACGCGAGCGAGGCGGTGCGTTCCTCCGAGCTGCTGCCGCTGCTGTCGGGCCATTTCGAGCGCCTGGCCTGGCGCCCCTACGGCGGTGCGCTGCTGCACGTGCTGCTGAGCGACATCGCGCAGAACTTCCTCGGCGATGCCGAGGCGCCTTACCTCGATGCCCTGCTGGAGGCCGAAGAGGAGCTCTTGCGCAGCGGCCAGCTGGACCCCTGCTTCGGCTGCGTCATCGCGCGCCGGCCGCGCTGAGCCAGCGCGCCAGCCACACCGGGTCGTTGGGGCCCAGCGCCAGCACGCGCCCGGGCTCGGCCACCACAGCTTCAGGGGGCAGGGCGGCGTAGCTCTCGCGGATGGCCTGGCGCCGCTCCGGCAGCCGCGTGGACGACGGGTCCAGGCCCGTCACCACCGTGAGGCCGGTGGGCGCCGTGGACAGGGTCACGACGCGCAGATCGGGCCGCAGGGCGCGCAGGCAGGGCACGATCTTCCAGCCGTCTCCCGTGTGAAAGCCCGTGCGCCGCTCGCGGCCCGCCGTCGCGGCCGTCAGCGGCACGGTGTCGTGCAGCAGCAGCACGGCGCCCGGCGCGGCCAGGCGTTCGGCGCCGATGAAGTCGTCCAGCACCGCGTCGAAGGCGTGGTCGCCGTCGATGAACGCGAGGTCGAAGCCCTGTGCGGCCAGCGGATCGTCCGCGCGCAGCTCGGCGAAGAACGCGGCGCTGGTGCAGGGGAACAGGCGCGTGGGCGCCTCGCAGCCGCTCAGCGGGTCGCCGCGCGGCGCGGGGTCGACGCCGGTGGCCTGGGTCCCCGGCCGCGCCAGCCTCAGGGTGTGGCCGAACTCGACGCCGATCTCCAGGTAGAGGCGCGGTTTCAGGTGGGCGTGGAACCAGGCCAGCCAGTGCCGGTAGTCGGGGCCCGGCCAGCGCTGGTGCGCCAGGGCCACGTGCACGTCGGGCAGGTTGGGCTCCTGGGCCAGCGCGTCCCACAGCACGGCATCGGCGTCGGCGCCGCGGCCTTCGGCACGCAGGCGGCGCCAGCGGCGCAGCGCCGCGGTTTCGAGCGGGTGCACAGCAGCGCTCATGGGATGGCCCTCCGCGCGGCGCACGGCAGGGCTGAACGCCTTGGGATCGGCGCGGCGGCGCTCATGCCGGCCCCTCGGGACGGCCCCGCAGCGCCTGGCGCAGGACCTGGGCGAAGCGCTCGGGCGCGTAGCGCTCGGCGCAGCGTTGCCAAGCGGCCGCCTGCTGGCGCTGCCACAGGGCGTCGTCGCGCAGCAGACGCAGGACGCCGGCGGCGAAGGCCTCGGCGTCGCGCGCGGACTGGATATCGCGGCCGGCGATCCAGCCGAGCTGGCGCACCAGCAGTGCCGAGGCCACGACCGGGATGCCCTGGGCCGCGGCCTCGATGACCTTGGCCGGCACGCCACCGGCGAAGCGCACCGGCGCGATGAAAACCCGCGCGCCGTCGTAGTGCGGCGCCAGCGCCTCTTGCGGACCCAGCAGGCGCACGTGTTCGCTGGCCAGGCGCGTCAGCCGGGGCGAGCGGTTGACGCCGACCACGGACAGCACGGGCGGCTGCGGCAGTCGCTCGCGCAGCCGCGGCATCACCTGCTCGATGAACCAGAGCAAGCCGTCCTCATTGGGCGTGTCGGGGTGCAGCGCGCCCACGAAGAGCAGGCCCTGGCGCGTGGCCGGGCCGGGCACCTCACGGCGCACCGCCATGCCGTGGCTCAGCAGGCTGACGCGGTGGCCGGCGGCGGCAAAACACGCGGCGTCGCGCTCGGAGACCACCAGCACCTCGCTGGCGCCGCGCGCCAGGGCGATCTCGCGCGCCAGGTGCGCCTGCGCGGCCGCGCGGGGCATGGGCTGGCCGCGCACCGCCGCCTCGGCGATCTCGCGCAGCGCGAACAGGGCCTCGGCGTCGTAGACCAGGCGCATGCCGGCGAAGAGTTCGGGCCGGCGCGCGCGCAGCGGCTGCAGCGCCTTCAGGTTGGGTGGGCGGCTCACCAGCAGCACGTCGTAGACGCCGCGGCGGCGTTCCAGGAAGGCCTCCAGCCGCGCCATGCCGTGGCCCAGCACCACTTCCACGCTGCTGGGCAGCGAGGCCTGGATGTCGCGCCAGTCGTCCTCGGTCTGCCAGAGCGGGAAGAAGCTCACGGGCCAGTCGCGCAGGGCCTGCAGCATGAGGCGCGCGCGCGGCAGGCCGCCGCCCTTGTGCATGTGCGGCACCTCGTTGTCGATGATGAGCACGCGCGGGCGGCGCGGATGGTCCTCGGGCGAGCGCCAGCGGTCGCCGTCCAGGCGTGGCGTGTGCGGGTGGGGCTGGCCGCGCAGCCAGTCCGCGTGGCGGGCCTGGAAGCGCGCGCGGTTCTCGCGCATGCGGCGTTCGGCTTCGTCACCGGGCGCACTGCCCCATTCCAGGTGCTCGACCAGCACGTCGGGGTCGACCACCACGCGAAAGCCCGCGCGCCACACGCGCAGGCAGAAGTCGCTGTCTTCGTAGTAGGCGGGGGCGAAGGCCTCGTCGAAGCCGCCCAGCATGCGCCACAGCGGCGCCGGCACGGCCAGGAAGACGCCGGAGACGTAGTCGGTGGCGCGGCTGCACAGGGCGGCCGGGCAGAAGGGGTCTTCGCCGCGCCCCACGCCGTGGGCGCTACCGTCGCGAAAGAGGACGTTGCCCACCTCCTGCAGCTCGCCCGCGCTGAGCACGATGCGCCCGCCCAGGGCGCCGATCGCGGGCTCGGCGTCGAGGCGGCGCACGGCGGCCCGCAGGCTGCCGGCTTGCACGATGGCGTCGTTGTTGAGGAACAGCAGGTGGCGCCCGCGCGCCAGGGCCGCGCCCTGGTTCGCGGCGCGCAGGAAGCCCAGGTTCTGTTCATTGACCACCACGCGCGCGCCCGAGACGCGCGCGAGCAGCTCGGCGGTCTCGTCGCCGGACGCGTTGTCGATGACGATGGTCTCGAAGCGCACGCCGCGCTCATCGGCCAGCGCCTGCAGGGTGCGGCGGGTGAGTCCGGCCTGGTTGTAGAGCACGACGATGACCGACAGATCGGGCGGCGTGTCGCCATCGGCCGGGGGCAGCGCCAGCCGCGTGGGGCGGTCCAGCCAGGCGCGCAGCGCGCGGCGCGCCTGGGCGCGCTGGCGGGCCTTGGGGTCGGCACCGAACTCGGCAGGGTCGGCGCTGTCGACCGCTTGCTGGCAGAGGGCTTCGATCTGCCGGGCCACGCGGCGGCCGTCGCAGAGCGGCGAGTCCAGCAGGCGCTGGCGCAGGCTGGCGCGGTGCTGGGCCAGCGCGTCGGGGTCCTGGGCCAGGGCCGCGGCGGTGGCGACGAAGGCCTCGGGCGTGTCGGCCACCCAGTCCTGCAGGCCCAGGGCGGCCAGCAGCGAATGGCCCTGGCGGGCGCCGGCCCAGGCGCCGCTCAGCGTGAGCACGGGCACGCCCATCCAGAGCGGGTCCAGCAGGCTTAGGCCCCCGTTGCCGGGGAAGCTGTCGAGCACCAGGTCGATCCGCTGGCACCAGCGCAGCAGGTCTTCGTAGGCGCAGGGCGGGTCGAAGGCCACGCGCGTGGTCGCCACGCCGTGCGCGTCCAGAGTGCGCAACACCTGGGCGCGCTGCGGCCAATCGAGTGCGAGTTCGCCGATGAAGCGCAGGCTGGCCCCTGGCGTGGCCAGCAGGACGCGGGCCCAGGCCCGCAGGCTGGCCTCGTTGATCCGCAGGCCGCGCGCGAGCACCCCGAAGGTGGGCGCACCGGTGGCCTGCATGGGCAGAGTCAGCGGCGGGGGCGCGTGCAGCGGCGGGTCCCAGCACCACTGGCCGCCGTCCAGGCGCCACAAGGCTTCCTCGTGCAGCGCTTCGTGCGCGGGTGGCACCGAGGCGGCGTCGCACAGCAGGGCGTCGAACAGGCCGCCGGACGTGCCCCAGCAGCCCAGCCAGCCGATCTGCAGCGGCGCGGGTCGCCGCGCCAGGGCCTGAAGGACCTCGAACTGGCCTTCGAAGGGGTGCAGTCCGCCGGCGTCGATCAGCACGTCGATGCGCAGCGCGGCGCAGCGGCGCGCCAGTTCGGCCGGGTCCAGGGCCCGCTGGTGGATGTGGGCCGGCAACCCGGCCATCGGTCGGTTCGTGAAGACATGGACCTCGGCGGCCTGCGCCTCGTGGCTCGCCAGCACACGGCGCAGCAGCCGCTCGTGCCCTTGGCCCGCGAGGTAGGCGATGCGGGGCCGTGATCCGGGCCGGCGCGCGGGCGCACCGGGGGCCTGGCGGTCCAGGCCCGCGCGCAGCTTGAGCGCGCGGTAGGCGTGGCGTGAGGCCAGGGCCAGCCCCTGCGCCGTGGACCGCTCGCTGAGCGAACGCGCGTAGAGCGCGGCGCTGCCGAGCCAGAGGTCGTCGGGACAGTCCGCCTCGGCCCACTGGGCCAGGCGCAGCAGCGCGCCGTGGCCGTGGCGGTGGGAGGCCTCGGCCAAGGCCTCGCGCAGCGCGGCGCGGCGGTCGCCGCGTGGCAGCAGCGCCAGCACCGGCGCCGCTTCTTCCACGCCCAAGGCGTGCAGGCGCAGCAGCGAGCGCGCCGCGTCGCTGGCGCGCTCGCGGGCACCGATGAGTTCGCGGCACAGGGCCACGGCCTGGCGGTGGTCGGTGGCGGTGGAGCGGGGGTCTTCGATGAGCAGGCGCGCGAGCAACAGGCGCGCCGGCGTTTCGCCGGGCCGCGAGGACAGCAGCCGCTCCACGGTCCGCCGGCCCAGCGCGAACTCGCCCGAGCGCAGACAGGCCTCGGCCAGCTCGCGCAGCGGCACCGGGTTCTGCGGGTCGAGTTCGCCGGCGTGCAGGAAAGCCAGCCGCGCCGCGCCGAAGCGCTGCGCGTCGAGCAGGATCCAGCCGAACTGGCGCAGCGTGGCGGGGTCGGCGGGCGCCAGCGCCAGGGCGGTTTCGGCGGCGGACTGGGCCTCGTCCAGGCGCCGCTGCTGGCAGCGCACCTGCGCCAGCGCGCGCCAGGCCGGCGCGAAGGCCGGGTCCTGCGCGACGGCGGCCTCGGCCTGCTGCTCGGCCGCCGCGAGGTCTTGCGCGGCCGCGAGCACGAAGGCGGCCTGCACGCGCACCGCGAGGTCTTCGGGGCGGCGGCGCAGCAGCTCGCGCACGGCGCCCGCGGCGGTGGGCAGATCGCCCTGGTCCTTGGCGAGCCAGGCGAGCTGGCGCAGCACATCGACCGCGTCGGCGCCGGCGCGGTCGGCGCGCGCCAGGCAGCGGCGCGCCAGCGCCCAGCGGCCGCGCTGCGCGTGCACTCGCGCGAGCACCTGCCAGGCGTCGGGGTGGCGCGGTTGGGCGCGCAAGGCCTGCAGCAGATGGCGGCGGGCCGCGTCCCGCTGGCCCAGATCGAGCTGGGCCTGCCCCAGCAGCGCTTGCGCGGGCAGGCAATGGGGCTGGCGCGCCAGCACCTGCATCAGCAGCCACTCGGCGTCCAGCGGGCGTTGCCAGTGCAATTGAATCTGGGCCCGCCGCAGCAGCGCGTCCCAGCGGTCCATGTCGCGCTGCTGCACTTCGTTGAAGCTGGTGTCGGCGCCGCTCAGGTCGCCGGCGCGCTGTTGCAGCGCGCCCAGCAGGTGCCAGGCGGCGGCATCGTCCGGCGCGGCGTCCACCCGCTGGCGCGCCAGGGCGATGGCGCGTTCCAGGTGGCCGTGCCGGCATTCCCATTCGATCAGGGCGTCCAGCAGTTCGGGGTGGGCGGGCCAGCGCTCCAGGCCCTCGGCCAGGCACGCGGCGGCGCGCAGGGGTTGGCCGAGCGCGGCCAGGCACTGGGCGCGGTGCAGGTGCAGGCGCACCTGCTCGGGCGCGGCCCAGGCGTAGGCGGCGATGGCTTCTTCGTACAGGTCCAGCGCGGCGGCGGGATCACCGCTCTTTTGGCGCAGCCAGGCCAACTGCAGCAGCCGACCCGGCTGGCGTTCGGCCTGCAGGGCGCGCTCGGCCCAGGCCACGGCCTCGGGCAGCTGGTCCAGGTCGTGCAGCACCCAGGCCAGCGTGAAGACGGCCTCATGCCGCGAGGGATCGAGCAGGCAGGCCATGCGCAGCGCCTCGGCGGCCCGCGCCAGCTCGCCGTGCCGCTGGTGCTGCAGGCCCTGTTGCCAGTACCGCGCGGCCTCGGCGGGGGCGTCGTCCGGTTCCTGGCCGCTCACGCCCTCAGGCCCCCGGTCGTTCGCAGACCACGGTGAACATGGGCACCTGGCGGTTCTGCGAGGGCTGGCTCTGCTCGTGCAGGATGACCCGCGCCTCGGTGAAGCCCAGCAAGCCCAGCGTGGAAACGAAGAACTGCGGCGTGAACTGCCACCAGGTGTCGACCTGCTGCACGCCGCGGTGCGGCTGCAGCTGGCACAGCGCGCGCGGGCCGAGCGACGGGTCGTACAGCTCGGTGACGATCACCGTGCGCCGCGTGCGCGCCGCCACGCTTTGCACCATGTCGAAGGGCCGGCGGCAGTGCAGCAGCACCGAGGCCATCAGGCCGATGTCGAACTCGCCGAGCTCGGCTGGCAGGGCATAGGGATCGGCCTCGATCAGGCGCACGCGCGAGCGGCGTTGCCGGTGCACGTACCAGAACGAATGGCGCACGCCTTCGATGGAGCGCGTGAAACCGTGCCGCCACCCCGGCGTGTCGAAACCCTCGTGGGGCACCACGTCCCACAGGTGCGACATGGGTGGCTCCAGGCAGGTGACCTGGGCGCCGGCGGCTTCCATGTGGAAGGACAGGTGGCCGCTGGCGGGGCCGATTTCCAGCACCGACCGGCCGTTGAAGTCCACGCCGCCCAGGTACTGCGCGGTGTTGGGCCGCAGGTCCCAGTCGCCCACCACCTCCTCGCCATCGGGCAGCGTGGTGGAGTGGTAGAAGAGGCAGTCCTCGCGGCGCGGCTGGCGGGGCGGCACCTCGCGCACGGCGGCGTGCGCGGGCATCGGCGACGGGGCCGGGGGCGGCGCGGGCACTGGCTCGCGTGGCGCCACGCTCGCGGCGTGCAGCTGCAGCAGGCCCAGCAGCCGGGCCACGGTGGACGCGGTGCCCGCCACGTGCGCGGCGCCGCGGCGCAGGGCGGCCGCGCGCTGCGCTGCCGCGCCAGGGCCGTGCAGGTGGCGCAGCGCCGCCGCCCAGTCGGCCAGCGGCGCCTCCAGGTCCAGCACGGCGCCGCCGTCGCCCACCAGCTCGGGCAGCGCACCGCGCCGGCTGGCCAGCACGGGCAGGCCATTGAGCTGGGCTTCCACCACGGTGCGGCCGAAGGATTCTTCCCAGACCGAGGGCATGAGCAGCACGCGCGACTGACCGAACACCTCGCGCATGCCGTCGCTGGGCCCGCGCCATTCGACGTTGCCCAGCCGCGCCGCGCGCGCCTGGCCGTGGGCGCGCCAGGCCGGGTCCAGCGGCCAGCTTTCCATCACCAGGAAGGGCAGCTCGGGGCAGGCCGCGGCCAGCTCGAACAGGCGCTCCACGCCCTTGATGGGCGTGGGGTTGACGAACAGCACCTTGTCGCCCTGGCGCTCGGCCCGGTAGCTGGGGGCCGAGACGATGGGCGGGATCACCGCGCAGTCCAGGCCGTAGAGCGCGCGCCAGCGCCGCGCCGTGAAGTCGGAGTTGGCCAGGTAGAGCAGCGAAGGGTCGGCCACCAGGTGCCCGCCGAGTTGGTGGGTTTCGACGTTGTGCAGGTAGACGGCCGTGGGCCGGCCGGTGTCCAGGCTGGCCAGCACCAGCGAACTCAGGTAGGTGCCGCTCTGCACCACGATGGCGTCGGCCTCCCAGGCGGCCGCCACCTGGGGCAGGGCCTCCAGAGGCCGCGTCGCGCGCAGCACCGGGTAGCCCAGGTGCTCGTCGCGGGTGAGCGTGTCGTCGGTGTCCGTGGCCACGGCCGGGGCCCGTCCGCACAGCACGGCGGCCTCGGCCCCCAGTTCGCGGATCGCGAGGCAGAGGTCGTGGGTGGTGGTCTGCAGCCCGCCGGTGACGTCCGGCAGGTGCGGGTAGCTGGAAACAAAAAGGACGCGCATGGCGGCGAGGGGCGGCGCTCGCGCCAGGGCGCGGTGGGCCGCCGGTCAGGGAGGAGGGCGCCGGCGGCCGGGGCTCAGGACACCTGCAGCACTTGGCTGCTGCCCAGGAGGTCTCTCAAGGTCAGGGAAGGGCTGCTGCCGGTGTTGACGTCCACGACGTTCTTCAGGCGGTCGTTGGCCAGGGTGCTGCCGGGGTTGCTGGCGCCGCCAGGGCGGTTGCCCGTGGAAAGGAGCTGGCCGGCCGGCGCTGGCGGGGGATTGGCATTGCCGGTGTTCGTCGGGCGCGACTCGAGCCGATTGAGCAGGGCGTTGAGGTCGCTCGTGGGGGGTGGCCGCGGCGTGCTCATGGAGGTGCCCGACAGGTCGACGCCAAAGCCGGGGCGGGTGATCGTCGTGGTGTCGCCGCTGTTGCTGGTCGCGCGCATCTGCTGGCCGAACAGGAAGATGCCGCTCGTGCGATCGCTGTTGGTCTCCGCCAAGGCGATCCCGCCCAGGAGTTCGAGCTTGCCGTGCGGCGTGGCGATGACGGTGGCGGTGTTCTTGCTGATCTGTCCGCCCACGACGCGCACCACGCCCTTGGCCAGGCCGAGCCGGATCTGGCCCTGGCGGGTGGCGGGGTCGAAGCGGAACTCGTCGATGGTGAGTTCGGAGTCGGGGCCCAGGGTCAGGGCCGACTGGTCGAGGAAGAGCAGGTGCAACTGGCCGTTGGCGTCGGTGCGCAGCCGCTGGCCGGGCAGCACGCTGCTGCCCACCACCATCACTTCGTTGTTCCCGGTGACCGTGCCGCCGGGCGCGACCGCGGTCACCACGCCGGTGCGGTTGGCCGATGCCGAGGGGGCCTGGGCCATGGTCGTGGGCAGCGCGGCGGTCGACAGGGCGGCGGCGAGCCACCAGTCCTTGGAAATCGGCGGGGTCATATCGGGTCCTCGGGAAACGGTCTTGAGTGGGGGCCGTGGGTGGGCGCGCGCGTCAGGCGTCAGAAACGGTAGGCGGCTGCCACGAACAGCGAGGTGTTCTTGTTGTCGTAGTTGGGCAGCTTGCTGTCCGTCTTCACGTGCTCCAGCTGCACCAGCAGGGACCAGGCCGCCGACAGCGGCACCGTCTGGCCGATGCCGATGCGCCATTCGGTGTCGCGGCGCGCGGTGTTCGGGTCGATGGCCGGGTCGGCCGCGTCGTAGGCGCGCCGCTGCAGGCCGCCCCAGACCGAGGTGGTCCACAGGCCGCCGCCCTTGAGCGGGCTGGCGTAGCTGTGCAGGTAGGTCACGCGCGCTTCCTGGCTGTCGTTGTCGTAGTAGCGCCGGTCGGTGCGCTGCCAGTACGCGCGCAGCTCGCCGCTGAGCAGCTGGCCCGGTGCGAGTTCGCGCGTCAGGCGCACGCGCAGCAGCTTGCTGGGGCCGCCGAGTTCGCTGGCGGCGGGCACGTCGATGCGGGTGGCGTAGTCGACGTCGCGGTACTCGAGGCCGCCGTCGACGAGGGTGCGCTCGTTGAGGCTGTAGGCCGCGTCCAGGCCCAGGCCGTGGTTGCTCAGGTAACGGTGACCCTGGGCCGAGAGCGTGGCGGCGATCAGGTGCGGGCGGATGCTCAGGCCGGGCAGGCCGGCCGGCGAGGGCTTGAAGCGCAGGCCGGAGGTGAGCTCGACCAGGGCCAGGTTGTACGGGTCGGTCTGGTTCACCTGCAGCGTGCTGCCGGACGAGGAGCTGAACTTGACGATCTGCGCAGCGAGCGAGCTGACGATGGCGGCCTCGTTCTGGCGGCCCAGGTCGTACTGGTGGTCCAGGCGCAGGCCCAACTGCAGGTCGGTGTCCGACTGGGGCTTGAGCGCGTCGGGCACGGCCACCGGCGCGCCGGCGGCCAGCACCGTGTCGCGGCTGGTGCGCGAGCTGGGGTTGGTCTGGGCCCGCAGGCCCAGCAGCACCTGGCCGTCGAGGCGTGAGACCTGGGTGCGCTTGCCGATGTCGCGCAGCAGGGTGTCGGCCTGGCCTCGCTCCACCGGCCCCAGGCGCGGGTCGTCCAGGGCGCGGCGCAGCATGCCGGCGGCCATGTCGTAGGAGCCGAGGCGGTAGTACAGCACGCCCAGGTCTAGGCGCACGGAGGGCGGTGCGTTCGGGTCCAGCAGCAGGCGCTCGAGGGCGGCGATGGCGCCTTCGTGGTTGCCCGACTGTTCCAGCAGGCGCGCATAGCGCGCGGTGGCGCTGCCGTCGGCGGGCGATTGCAGGGTCTGGCGGAAGGCTTCGTCGACCTGGCTTTGCAGGGGCGCGTTGGGCGCGGTCTGGGCCCAGGCGCTGGAACAGAACAACGCCGTTGCCAACAATTTGATAGCAAGAACCTCAGAAGAATGGCTGGCCGCGGGGCGCTTCAATTGGGGTTCCTCCTGGATGGCTGGGCTGGCTGAAAGGGCGCGGACGATTGTTACACATTTGCAAGCACGCTTATCATTCCCGGCCCGAACCCGGAGGGCCCTGCGCACCTCGGGCCGACTGTGTTTCGACCGACGCCGAGCGTCTTCTGATGGCCGCGATTCCTTCTCTTCCCGTGGCGCCGCCGGCGCCCCGGCACCCGCTCGATTTCCGCTTTGGCGCCCAGGGCCCGAAGGCCCGCACGGTGTTGGTATATGGCAACTGCCAGACCCCCTACCTGGCGCGCATGCTCAGCGCGCTGGACGACCTGAACGACGACTACCGCTTCGTGGCGGCCCTCAACCACGCGCAGCCGGGCGATGCCCAGGCGCTGCCGGTGGCCGACGAGGACATGAAGAATGTGGCGCTGCTGCTGCGCCAGCACGAGATGGCGCCCGGCAACCCGGCCTTGGCGGCGATCGAGGCGCGTCTGCCCCCGGGCTGTCCGGTCATCACCTTCCCGAGTTACCTGCTGAACTGCCTGTGGCCCTTCGAGTGCGCCGAGCCGCGCGAGCGCCACGACCCGGCCTATCCGACCTGGAAGCGCTACCCGACGGGCGACCTGGTGGCGCTCGAAATCGCCGAAACCGGCCTGAGCGGTCCGATCGCCGTGGCCGCCTACATGGACCTGTCCGCGCGCCGGATGCCCGACCTGCAGCGCCGCCTGGAGGACGACCTGGACCTGATGCGCCTGTTCGACGCCCACTGCGACGTGCGCCTCGCCGACCACGTGGCGGCGAACTTCCGCGACCAGCACATGTTCTGGACGCGCGGCCACATGTCGGCCGCCGCGATGCGCGAGCTGGCGCGCCGCGTCGCCGATCAGGCCCGCCGCGTGATCGGCGGCCAGGCGCAGCGCGCCGAACTGTGCCTGGACGCGGCCATGGACTTCGAGGGCATGGGCGGCGTGCAGACGCCCGTTCACCCGCTGGTGGCCGACGCCCTGAAGCTGAGCTATTGCCCACCCGACCGCACCTACCAGTGGGTGACGCAGCAGTGGACCTTCTACGAGTACATCGAGCGTTACATCGCCTACGACACGAGCTGGTAGCCTGGGGCCGCAGTGCCTGGGCACGCGCCCGCTTCCATTCCCCCTTTCCTTTTTCCGACCGGATCCCGCCATGCCGCAGCAACGACCACTTGGACCCTTCACCGTCTCGGCCATCGGCCTGGGCTGCATGAACATCTGCCACGCCTACGGTCCGCCCGTGCCCGAGGCGCAGGCCGAGCGCCTGCTGCTGGCCGCGCTGGACGACGGCGTGACGCACTTCGACACCGCCGCGCTCTACGGCTTCGGCGCCAGCGAAACCCTGATCGGCAAGGTGCTGGCCCCGCACCGCCACCGCTTCACCCTGGCCAGCAAGTGCGGCATGCAGGGCGTGGACCTGAAGGGCGACGGCCAGCTGGTGCGCGTGATCGACGGCCGGCCCGAGACCCTGCGCGCCACCTGCGAGGCCTCGCTGCGCCGCCTGCGCACCGAGGTGATCGACCTGTACTACCTGCACCGCTGGGACAAGTCGGTGCCGATCGAAGAAAGCGTGGGCGCGCTGGGCGACCTGGTGCGCGCGGGCAAGATCCGCGCGGTCGGCCTGTCCGAGGTCTCGGCCACCACCTTGCGCAAGGCGCACGCCGAGTACCCCATCAGCGCGGTGCAGACCGAGTACTCGCTGTGGACGCGCAACCCCGAGATCGCGGTGCTCGACGCCTGCCGCGAGATCGGCGCGGCCTTCGTGGCCTTCAGCCCGACGGCGCGCGGCTTCCTGGCGATCGACCTCGACCCGCAGGCCTTCGACGCCAAGGACATCCGCCGCGCGATGCCGCGCTTCACGCCCGCGCACTGGGCCGCCAACCAGCGCCTGCTGCCGGCCTACCGCGCCCTCGCGGCCGAGGTGGGCTGCACGCCCGCTCAGCTGTCCATCGCCTGGCTGCTGCACAAGGCGCCGCACATCCTGCCGCTGCCGGGCACGGGCAACGTGGACCATCTGCTGGAGAACAACCGCGCCGACGGCGTGTGCCTGAGCGCCGACGTGATGCAGCGCCTGGAGGCGCTGATCAACCCGCAAACCGTGAGCGGCAACCGCTACAGCGAGCAGTCCAACCGCGAGGTGGACACCGAGGTGTTCGCGTGAGCGCCACCCCGGGCGCCGAGCGCCCCATCCTGGTGGTGGCCGCCGGCCAGACCTTCGAGGAGCTGAGCCGCGCCGAAGGCGATTTCCCCGACTGGATCGCGCGCGGCCTGGGCGATGGCGTGCCGCTGCGCCACGCCGACGCGCGCGAGGCGCCGGACTACCCCGACCCGCGCACGCTCGGCGGGGTGGTGGTGAGCGGCTCGCACGCCATGGTCAGCGACCGCGCGCCCTGGAGCGAACACCTGGCCGGCTGGCTCAAGGACTGCGTGGCGGCGGAACTGCCGGTGCTGGGCATCTGCTTCGGCCACCAGCTGCTGGCGCACGCTCTGGGCGGCGAGGTAGACCGTTTGCCCGAGGGGCCGGAGGTGGGCACGCGCGAGGTGCGGCTCGGCCCCGAGGCCGGCGACGACGCCCTGCTGGGCGCCTTGCCGGCCCGCTTCCCCGCGCAACTCATCCACTACCAGTCGGTGCGGCGCCTGCCGGCGGGCGCGGTGCCGCTGGCGCGCAGCGACATCGAATCCCACCAGGCCTTCCGCGTGGGGCGGCGCGCCTGGGGCGTGCAGTTCCATCCGGAGTTCTCGGCCACGGCCATGCGCGGCTACCTGGAGCGCCTGAAGGGCGAGCTGGGCGAAGAGGCGGCGCGGCGCCTGGACGAGGTGGGCCCCACGCCGCAGGCGGCGCAGGTGCTGCGCCGTTTTGCCGAGGTGGTGCGGGCCGGCTGAGCTCAGGCGCCGCCCGTGGCGTAGCGCTCGGCCAGCGCGTCCCAGGCGGGCTTGCCCACCAGGGCCTGGCGCTCCAGGAACGGGGCCACACGCTCGGGGTCTTCGGCCAGCAGGCCCTCGGCCTGGAGCGCGCCGAGGGCGCGCCGCATGCCCAGCAGCGCCGACTGCAGGGCCGCGTTGGCGTACAGCACGAAGCTGTAGCCCTGGGCGCCGAGCGCGTCCGCCCGCTGCAGCGGCGTCTTGCCGCCCAGCACCAGGTTGATCAGCAGGGGCTTGTCCACCAGCGTGGGCAGGCGCGCGATGTCGTCGGACCGGGTGAGCGCCTCGACGAACAGCAGGTCGGCGCCGGCCTCGGCAAAGCGCTGGGCGCGTTCCACCGCGGCCTCGAAGCCCAGGCTGGCCGCGGCGTCGGTGCGGGCGACCACCATCAGGTCCGGGTCGCGGCGGGCGTCGACGGCGGCGCGGATCTTCGCGACCGCTTCGTCGAGCGGGATCACCTCCTGCCCGCTGAAGTGGCCGCAGCGCTTGGGCGCCACCTGGTCCTCGATCTGGATGGCGTCGGCGCCGCAGCGCTCCAGCACGCGCACCGCGTGGCGCACGTTCAGGGCGTTGCCGAAGCCGGTGTCGGCGTCCACGATCAGGGGCAGCTCCACCGCGTCGCGCAGGCGCGCGGTGTGCTCGGCCAGCTCGCTCAGGCCCACGAAACCCAGGTCCGGCAGGCCCAGGGCCATGTTGCTCAGGCCGGCGCCCGTGAGGTAGATGGCCGGGTAGCCCAGGCTTTCGATCACCCGCGCCGACAGCGCGTTGAACGCGCCCGGCAGGATGAGCCCCTGCCGCCGCTCGGCCAGGGCGCGCAGCGCCCGCTTGGGCGGCAACGCCGCCGGTGCCGCGCTCAACGCGCCGCCTCCACGGCGCGTTCGCGCGTGGCCCGCAGCCGCAGCAGGGCCGGCACGGTGAGGATGAGCGCGGTCGCGATCCACAGGCCGGTGGCGATCGGGCTGTGCACCAGCACGGCGGCGTCGCCGTTGCTGATGGACAGGGCGCGGCGCAGGTTCTGCTCCATCAGCGGGCCGAGCACGAAACCCAGGATCAGCGGCGCCATGGGCACGCCCTGCTGGCGCAGCAGGTAGGCCGCGAAGCCCAGCGCGGCCATCAGCAGCAGGTCGAAGGTGGTGGCGTGCACCGCGTAGACGCCCACGCTGGAGACCGCCAGGATGCCGGGCACCAGCACCCAGTAGGGCACGTTCAGGATGCGGGTGAACAGGCCCACCATGGGAATGTTGAGCACCAGCAGGATCACGTTGGCCAGGAACATCGAGGCGATCAGGCCCCACACCAGGTCGGGCTGCTGGCTGAACAGGGCGGGGCCGGGCGTGATGTTGTAGAGCGCCAGCGCGCCCATCATCACGGCCGTGGTGCCCGAGCCCGGCACGCCCAGGGTCAGCATGGGCACGAAGGAGCCGGTGGCGGCCGAGTTGTTGGCGGCCTCGGGCACGGCCACGCCGCGGATGTCGCCCTGCCCGAACGTGCCGTCCTTGTCGATCAGCCGCTTCTCCATGGCGTAGGTCATGGCGCTGGCCACGGTGGCGCCCGCGCCGGGCAGCACGCCCACCACGAAGCCCACGACGCTGGCGCGCAGGGTGCTCCACCACGTGTGGGCCATCTCGCGCAGGTTGAAGAGCGTGCGGCCGGTCTGGGGGATGGGCCCGGCGCTGGCGTGGTGTTCCTTCAGCATGAGCAGGATCTCGCTGATGGAGAACACGCCGATGACCACCACCACGAATTGGATGCCGTCGGACAGGTGCACGTCGCCGCCGGTGAAGCGGTAGACGCCGGAGTTGGCGTCCAGGCCCACGCAGGACATGGACAGGCCGATGAGGGCCGCCAGGCCGGCCTTCACCGGCGCGTTGCCCAGCAGGCCGGCGATGCAGGCGAAGGCGAAGCACATCAGCGCGAAGTACTCGGCCGGCCCGAAAGACAGCGCCCAGGCGGCCAGCAGCGGCGCGAACATCACGATGCCCAGCGTGGCGATGAGCGAACCCACGAAGGAGCTCCAGGCCGAGATGGACAGGGCCACGCCCGCCAGGCCCTGGCGGGCCATGGGGTAGCCGTCCAGCGCGGTCATGATGGCGCCGGCGTCGCCCGGCACGTTGAGCAGGATGGAGGAGATGCGCCCGCCGTACTCGCAGCCGATGTAGACGGCGGCCAGCAGGATGAGCGAGGCCTCGGGCGGCAGTTTCATCGCGAAGGCCAGGGGCATGAGGATGGCCACGCCGTTGATGGGACCCAGGCCAGGCAGCAGGCCGACCACGGTGCCGATGAAGGAGCCGATGGCGGCGATCAGCAGGTTGATGGGGCTGAAGGCCACGCCGAAGCCGTCCATCAGGTGTCGCAAGGTGTCCATGGCGCGGCCCTCAGAGCAGGAAGGACAGCAGGCCGGCGGGCATGGTCACGTCCAGCAGCCGGTCGAAAAGAAAATGCAGGCCCACGCCCAGCGCGGCGCCGCTGGCCAGCGACTGCTTCCAGCCGCCGCCGAAGGCCCTGCCCACGGGCAGGGCCATGAGCAGCGTGGCGAGAATGAAGCCCAACCACTGGAACAGCGCCGCGTAGGCCAGCACCGTGCCCGCGCACAGCAGCGTGCCCTTCCAGGGCACCTGGGCGAAGGCGCCGCCGCCGGCCGAGGGGCGCAGCACCAGCCACAGGCCGCCCAAGCCCATGCAGGCCGCCAGCAGCAGGGGAAAGGCCTTGGGCCCCAGCGGTTCGTAGGAATAGGCGGCGGTATAGCCCTGCGCGGCCCAGGCCATGGCCGCGGCCGTGGCGACGCACACCGCGCCAAGAAGGCGGTCACTCATGGAGACTCCAAGGGAAAGGGCGGGCCGCCGCGCGGGCGGCTCGCGGGACAGCGGAGGGGGCCGCTCAGTTCGCCGGCTTGGTCGACAGGCCGAACTCTTCGGCCAGCTTGCGGTAGCCGGCCACCTGCTGCTTCACGTAGGCGTCCAGCGGCGCCCCGGTGATGGCCAGGGGGAACAGGCCGCGCTCTTCGCGCAGCTTGTCGTAGGCGGGCGTGGCCATCATCTTGGCGAAGGCCTCGGCCCAGGCCTGGTAGTCGGCGTCGCTGACCTTGGGGCCGAGGTAGAAGCCGCGCACGATGGGCCACTCGACGTTGAAGCCCTGTTCGGCGGCGGTGGGGATGTTGGCCATCTCGCCCGGCAGGCGCTTGTCGTTCATGACGGCCAGGATGCGGATCTTGGCGCCCGCCTTGCGCTGCTGCAGGGCCTCGGCCGCGTCGCCGGTGAAGACGTGGATGTGGCCGCCTTGCAGGGCGGTCATGGCCTCGCCGCCGCCTTCGAAGGCCACGTAGCGCATGGTCTTGGGGTTCACGCCGCCGGCGCGCGCGGTCAGGGCGGCCTTCATCCAGTCCTGGCTGCCCACCGTGCCGCCCGCGCCCAGCACCACCTTGTTCGGGTCGGCCTTGATGGCCGCCATGACGTCCTTGAGCGACTGGTAGGGCGAGTTCTCGGCCACGATGACCGCGCCGTAGTCGGTACCGATGGCGGCCAGCCAGCGCACGTCGTTCTCGGTGTAGCGGCCGAACTTGCCCTGCGCCAGGTTGAGCAGCGAGCCGCCGGAGAAGGCCACGATGGTGCTGGCCGCGTCGGGGCGCTGGGCCACGATGGTGTTGTAGGCCACCGCGCCGATGCCGCCTGGCATGTAGGTCACGCGCATCGGGTCGGCGATGAACTTGCCGTCCTGCAGCGCGGACTGGGCCAGCTTGCAGGTCAGGTCGAAGCCGCCACCGGGTTTGGCGGGGGCGATGCACTCGGTCTTGGCCAGCGGGTTGGCCATCGCGCCCAGCGCGCTGGCCGCCAGGGCCGCGGCCACGAGGTGCCTGGAAAGCGTCATGGTGTGTCTCCTCGGAATGGAATCAACGGGCGGCATTCGGAGATGCCGCGGAGGCACTGTAGGAGGCCGGCACTTTCAGGCCGCTTTCAGCCGAGGCGCGATAAACCGCGGGTAAACCCGCGGCCCATGGCCGCGCGTCAGGCGCCGCCAGCCGGCAGCGGCAGGACCATCTCCACCTGAAGGCCGCGGCCGTCCGGCCCCGGCCGGGCGCGCAGTTCGCCGCCGTGCCGCTGCGCCACGGTGCGCACGAAGGCCAGGCCCAGGCCGGAGCCCGGCACGGCCGCGCCGCTGCCGCGAAAGAAGCGCTCGCCCAGGCGCTCCAGGTCGGCCGCGGGCAGCCCGGCGCCGTCGTCGACCACGGCCAGGCAGGCCTCGCGCTGGCCCGAGGGCATGACGCGTTCGCGCACCGACAGCGTGACGTGGCAGCCCGCGCCACCGTGCCGGATGGCGTTGTGCACCAGGTTCGACAAGGCCTCGCGCAGCAGGTCGGCGTCGCCGGTGAAGGCCAGGCGCCGGGCCGGGGCGTCCAGACCCAGGTCGACCGACTGGTCGCGGGCCGCGTGCCAGCCGTCGCGCACCACGGATTCGGCCAGCCACACCAGGTCGACGGCCTGGAAGTCCAGCGGGGCGCTGTCGGCGCGCGCCAGCGAGAGCAACTGGTTGGTCTGGCGGATGGTCTGGTCGAGTTGCGCCCGGATGGACTCAAGCACCGGGCGCTGCTGCGCGGGGTCCTGCTCGCGCAAGGCGTAGGCCACCTGGGTGGAGAGCGTGGCCAACGGCGTGCGCAGCTGGTGCGAGGCGTCGTCGACGAAGCGCCGGCGCAGCTCGGCCTGCTCTTGCGCGCGCGCGACGTGCCGGTTGATGGCCTGCACCAGCGGCAGCACCTCGGCCGGCACGCCGTCGGGCGACATGGGCGTGAGGTCGTCCGGCTGGCGCGCCTCGACCTCCTGGCGAAAGCGCGACAGGGGGTGCATGGCCCAGGCGATCGACACGGTGAGCAGGCCGGTCGCCAGCACGATCAGCAGCAGGTCGCGCGCCAGGCTGCGCAGCAGCAGGTCGCGGCGGAAATCGTTGCGCGCCTCCAGGGTTTCGGCCACCTGCACCACCACGCGCTGCGGCGGCCGCTGGCCGGCCAGCGGCTCGGCCAATTCGCGCGCGTAGCTGCCCACGCGCACTGGCTGGCCCAGGTATTCGCCGTCGTGGAACTGCGGCTTGCCGGACTCCAGCGGCCGGGGCGGGCGGGGCAGGTCGGGGCTGCCGATCTCGACCAGGCCGTCCTCGGACGCGACGCGGTAGTGCACCTGCCCCTGCGCGGTGAGTTCAAAAAACTCCAGCATGCGGTAGGGCAGCTCCACGCCCAGGCCGCCGCTGGCGGTGGAGATGCTGGAGTCGATGGACTTCACCGCGCCCAGCAGCGAGCGGTCGTAGGCGGCGTCGGCGGCGTCGTTGGCGGTGGTCCAGGACAGCCAGAGCTCGGCCGCCGTCACCGCCAGCATGCCCGGCAGCAGCATCAGCAGCAGCAGGCGCCGGATGCTGGCCAGCGGCCAGCGCGGCCGCTTCATGCCTGCGCCTCGAGCATGTAGCCCAGGCCGCGCAGGGTCGTCACGCGAACGGGGCTGTTCTCCAACCGTTTGCGGATGCGGTGGATCAGCACCTCGATGGCCTCGGGGTGCACGTCCTGCTCGTCCGAGAACACGCGCTCGAGCAGCTCGCGCTTGGACAGCGGCTCGCCCGGGTACTGGATCAGGGCCCGCAGCACGGCGTGCTCGCGCGGCGTCAGGGCCAGGGGCTCGTGCTGCAGGCGGAACTGCTTGGACGCGCTGTCGTAGCTCAGCGGGCCGCAGGCAAAGCGTGGGTGTTCCTGGCCCCGGGCGCGGCGGATCAGGGCCGTCAGGCGGGCCTCCAGCTCGGCGACGTCGAAAGGCTTGGCCATGAAGTCGTCGGCGCCGCCATGCAGGCAGCCCACGCGCTCGTTCAGGGAGTCGCGCGCGGTGAGGATCAGCACCGGCAGCCGCTGGTCCGCTTCGCGCAGGTCGCTCAGCACGTCGTGACCGTCCAGCCCGGGCAGGCCGAGGTCGAGGATCAGGGCGTCGTAGCGCGTGGCCTTGAGGCTGCGGCGCACCAGGCGGCCGTCGGCGACCCAGTCGACCTGGAAGTCGTTCTGCCCCAGGGCCTTGACCAGCCAGGTGGCCAGATCGGCTTCGTCTTCGGCGAGCAGGATGCGCATGCCGTGGGTCCGCCTCAAGGCCGCACCGGGCGCAGGCAGCCCAGGTCGCCTTCGGGGCAATGGAGCTGGCGGCGCAATGCCTGGGTGCGCTCGCGGGTCAGCCGCGTCTGGCAGTGCAGCCGCACCATGGGTTCGGCGCTGCCGCCGCGCACCGCGCTGGCCTCGAACCCGCAGGTGGCGGTGCGGTAGGTCAGCCAGTCCTTCTGGGCGGTGCGCAGCAAGGTGCGCCTGGCGGGGTCGAGGCTCGCGGACAGCTCGCGCAGCACCGCCGCGTGGGCCGCTTGCGCGTGTTCGAAGTCCTGGTAGGCGCAGGCGGTGAGCTGGCGCTGCGTCTCGGCCTGGGCGCAGTCGGCCGGCAGGTCCTGCGCGGGCGCGGTGGCGCCGGCCCAGGGGGCGAACAGCCCCAGGCAGAGCAGGGCGGCGAGACGTGGCATGAAAGGTCCTTCCCGGCGGAACGCGGCGACGGGCCATTCTCCGCCGAAACAAAACGACAAGAAGCGATACCGCCCCGAGACCCGGTGTCGGCGCCCGCCGCGCACCATGGCGGCCACGTTCCACCCCGTCCAAGAAAGGACCCGTCATGAAACCCTGGATCAAGCGAACCCTCATCGGCCTCACCAGCGTCACCGTGCTCGCGGGCGGCCTGGCGGCCTGCGGCCACCGCGCCCACTACGCCGACGGCCCGGCCTCGCCCGAACGCGTGGCCGAGTGGCGCGGCAAGGCGGTCGATCGCGTGACCCGCAAGCTCGACCTCACGGCCGAACAGCGCCAGAAGCTGGAGCTGCTGGCCGACAAGCTGATCGCGCAGCGCAGCGCCATGATCGGCCAGACCCCCAACCCGCGCGCCGAGATGAAAGCCCTGGTGGCTGGCGAGAAGTTCGACCGCGCCCGAGCCCTGCACCTGCTCGACGAAAAGACCCGCGCGCTGCAGCTCACCACGCCCGAGGTCATCGCGGCCCTGGCCGATTTCTATGACGGCCTGAACCCCGCCCAGCAGGCCGAGGTGCGCGAGTTCCTCGAAAAGCGCCGCGGCTGGTTCCACCGCGGTTGAGCGGGGCGCGCCATGTCGCCCGCGCTGCAAGCCATCGCCCATCCGCTGCGCGAGCACGGCCCCGTGCTGCTGGCCGATGTGAACGACCCGCACGACGAGGTGCTGGCCCTGGTGTGGGGCCCGCGCTTCGACCGCGAGCACGCGATGTGGCTGTGGTCGCGCCTGTCGCGGCGCGCGCCGCAGCAGGCCGTGCCGGTGCTGCCCGCGCTCATGGGCGCGGCGGAGCGCTTCGACGCGCTCGATGTGCCCGCGCAGCGGCGCGTGCGCCGGCTCATCCTGCGCCACCGCGCCCTGCGGGCCGCACTGGCGGTGTGAGAATGCGCGAATGCCCCGCATCCTGCTGATCGACGACGACACCCAGCTCGGGCCGCCCCTGGCGAGCTACTTCCAGCGGTTCGATCTGGCGCTGGTGCACGCGCACACGCCCAGCGAGGGCCTGGAGCATCTGCGCCGGGGCGGCTTCGACGCCGCCATCCTGGACGTGATGCTGCCCGAGATGGACGGCTTCGAGCTCTGTCGCACCATCCGCAAGGACAGCGACATCCCCATCGTCATGCTCACCGCGCGCGGCGACGTGATGGACCGCGTGGTGGGCCTGGAGCTGGGCGCCGACGACTATTTGCCCAAGCCCTTCGAGCCGCGCGAGCTGGTGGCGCGCGTGCAGACCGTGTTGCGCCGCCGCCCGGCGGTGGCGGCGGCCGCGCCCGACGTGCTGGCCTTCGAGGGCCTGAGCATCGACCCCGCGCGGCGCCAGGTGCTGCGCCAGGGCGAGGCGGTGGAACTCACGGGCACCGAATTCGAGCTGCTGCACCTGCTGGCGCGCGAGGCCGGGCGCGTGCTCAGCCGCGACGACATCCTCAACCACCTGCGCGGGCACGAGGCCGAGCTGCTCACGCGCGCGGTGGACATCGTGGTGAGCCGGCTGCGCAAGAAGCTGGAACCGCTGGACTGCATCAAGACCCTGCGCAACGCGGGCTACTCGCTCGCGCTGCGGCGCGCACCGGCACCGCGCCCATGAAGCCGGCCGCCGACCCGAGGCCGCGTTGGCGGCATTCGCTCAAGCTGCGCCTGCTGGGCGTGTTCCTGCTGCTGGCCTTCCTGGTGGCCTTCATCTTCATCGGTGGCGCCCAGAAGGCTTTCACCCTGGGCTGGAAGGAGGCCGGGCGCCCGCTGCTGATGGACTACGTGACGCGGCTGGCGAACGACGTGGCGCCCCAGGGCCGGCCCGACGTCGAGAAGGCCCGCGCGCTGGTGGAGCGTCTGCCCATCGTCACCATCGACATCACCGGCCCGGTCGTGCAGTGGCGCTCGCACCCGGCACTGCCGCGCCCGCACTGGCGCAAGGACAGCGGCGCCGACGACTGGAGCGACGACGAGACCTGGCGCGCCCTGGTGCAGCGCCGCACGGCCGACGGGCACGTGATCGAGTTCGGCCTGAACGATGCCGCCATCGAACGCCGCCCGCGCCTGTTCGTCTTCGCGCTGGTGGCCCTGCTGGTGGTCACCGGGCTGGCCTTCTGGTACGTGCGCCGCCTGCTGAGCCCGCTCGACGCCATCCGCGCCGGGGCCATGCGGTTCGGCGCGGGCGATTTCTCGCAGCCCATCGCCGTGCCCGCGCGCCGCTGCGACGAGCTGGGCCAGCTCGCGCAGACGGTGAACACCATGGGCCAGGACATCGAGCAGATGCTGCAGGCCCAGCGCGCGCTGCTGCTGGCCATCAGCCACGAGCTGCGCAGCCCGCTCACGCGCGCGCGCCTGAACACCGAACTGCTGCCCGAATCGCCCGAGGTGAACCCGCAGCGCGAGGCCCTGCTGCGCGACCTGGGCGAGATGGCGCGCCTCATCAGCGACCTGCTGGAAAGCGAGCGCCTGGCGGGTCGCCACGCGGCCCTGAACCGGGAGCCCACCGAGCCGGCCACGCTGGCGCGCGAGGTGATCGCCGAACTGGCGGCGACGCGGCCCGAGGCGCGGCGCATCGGCCTGCGCCTGGACGAGGGCTTGCCCCCGGCCTCGCTGGACCGCGTTCGGCTTCGCCTGCTGCTGCGCAACCTGCTCGACAACGCGCTGCGCCATGGTGCGGAAGCCGCCACGCCGCCGGAGCTGCGCGTGGAGCGCGTGGACGCTGGGGGGCTGCGCTTCGTGGTGCGCGACCACGGCCCGGGCGTGCCCGACGACCAGATCGCGCACCTGGCCCAGGCCTTCTACCGCCCCGACAGCGCCCGCACCCGGCACGCGGGCGGGGTGGGGCTGGGGCTCTACCTGTGCCGGCTGGTGGCGCAGGCGCACGGGGGCCGCTGCGAGATCCGCAACGCCCGTCCGGGGCTGGAGGTGAGCGTCACGCTGCCGGCACAGGCGTGAGGCGCTGGGCGCGGGCCTGCCGGCATGGGGCAGGCGGACCGCGTGTCCGGAACCGCTTCGCAGGGGCCGTTCTGCGCCCGTTTTTTGCCGGTTTTCGACCGATTGGCCGAGGGGTTTCCGGCCTAGAGTCGCGGGCTATGTACCGGCCGCTGCCCCTGGATTCCTTTGCCTTGCACGAACCCGTTCCGGTCAACATCTGGGGCGCCAAAGGCGTTCTGCTGCTGCGCAAGGGCGAGACCATCACCTCGGAGCAACACCGTGGCGTGTTGCTGCTGCATGCGCCGGTGGTGCTGGCCAGCGACTGGCAGGCGCTGAACTACGGCTACACCGCCTCGCTCGACCGCATGGTGCGGGACAACCAGGCGCTCAATCGCATCGCCGGGCTGAGGGCGCTGTCGGCCTCGCCGGCCGAGGTGGCGGCGCGCGACGCTGGCGTGTCGGTGCCCGAGGCCTGGGCCGAGCTGCACGCCACACTGGCGGCGCTGCTGCACCAGGGGGCCAGCGCGCACCAGTTCCTCGAACGTGTGCTGCGCGTGCAGTCGCAGGGTGAGCAGCTCTGGCACGACCAGGCCGACAACAGCCTGCTGGTGCTGGTGCAACTGCTCTTCGACACGCGCGTGTCCTACAGCGCCACGCACGCGCTGCTGGCCGCCGGCCTGTGCGCCCTGGTCGCGCCGCTGGCCGGGCTGGACGAGAAGCAGCGGCGCGCCCTGGTGCTGGCCGCGCTGACCATGAACCTGGGCATGACCCGCGAGCACGACGAGATGGCCCGCCAGCCGGGGCCGCTCAGCTCGGCCCAGCGAAAGGTGGTGCGCGAACACCCCCAGCAAAGCGTGGCCCTGCTGCGCCAGCTGGGCGTGCTGGACGCCGAATGGATCCGCCTGGTGGCGCAGCACCACGAGAAACCCGACGGCACGGGCTACCCCAAGGGCGAGCGCGTCGACCGCATCACCCACCGCCTGCTGCAAATGGCCGATGTGTACGTGGCCTGCATCAGCCCACGCAAGAGCCGCGGCGCGCTGCTGTCGCAGCAGGTGGCGCGCGAGCTGTACATGGGCGGCCATCGAGCCCCCGACCAGCTGGGCGCGCTGTTCGTCAAGAGCGTGGGCTTCTACCCGCCCGGCAGCTACGTGCGGCTGGCCAGCGGCGAGCTGGGCGTGGTGGTGCGCCGGGGCGAGAAGGCCAACGAACCGCGCGTGGCCGCGCTGGTGGGCCGCCAGGGCCTGCCGCTGGGCGAGCCCGTGCTGCGCGACACGGCCGATCCGACCTGGGCGGTGGCCGCCAGCCTGCCGCCGGGGGAGGTGAAGGTCATCGTCAACGTGGACCGGCTGATCGCGCGCGGCTGAGCCCGCGCCGGTGGACGGCGGCCCGCGGCGAGGGCGGCCTCAGCGCCGGATGCGCGCCAACCGCTCCTGCAGCGTCGCGGCCGACAGCTCGCCGATGCGCGTGCCCACCAGGCGGCCGTCCGCGTCGAAGAACAGCGTGGTCGGGAACGCCTTCTGCTCAAAGACCGCGCCGGCGGCGCGCGTCTCGTCGATCAGCGCGTTGTCCAGTCCCAGGCCGCGCGACCGCAGCCAGGCCCGCACCTGGTCCGCCGCTTCGCCCTGGTTGAGGAACACGACGTTCACGTCCGGCGATTGCCGCTGCGCGGCCGCCAGCACGGGCATTTCCCGCACGCAGGGTGGGCACCAGGTGGCCCAGAGGTTGATCACGGTGGGCTTGCCCTGGAAGGTCCGCAGGTCCACCTCCGCGCCTTGCAGGGAGCGCACCGTGAGCGCGGGAAGGCGCCGGTCGGTGTCGGGCAGCGCGCTCAGCGCGCCGAGGCCGGCGACGAAAACGGCCGTGCCGGCCATCAGCGCGGAACGCAAGGCTGGCCAGGCCTGGGGCGCACGCCGGCGGGCGCGGACGAGGGCGTACAGCCAGGCGCCCAGCAGACCGGCCACGGGGTTCCAGCCGCCGTCGCGGATGTCGAGCATGCTGAGCGGCTCGGCCAGGTAGGCCGAGCGGTACTCGACGATGAATGCGATCCGCGCGAGCAGGGCGCCGGCCCAGAGCGCGCCCCACAAGGCATCGCCCGGATCGGCGCCCTGGCGCTGGCCCAGCCACCGGCCCAGGGCCCAGGCCACCAGCAGCGAGGCCAGCACGGCGCCCAGGCCCCAAGGCAGCACCAGCGGTCCCAGGGTGATGGCGGGGTTCATGTCGTGTGGGCTCCTGGGAGGGGTGGCGGCGCGCTGGCGCCGGGATGGGACAATAGCGGGTTCGGGTGCAGGCCCTGTGCGCCGCGCGAGGCGCACAGGGCCGCCGCACCCGATGGACCATTCGCCGATGGAAAAGATTCCCCCCACACCGCCCTTCAGTCCCTGGCGCCTGTCCGTCGCGCCGATGATGGACTGGACGGACCGCCACTGCCGCTTCCTGCACCGCCTGCTGACGAAGCGCACGCTGCTCTACACCGAGATGGTGACGACCGGCGCGCTGATGCACGGCAGCGTGCAGCGCCACCTGCGCTTCAACGCCGAGGAGCACCCGGTGGCCCTGCAGCTGGGCGGCAGCGAGGCCGACGAGCTGGCCCAGGCCGCCCGCCTGGGCCAGCAGTGGGGCTACGACGAGATCAACCTCAACTGCGGCTGCCCCAGCGAGCGCGTGCAGCGCGGCGCCTTCGGGGCCTGCCTGATGGCCGAGCCGCAGACCGTGGCCGACGGCGTGAAGGCCATGCGCGACGCGGTGTCCCTGCCGGTGACGGTGAAGCACCGCATCGGCATCGACAAGACCGAGAGCTATGGCTTCGTGCGCGACTTCGTCGGCACCGTGGCCGAGGCGGGCTGCGAGGTCTTCATCGTGCACGCGCGCAACGCCTGGCTGCAGGGCCTGTCGCCCAAGGAGAACCGCGAGGTGCCGCCGCTGCGCTACGAGCTCGCGCACCGCCTCAAGCTCGACTTCCCGCGCCTGACCATCGCGGTCAATGGCGGCATCACCACCAACGAGCAGATCGCCGATCAGCTGCAGCACGTGGACGGCGTGATGCTGGGCCGCGAAGCCTACTACCGTCCCTGGGCGCTCACCCGCTGGGACGAAACCTTCTTCGGCGCGCCGCCCAGCGACGTGGACCGCGACGCCGTGGAGGACGCCATGGTGCGCTACATGGAGCGCGCGCACGCCGAGGACGGCTGCCCCTGGTATGCCATCGCGCGCCACATGCTGGGCCTGCGCCACGGCTTGCGCGGCGCGCGCAAGTGGCGCCAGGTGTGGAGCGACCACCGCCTCAAGCCCCTGCCGCCGCGCGAGGTGTGGCGCCTGGCGCGGGCGCACGTGAGCGACGAGGCCGAGACGCTCGCCGCCTGAGCGGCGCAGCGCCCGCGGACGGTGGCGCTCAGGCCGCCCGCAGCATCGCCTCGGGCGTGTCGTTGATGGTGGTGCGGCGCAGTTCGCGCCGCTCGCTGATGTCGTAGCGGCGGCCGCGGTGCAGGGTGCTGCGGTTGTCCCAGATCACCAGGTCGCCCGGCGACCATTCGTGCACGTAGACGTTCTCGCGCCGCGTGGCGTGCTCCAGCAGGTCGCTCAGGTACATGCGGCCTTCGGCGATCGGCCAGCCGATCACCTCGCGCGCGTGCACGCCGACGAACAGCACCTTGCGGCCCGAGCCCGGGTGGGTGTCCGCCAGCGGCCAGACCGCCGGCGGGATCTCCTTCTTCTGGTCGTCGGTGTAGGCGTCGTCGCCCAGCAGGATGCGCGTGTGCAGCGCGAAGTGCTCGGCCTGGAGGTCCTCGATCTCGGCCTTGGTGCGCTCGTCCAGCGTGTCGTAGGCGTGGCGCAGGTCGGCGAACTCGGTGTTGCCGCCCCAGCTGGGCGTGATCACGCAATGCAGCATCGAGTAGGCCGCGCGCGGGTTCATGAAGGAGCTGTCGCTGTGCCAGAGCTGGTTGGCGAAGTTGGAGAGGTTCTTGGGCGAGTCGCGGCGCGCGATCTTGCCCTGGGCGTCGACGTTGGAGATGTCGATCAGGCGCTCGTCTTCCAGGCGCTCGGGGCGCTTGAACACGCGCTTGAGGCCGATGTCCAGCGGGCCGAAGTGCCGGGCGAAATCGAGCTGCTGCTGGGCCGTCAGCGGCTGGCCGCGAAAGACCAGCACGGCGTGCTCGTTCATGGCCGCGTTGATCGCGCGCACGTCCTCGGCCGCGAGCGGGCGGGTGAGGTCCAGGCCGCTGGCCTCGGCGCCGAAGACCGGGTGGATGGGCTTGAGTTGCAGGGAGCTCACGGTGCGGGGTCCTTCCAATTCATTCCTGTTCGATCTTGGCGTCGGTGACGATGCGGCCCCAGCGCTTCATCTCCGAAGCGATGAAGGCATCGAACTGCTCGGGCGTGGAGCCCACCACCTGCAGGCCGAATTCCTGGGCGCGCTTTTGCACGTCGGCGCTGGCCAGGGCCTTGGCGGTGTCGGCCTGGATCTTCTGCAGCACCGGCTTGGGCGTGCCGGCGGGCGCCACGAAGCCGAGCAGGGCGCCGACGTTGAAGCCGGGGATGGTTTCGGCGACGGTGGGGTAGTCGTGGCCGGCCACGCGCTTGTCGCCCATGGTGGCGATGATCTTCATGCGGCCGCCCTGCACGTAGGGCAGGATGGACAGGAAGGGATCGACCACCAGGTCGAGCCGCCCGCCCATGAGTTCGGTGTGCGCGGGCGCGCTGCCCTTCATGGCGATGTGCTGCATCTCGAAGCCGGCCTCGCGCTTGAGCAGCTCGGCGCCCAGGTGCGTGGTGCTGCCGGCGCCGGGCGTGCCGTAGTTCAGCTTGCCGGGGTTCTTGCGGGCGTAGTCGATGAGCTCGCGCAGGTTGTTGAAGGGCGCGTTGGGGTGCGCCACGATGGCCAGCTGCATGTTGAACAGTTGCGTGACGCCGGCCAGGTCCTTCTGCGTGTCGTAGGGCAGCTTCTTGCGCAGCGTGGGGTTCACCGCCAGGGACGAGTTCACCATGCCGATGGTCTGGCCATCGGGGACCGACTTGGCGACGAAGTCGGCGCCGATCACGGTGCCGGCGCCGGGCTTGTAGTCGATGATCACCGGCTGGCCCCAGGTCTCCTGCAGCTTCTGGCCGAGCAGGCGGCCCACGGTGTCGGTCGGTCCGCCGGGCGGGAAGGGGATGATGATTTTCACCGGGCCCTTGGGAAAGTCCTGGGCGGCGGCCGGCGCGAGGGCGGCCAGCCCGAGGGACAGGGCGAGGGCGGTTGTCTTGATCCAGTTCAAGGTGTGTCTCCGGGTGGTGTAATTAAAATGGAACGTCGTCTCAAAATTATATAGGCGCAATAAAAAATGGAACATCGTCTCGAAAAACGCGCGGTGGGTGGCGCGCCGGAAGAGGCTGTCGCTTCGGGCAAGGACGAGGTCAGCGCGCTGGCGCGGGGGCTGGCGGTGCTCAAGGCCGTGGCGGAGGCGGATGAGCCGCTCTCCAACCGCGAGCTGGCCGAGGGCACCGGCATCCCCAAGGCCACCGTGTCGCGCCTGGCGGCCACGCTGCTGTCCAGCGGCTTCCTGCGGCAGACCGCCGGCAGCGAGCGCTTCAGCCTGGGCCCGGCCACTTTGCAGCTGGGCAACGCCTACCTGCGCACCTTCGATTTCCGCCAGCGGGCCCGGCTGCACCTGGCGGAATTGGCCGAGGCGGCGGGCGCCAACGTCCATCTGACGGTGCGCGACGGCCTGGACATGCTGCTGATCGATACCCTGCGGCCGCGCTCGGCGCTGATCCTGTCGCGCATGGACGTGGGCTCGCGCATGACCATCGCCACCTCGGCCGCCGGCCGCGCCTACCTATCGGCCCTGCCGCCGGCGCAGCGCGCCGCCCTGTACGACGAGATCCGCGCCTCGGTGGGCGAGGCGGCCTGGCCTCAGACGCAGTCGCGGCTGGAAGCGGCGGCGCAGGAGCACGCGCGGCTGGGCTACTGCAGTTCGTTCGGCGAATGGCACCCCGACATCCACGCCCTGGGCTTCAGCCTGCGCGGCGTCGAAGGCGAGCTGTACGGCGTGAGCGTGGGCGGGCCGGCCTACAAGCTGCCGCGCGAATGGCTGGTGGAGAAGGTCGCGCCCCAGCTGCTGGAGACGCGGCGCGCGATCGCACGCGAGATCGGCGAGGACTGAGCCGGGCGGGGCGCCGGCCGCGGCCTCAGGTGGCGGCTTCGAGTCCGCTGGCGAAGTGCTCGCGCATGCGCTGCATGGCCTGCGCGCCGTCGCGCCCGCGCAGGGCGGCCATCACGGCGCGGTGCTCGGCCAGCGACTCCTCGATGCGGCCCGCCTTGAACAGCGAATGGTGGCGGTTGAGCTTCATCACCTTGCGCAGGTCGCTCACCATCTGCAGCCGCCAGCGGTTGTCGGCCAGCTCCAGCAGGCGCAGATGAAAGCGCTCGTTGATGGCGAAGAAGCGGTCGCGCTCGTGCACCGCGCCTTCCAGTTCGCCGTGCAGGGCGGCCAGTTCGTCCAGCGCGGCGGCGTCGCCGCGCGAGGCCACTTCGCCGGCGGCGTCCGATTCGAGCAGCGACAGCAGGTGGTAGACGTCGCGCAGGTCCTTCTCGGACACTTCGGTGACGTAGGCGCCGCGGCGCACCTTCATCGTCACCAGGCCTTCGGCGGCCAGCACCTTCAGGGCTTCGCGCAGGGGGGTGCGGCTGATGCCGTACTCCTCGGCGATCTTGAGTTCGTCGATCCAGCTGCCCGGCTCCAGTTCGCGCTGGAAGATGCGCTGGCGCAGCCGTTCGGCCACTTCCTCGTACAGCGCGCGCGGCGCCAGGGAGGGGGCGGTGGGGGTGGCGGTGTCGGTGTCCATGCAGGCGCCGATTCTATCCGCGCATTGAAATTCTGCATCAATAATTATGAATGATGTACACTCGCCGTGGTGCCTGAGCCGCAGAACACCTGGGCCCTTGCCTTGCTCCCGCCGTTTTCCACGCCCGCCGCCATGAGCCAACACCCCGACGCCTTCGCGCGCGCCACGCTGTCCGACTGGACCAAGGCCGCCGCCAAATCCGCCCCTGGCGGCCAGCTTGACGCGCTGACCTGGACCACGCCCGACGGCATCGCCGTCAAGCCGCTGTACACCGCGGCCGACCTGCAGGGCCTGGCCTACACCGACACGCTGCCCGGCTTCGAGCCCTTCATCCGCGGCCCGCAGGCCACCATGTACGCGGTGCGGCCCTGGACCATCCGCCAGTACGCGGGCTTTTCCACCGCCGAAGAGTCGAACGCCTTCTACCGCAAGGCCCTGGCGGCCGGCGGGCAGGGCGTGAGCGTGGCCTTCGACCTGGCCACCCACCGCGGCTACGACAGCGACCACCCGCGCGTGACGGGCGACGTGGGCAAGGCCGGCGTGGCCATCGACAGCGTGGAGGACATGAAGATCCTGTTCGACGGCATTCCGCTCGACAAGGTCAGCGTCAGCATGACCATGAACGGCGCGGTGTTGCCGGTGCTGGCGGGCTACGTGGTGGCGGCCGAAGAGCAGGGCGTGCCGCAGGACCAGCTCAGCGGGACCATCCAGAACGACATCCTCAAGGAGTTCATGGTCCGCAACACCTACATCTACCCGCCCGAGCCGAGCATGCGGATCATCGGCGACATCATCGAGTACACGGCCAGCCACATGCCGAAGTTCAACTCGATCAGCATCTCGGGCTACCACATGCAGGAGGCTGGCGCCAACCAGGCGCTGGAACTCGCCTTCACCCTGGCCGACGGCAAGGAGTATGTGAAGACGGCCATGGCCAAGGGCCTGGATGTCGACGCCTTCGCGGGCCGCCTGTCCTTCTTCTGGGCGGTGGGCATGAACTTCTACCTCGAGATCGCCAAGATGCGCGCGGCCCGCCTGCTGTGGTGCCGCATCATGAAGGGCTTCGGCGCGAAGAACCCCAAGAGCCTGATGCTGCGCACGCACAGCCAGACCTCGGGCTGGAGCCTGACCGAGCAGGACCCGTACAACAACGTGGTACGCACCACCATCGAGGCCATGGCCGCGGTGTTCGGCGGCACGCAGAGCCTGCACACCAACGCGCTCGACGAAGCCATCGCGCTGCCCACCGAATTCAGCGCGCGCATCGCGCGCAACACCCAACTGATCATTCAGGAAGAGACCCACATCACCAGCGTGGTCGATCCCTGGGCCGGCTCCTACATGATGGAGACGCTGACGCAGCAGATGGCCGACGCGGCCTGGGCCATCATCGAAGAGGTCGACGCCATGGGCGGCATGACCAAGGCGGTGGACAGCGGCTGGGCCAAGCTCAAGATCGAGGCCGCCGCGGCCGAGAAGCAGGCACGCATCGACTCGGGCAAGGACGTCATCGTCGGCGTCAACAAGTACAAGCTCAAGAACGAAGACGCGGTCGAGATCCTCGACATCGACAACGTGAAGGTGCGCGAGGCGCAGATCGCGCGCCTGAAGCGCGTGCGCGCCGCGCGCGACGATGCCGCGGTGAAGGCCGCGCTGGCCGCGCTCACCGAGGCCGCCGGTTCGGGGCAGGGCAACCTGCTCGATCTGTCCATTCAGGCGGTGCGCCTGCGCGCCACCGTGGGAGAAGTCAGTGATGCCCTTGAAACCGCCTTCGGCCGCCACCGCGCCGACACCCAGAAGGTGACCGGCGTGTACGCCGCCGCCTACGACAGCGCCGAAGGCTGGGCGCAGCTGCAGAAGGAGATCGCCGATTTCGGCGAGCAGCAGGGCCGCCGCCCGCGCGTGATGATCGCCAAGCTCGGCCAGGACGGCCACGACCGCGGCGCCAAGGTGGTGGCCACGGCCTTCGCCGACCTGGGCTTCGACGTCGACATGGGCCCGCTGTTCCAGACGCCCGAGGAGTGCGCGCGCCAAGCCATCGAGAACGACGTGCACGCCGTGGGCGTGAGCACGTTGGCGGCCGGCCACAAGACCCTGGTGCCGGCCATCATCGCCGAGCTGCGCAAGCAGGGCGCCGACGACATCGTGGTCTTCGTGGGCGGCGTGATTCCGCGCCAGGACTACGACTTCCTCTACGAGGCCGGCGTCAAGGGCATTTACGGCCCGGGCACGCCCATCCCGGCCAGCGCCAAGGACGTGCTGGAACAGATCAAGAAGGCGGTGGCTTGAGCCTGGCCGCGTCGCCGCAGACCTTGCTCGACGCCATCGTGCAAGGCCAGGGCATGGCGCAGCGCCGCGCCATGGCCAAGGCCATCACGCTGCTCGAGTCCACGCGCGCCGACCACCGCGCCCAGGGCGACGAGCTGCTCACCGCGCTGCTGCCGCGCACCGGACGGGCCTTCCGCCTGGGCCTCTCCGGCGTGCCCGGCGTGGGCAAGAGCACCTTCATCGAGGCGCTGGGCCTGCACCTGATCGGGCAGGGCCAGCGCGTGGCCGTGCTCACCATCGACCCGTCGAGCACGGTCTCGGGCGGCTCCATCCTGGGTGACAAGACGCGCATGGAGCGGCTGTCCATGGACGAGCGCGCCTTCATCCGCCCCAGCCCCAGCGGCGGCACCCTGGGCGGCGTGGCCGAAAAAACGCGCGAGGCCCTGCTGGTGTGCGAAGCCGCCGGCTACGACGTGGTGATCGTCGAGACCGTGGGCGTGGGCCAGAGCGAGACCGCCGTGGCCGGCATGACCGACTGCTTCGCGCTGCTGCAGCTGCCCAACGCGGGCGACGACCTGCAGGCCATCAAGAAGGGCGTGATGGAGATCGCCGACCTCGTGGTCATCAACAAGGCCGACATCGACGCCGACGCCGCGACGCGGGCGCGCGCGATGATCACCTCCGCCCTGCGCCTGCTCGGCCAGCACGGGCGGCCCGAGCACGCGGCGTACGACGCCACGCACTGGCACCCCACGGTGCTGCAGCTCTCGGCGCTCAAGGCCCAGGGCATCGCCGCCTTCTGGGCCGAGGTCCAGCGCTTTCGCCAGGTGCAGAGCGCCAACGGCGAACTCGCCGCGCGCCGCCAGCGCCAGGCCAAGGCCTGGATGTGGGAGCGCATCGACGCCGGCCTCAAGCAGCGCTTTCGCGAACACCCGGCGGTGCGCGCCGCGCTGGCCGACACCACCACGCAAGTGCTCGATGGCCGCCTGCCCGCCAGCACCGCGGCGCGGCAGCTGCTCGCGCTGTTCGACTGAATTCTCTGGAGAAGAACCATGCAAGACATCCTGCAACAGCTCGAAGACAAGCGCGCGCGGGCGCGCCTGGGCGGCGGCGCCAAGCGCATCGAGGCGCAGCACGCCAAGGGCAAGCTCAGCGCGCGCGAGCGCCTGGAGGTGCTGCTCGACGAGGGCACCTTCGAGGAATGGGACATGTTCGTCGAGCACCGCTGCACCGACTTCGGCATGGCGGACAACAAGATTCCCGGCGACGGCGTGGTCACCGGCTACGGCATGATCAATGGCCGCCTGGTCTTCGTCTTCAGCCAGGACTTCACCGTCTTCGGCGGCGCGCTCTCCGAGGCGCACGCCGAGAAGATCTGCAAGGTGATGGACCAGGCCATGAAGGTCGGCGCGCCCGTCATCGGCCTCAACGACTCGGGCGGCGCGCGCATCCAGGAAGGCGTGGCCTCGCTCGGCGGCTACGCCGACGTGTTCCAGCGCAATGTGCTGGCCAGCGGCGTGGTGCCGCAGATCAGCATGATCATGGGGCCCAGCGCGGGCGGCGCGGTGTACTCACCCGCCATGACGGACTTCATCTTCATGGTGAAGGACTCCAGCTACATGTTCGTCACGGGTCCCGAAGTGGTGAAGACCGTCACGCACGAGGAAGTGACGGCCGAGGAACTGGGCGGCGCCATCACCCACACCACGCGCAGCGGCGTTGCCGACCTGGCCTTCGACAACGACGTGGAGGCGCTGCTGATGCTGCGCCGCCTGTTCAACTACCTGCCGCTCAACAACAGGGAGAAGGCGCCGGTGCGGCCCAGCGGCGATCCGATCGACCGCATGGAGCTGAGCCTGGACACCCTGGTGCCCGACAACCCCAACAAGCCCTACGACATGAAGGAGCTCATCCTCAAGATCGTGGACGACGGGGACTTTTTCGAGCTGCAGCCCGAGTACGCCAAGAACATCGTCATCGGCTTCGCGCGCATGGACGGCCAGACCGTGGGCATCGTGGCCAACCAGCCGCTGGTGCTGGCCGGCTGTCTGGACATCAAGAGCTCCATCAAGGCCGCGCGCTTCGTGCGCTTCTGCGACTGCTTCAACATCCCCGTCGTCACTTTCGTCGACGTGCCCGGCTTCATGCCCGGCACCAGCCAGGAGTACGGCGGCATCATCAAGCACGGCGCCAAGCTGCTCTATGCCTACGCCGAGTGCACGGTGCCCAAGATCACCGTGATCACGCGCAAGGCCTACGGCGGCGCCTATGACGTGATGGCCTCCAAGCACCTGCGCGGCGACGTGAACTTCGCCTGGCCCAACGCCGAGATCGCGGTGATGGGCGCCAAGGGGGCGGTGGAGATCATCTTCCGCGAGGAGAAGAAGGACCCGGCCAAGCTCGCGCAGCGCGAGGCCGAGTACAAGGCCCGCTTCGCCAACCCCTTCGTGGCCGGCGCGCGCGGCTTCATCGACGACGTGATCCTGCCGCACGAGACGCGCAAGCGCATCGGCCGCTCGCTGGTGATGCTCAAGGACAAGAAGCTGGAGAACCCGTGGCGCAAGCACGGGAACATCCCGCTCTGAAGGCCCGAGGAGAGAAAGACATGTTCAAGAAGATCCTGATCGCCAACCGCGGCGAGATCGCCTGCCGCGTCATCGCCACGGCCAAGAAGCTGGGCATCGCCACGGTGGCGGTGTACTCCGACGCCGACAAGGAAGCGCGCCACGTGCAGCTGGCCGACGAGGCCGTGCGCCTGGGCCCGCCGCCGTCGCGCGACAGCTACCTGTTGGGCGAGGCCATCATCGCCGCGGCGAAACAGACCGGCGCCGAGGCCATCCACCCCGGCTATGGCTTCCTGTCCGAGAACGAGGACTTCGCGCGCCAGGTGGAAGAGCAGGGCCTGGTCTTCATCGGCCCCAAGCACTACTCCATTGCCGCCATGGGCGACAAGATCGCGTCCAAGAAGCTCGCGAACGAGGCGAAGGTGAGCACCATTCCGGGCCACAACGAGCCCATCCAGTCGCCCGAGGAGGCGGTGGCGATCGCGCAGAAGATCGGCTACCCGGTGATGATCAAGGCCAGCGCCGGCGGCGGCGGCAAGGGCCTGCGCGTGGCCTTCAGCGACAAGGAGTGCTTCGAGGGCTTCACGAGCTGCCGCAACGAGGCGCGCAACAGCTTCGGCGACGACCGCGTCTTCATGGAGAAGTTCGTCCAGGAGCCGCGCCACATCGAGATCCAGGTGCTGGGCGACGCGCACGGCAACGTCATTTACCTGAACGAGCGCGAGTGCTCCATCCAGCGCCGCCACCAGAAGGTGATCGAGGAGGCGCCGTCGCCCTTCATCAGCGAGGCCACGCGCCGGGCCATGGGCGAGCAGGCCGTGGCCCTGGCCAAGGCCGTGAAGTACCAGAGCGCAGGCACGGTGGAGTTCGTGGTCGGCAAGGACCAGGACTTCTACTTCCTGGAGATGAACACCCGCCTGCAGGTGGAGCACCCGGTCACGGAATGCATCACCGGGCTGGACCTGGTGGAGCTGATGATCCGCGTGGCCGCCGGCGAGCAGCTGCCGCTGGCGCAGGCCGACGTGAAGCGCGAGGGCTGGGCCATCGAGTGCCGCATCAACGCCGAGGACCCGTTCCGCAACTTCCTGCCCAGCACGGGCCGCCTGGTGCGCTTCGCCGCGCCGCCGCAGACCATGTGGCAGGCCGACACGGAGCACCGTTTCGGCGTGCGCGTGGACACCGGCGTGCAGGACGGCGGCGAGATCCCCATGTACTACGACTCGATGATCGCCAAGCTCATCGTGCATGGGCGCGACCGCCAGGACGCCATCAACAAGATGCGCGAGGCGCTCAACGGCTTCGTCATCCGCGGTGTGCAGAGCAACATCCCTTTCCAGGCCGCGCTGCTCGCGCACCCGAAGTTCGTGGCGGGCGATTTCAATACCGGCTTCATCGCCGAACACTACGGCCAGGGCTTTCGCGCCGAGGACGTGCCGCACGACGACCCCGACTTCCTCGTGGCGCTGGCGGCCTTCGTGCGCCGCAAGAGCCGCGAGCGCGCGGCCGGCCTGAGCGGCCAGCTGCCCGGCTACGGCGTGAAGGTGGGGCACGACTACACGGTGATCGTGCTCGACAAGGCCGGCGCGCACCGCCGCGTGAACGTGCACGTGGACGAGGTGCTGGGCCAGGTGGGCGCGGCGGTGGTGATGGTGGGCGACAAGCGCTACGCCTTCCAGAGCCCATCGCGGCTCAACGACATCTGCACCGTCGGCGTGTGCAACGGCCAGCCGTTCACGGCCCAGCTGGAGCGCGGCACGCCGCGCAACCCGCTGGCGCTGGTGGTGCAGCACAACGGCACGCGCATCGAGGCCATGGTGGTCTCGCCGCGCATGGCCGAGCTGCACGCGCTCATGCCCTTCAAGGCGCCGCCCGACATGAGCAAGTACGTGCTGTCGCCCATGCCGGGCCTGCTGGTGCAGGTGGCCGTGCAGCCGGGCCAGAAAGTGCAGGCCGGCGAGCGCGTGGCCGTCATCGAGGCCATGAAGATGGAAAACGTGCTGTTCGCCTCCGCCGACGGCACGGTGGCCAAGGTGCTGGCCCAGCAAGGGGAGTCCCTGGCCGTCGACCAGGCCATCGTCGAGTTCGAATGAAGTCCGCGCCAGCCCGGCCGGCTGTTTCCTCTGCTGACGCCACAAGCCTGCCGCGCTGGGTTACCCTGCGGGCTCCACGGCTTGTTGGAGCACGGCACATGGCGGACGGACGCGGTCAGGGGCTGAGTGGTTTGGCGTTTGCATTGGCCTGGGTGCGCAACCCGCGGCGGGTGGGGGCCATTGCCCCGGCCTCGCGGGCGCTGGCGCAGGCCATCGCGGCGGAGGTGTCCCGCGTGGGCCCCGAGCTGCTGCTCGAAATCGGCGCCGGCACCGGCGCCATCACCCAGGCGCTGGCCGACCTCGGGCCGCCACCCGAGCGCTTCTTCATCATCGAACGCGACCCCGGCCTGGTGCGCCACCTGCACCACCGCTTTCCGCGCGCCGAGGTGCTGCACGCCTGCGCCACGCGGCTGGACGCGCTGCCCCTGCCGGCCGCCGGCTCGCTCATGCTGGTGTCCTCGCTGCCGCTCCTGTCCATGCCGCGCGACGAGGCCAGGCGCTGCGTGCAGGCCATGCTGGCGCTGCTGGAGCGCCAGCCCAACGCCCGCCTGCTGCAGTACACCTACGCGGCGCGCCACGTGCGGCCCTTCGATCAATTGCCGCCGGGCTGGCGCTGGCGGCGTGTCACCACCGTCTGGGCCAACCTGCCGCCGGCGACCGTCTGGTCGCTGGAGCCGGCGGCCCACGCCACCCACGGCATCCATTGACCTTGAGCACCTCTTCCTCCCGTCCCTTCCGTGTCCTGGGCGTGCAACAGATCGCCATCGGCGGCCCCGACAAGCACCGCCTGCAGACCCTGTGGGTGGACATGCTGGGCCTGGAACTGACGGGCACCTTCCGCAGCGAACGCGAGAACGTGGACGAGGACATCTGCGCCATCGGCAGCGGGCCGTTCAAGGTCGAGGTGGACCTGATGCAGCCGCTGGACCCCGACAAGAAGCCGGCGGTGCACGCCACGCCGCTCAACCACATCGGCCTGTGGATCGACGACCTGCCCAAGGCGGTGGAATGGCTCACGGGGCGCGGCGTGCGCTTCGCGCCCGGCGGCATTCGCCAGGGCGCGGCGGGTTTCGACATCACCTTCCTGCACCCCAAGGCCAGCGAGGAATTCCCGATCGCGGGCGAGGGTGTGCTGATCGAGCTGGTGCAGGCGCCGCCCGAGGTGGTCAGCGCCTTCGATGCACTGGCCGCGGGGACGCCCGCCTGAGGCGCGGCGCCTCATTCCTCGAAGCCAGGGCGCGAGGCCGGGGGCCATTCGAACCGTTCGATCAGCTCCGGCGATCGGCGAAAGAGCGCGAACAGGGCGTCCTCCCCCTCGGCGGGAAGGGGCGGGCGGCGCAGCTGCGCGTTGGCCACCCAGCGCACCATGTTCGCGTGGCGGCCGGGGCCCGGCACGCCCGCGCCACGGCTGGCAAGGCCTGTCGGCGGCAGCAGGCGGGTGGCCTGGTGCTTGGCGCGCGAGGCCTTGACCAGGCTGTCCAGATCGATCAAGCGAAAGCAGAGCTGAGCGATGTCCAGCGGACCGGGCAGCGCCCGCTGGACATCGCGAAACTCGGCGGCCTGCAGGTCTTCGCAGGCCAGGTCGTGGCGGTCGGTGTAGGCGCGCACATGGTCCATCACCTCGTTCTGCTGCAGGTCGTTGCCGTCCATGGCCACGGCGATGGGCCGTCCTTCGTAGCAGACGGTGAAGAGCACCACGAAGCCGTGGTGGTCCCGGTACAGGCGCCCGCCCTGGCCGGGACCCAGCGCATGGGCCATGGTGAGGCTCAGCGGGCCGTGAACCCCCAAGCCGGCGATGCGTTCGGCGCCCGGGTCCTCCTCGGTCCGCGTGTCCAGGGTGTCAGGTCCGTCGGCCGCGGGCTCCAGCGCCATCAGCTGATCCGCGCACAGGTCTCTGATGAGGGCTTCCTGCAGGCGCTCGCTGTGCGCCAGGCAGTCGGCGAAGGCCTGGAAGCGGTAGCGGGCGACGGCCTGGGGAAACCAGGGCATGCGCCGCAGCACGCCCAAGACCTCGGGCGGGACGAGGTGGCGCCGGCTGGCGCGGTGGAGTGAGCCGGTGTGCGTGGTGCGGCCGGTGGAGAAGAGGCCGGTGCCGGAGGGTGTGAGTCGTTGCATGGCGAGGGCTCAGAAAAACGGAGGGTGCTCGCCCCGTCGGGCGGGCGCCGCTGGGTGGCCTGGCCAGGGCGGTGGTTGCTTCCCCTTCGCTGACCGGGTGATCGCCGGCGCAAATGGCCGGCGCAAATGGCCGACTTTCGGGGGTTTGTTTTCGCCATTGCCGGGCGCGGGCTCCTTCTAAAGTCGTCAGCAAGCCCCTGTGGGCCCAATGGCAGAGGAGCACAAGCCCCATGACCCCCTCTTCGAATCCCCTGATGCGCCCAGGCGTGTGGCTCATGCGCCGCTGGCGCCTGGGCGGCAAGCTGGCCTGCCTGGCCTTGGCCGCGGCCTGGCCACTGGTGGCCGCGCTGGCGCTGGCCGCCACGGACCGGGCCGGCGCCATCCTCCCCGTGGCGGCGTCCGGCCTCGTCCTGCTGGCCTACCTGCTGATGGCCTTTCGCGCCGCGTTCCTCGGTGACTTCCGACGCCTGCTCGACGCCATGGCCGACACGGCCGGCGGCAACCTGCGTGCGCACCCGCGGGTGGACGGCCACGACGAGCTGGCCGACCTGGCGCGCCTGCTCGACCGCATGATCGGCAGCCTCTCGGGCATGGTGGCCGAGGTGCGCAGCAACTCGGCGCTGGTGGCGCACGCCGGCCGCAGCCTGGCCGTGGGCAACCGCGACCTGGCCGAGCGCACCGAGCAGCAGGCCGCCAACCTCGAGCAGACCGCGGCCAGCGTGCAGCAGCTCACCGGCGCGGTGGCGCAGAACGCGCAGACGGCCAGCGACTCGGACCGCCAGGCCGCGCAGGTGCGCGACGTGGCCGAACGCGGCGCCGGCGCCATGCACCAGGCGGTGGGCACCGTGGAGGGCATCCAGAAAGGCGCCGCGCAGATGAACGAGATCATCGGCGTGATCGACAGCCTGGCCTTCCAGACCAACATCCTTGCGCTCAATGCCGCCGTGGAGGCCGCGCGCGCCGGCGAGCAGGGCCGCGGTTTCGCGGTGGTGGCGGGCGAGGTGCGTTCGCTGGCCCAGCGCTCGGCCGCCTCGGCGCGCGAGATCCGCGCCCTCATCGAGGCCTCGCGCGCGCAGGTGGAAAGCGGCGCCGCGCAGATCCGCGACGCCGGCCAGAGCATGGCAAGCATCGTCGACGGCGTGCGCGGCGTGGCCGGCAAGCTGTCGTCGATTTCGGCCTCCAGCGCCGAGCAGAGCACCGGGCTGGCCGAGATCAGCACCGCCGTGAGCCAGCTCGACCAGATCACCCAGCGCAACGCGCAGATGGTGGAGCTGGCCGTGCAGCAGGCCAACCGGCTGGAGCAGCGCGCGGCGCACCTGTCGCGCGCGGTGAGCCGTTTCATGCTGCAGCAGGGCACGGCCGAGGAGGCCATGGCCCTGGTGGACAAGGCCCTGACGCACCGCCGCCAGGTGTCGGCCGAGACCTTCGTGCGCGACCTGACCGAGCCCGCCCGCGGCTTCCACGACCGAGACATGTACGTGTTCGCGCTCGACGCCTCGGGCGTCTACCGCGCCTTCGGCGGCAAGCCCGACAAGCTGGGCAGCCGCGTGCACGACATCGCCGGCGTGGACGGCGCGGCGCTGCTGGCCGCCATCGTGAGCCAGGCCGAACAGGGCCCGGGCTGGGTGGAGTACGACATCGTCAACCCGGCCAGCGGCGCGGTGCAGGCCAAGATGTCCTATGTGGTGAAGGTGGACGCCCTGTACGTGGGCTGCGGCGTCTACAAGACGGTCGCGGCGCGCTGAGAAGGCCGTCCAGCCTGGGAGCGGATGTCGCGCAGGACTTCATCGGGGATGCGGGCAGCGACGGGGATGGTGTGGTCACCAAGGATGGGGCCTTCGCAGTCGATTCCTCCATGCTGGCCCCATATGGCCTTCGGATGACCTCTCCAGATAACCCGCACGGTCAACGGTGCGCGCGGGCTGCCGAGCGCCATGATCGATCGATTGCCCTTTGCAACGATCGACGATGCATAGATTGATGTTCCCCTGTCGTTGCAAAAGACAAGGCCCTCCATTTCAGCACCCGGTATCGCGTCGACCACAAGCACGAGCGCGATGCCACGAAAGCGCCTCTGCTGATCAGGGCCTTGACCTGCGTCGCTGCCAAACTGAGCGCGCCGTCGCGATAGCGCACTTGCCTGTCTTCCGATCCCGGGGCAGGTGCTCCCGTCTGAATGCTGTTGCTTTTGTCGTGGAGAACCCGGTTGGGATGACGGTCGATGGGGGGGCATGCATCGTCACCCCTGCCGCTTGGGCTTGCTCAACCATCCAGACCAGCGCTGCCCTGGGCAACTGGCTGTCGTTCTCCCCGAAGCCACCCCCAATGTCGGCGTGCGCACCGAGGAACCCGCGCTCGATGCGCGTGCGAGCAGCCGCACAAGAGCGAGCACGCCCAGCCGGCGTCTGGCGCGGCGGCACGCGGCCTCGGGCACTGCGCCCTGGTGGTGTCTGTGCATGCCCCGTCCCCCGATGCGATCCGAAACGCCCGTGCCGTCGGCACGAGCGCGCGATCACATCAGGCGGCGGCACAGGGCGTCGGCGCTGCGGACGGCGTGCCTCGGCCGGTCTTCGAGGTTGGGACGAGGAGCGCCAGGGCGGCTCAGCCGCCGGGCTGGCGTTTTGCCCGCGCGCGGGCCAGCGCGGCCTCGATCACCGCGCGCTTGCGATCGAGCACCTCGGGGTCGGTGATGGCCGAGGCCGCGGGCAGATCGGCGAGCTTGGCCTCGGCCTTGGCTTCCAGCCGGGCCTCGTGCTCCCGCGTCTCGCGGGCCAGGCGCTCGCGCCGCGCGTCGTAGCGCGCCTTGGCCAGGGTTGCCTGCGCGGCCGACCAGCCGGCCCAGCCGGTGCGCTCGCCGCTCAAGTTCTCCAGCGAAATGCAGTCCACCGGGCAGACGGGAATGCACAGCTCGCAGCCGGTGCACCAGGGCTCCACCACGGTGTGCATGCGCTTGTTCGCGCCCGCGATGGCGTCAGTGGGGCAGGCCTTGATGCACAAGGTGCAGCCGATGCACCAGTCTTCGTCGATCACGGCCACGGTCACCGGTCCCTCGATGCCGTGCTGGCGGCTCAGGGGCAGGGCGGGGCGGCCGGTGATGGCGGCGAGGCGATCGACGCCTTCGGCGCCGCCGGGCGGGCACTGGTTGATGCCGGCCTCGCCGTCGGCCACGGCCTGGGCGTAGCTGGCGCAGTCGGGGTAGCCGCAGCGCTGGCACTGCGTCTGCGGCAGGGCATCGTCGATGCGCCGGGCGAGTGGATTCATGCCGTGTCGGGCGGCCGGGGGCCGCCGGGCTTCAGACCGTGGCCGGCTTGCGGCGCGCGGGGGATGTCGGCGCCGCCTTGGCGGCCGGCTTCGCGCGGGCTTTGGCGGCGGGTTTGGCAGCGCCGGTCTTGGCCGCGGCCTTCGGCGCGGCACGCACGCCGGCGGCCACCGCCTGGGGCGGCTGGTGCGCCGCGATGAAGGCCTTGACCACCGGGTAGACCATCTCGCGCCAGCGCCGGCCGCTGAAGATGCCGTAGTGGCCAGCGCCCTTGGCCTCGTAGTGCAGGTGGTGCGCTTGGGGGATGCCGGCGCACAGCCCGTGGGCGGCGGCGGTCTGGCCGGCGCCCGAAATGTCGTCGAGCTCGCCCTCGATGGTCAGCAGGCCGCCCTCGCGGATGTCCTGCGGGCGCACGCGCTCCAGCTCGCCCCGTTCGTTGCGCACGTCCCAGGTGCCCTTGACGAGCTCGAAGTCCTGGAACACGGTCCTGATGGTTTCGAGGTAGTAGTCGGCGTCCATGTCGAGCACGGCGTTGTACTCGTCGTAGAACTTGCGGTGCGCCTCGGCGCTGTCGTTGTCGCCTTTCACCAGGTCCTGGAAGTAGTCGTAGTGGCTGGAGGCGTGGCGGTCCGGGTTCATGGCCACGAAGCCGCTGTGCTGCAGGAAGCCCGGGTACACGCGCCGGCCGGCGCCGGGGAACTTCTCCGGCACACGGTAGATGACGTTGTTCTCGAACCACTCGTAGCTGCGCTGCATGGCCAGGTTGTTCACCGCCGTGGGCGATTTGCGGGCGTCGATCGGGCCGCCCATCATGGTCATGGACAGGGGCACCTTTTCACCCCGGCTGGCCATCAGCGACACCGCGGCCAGCACCGGCACCGTGGGCTGGCACACGCTCATCACGTGGCAGTTGCCGTAGATGCCCTGCACGTGACCGATGAACTCCTGCACGTAGTTGATGTAGTCGTCCAGGTGGAACTCGCCCTCGGCCAGCGGCACCAGGCGGGCGTTCTTCCAGTCGGTGATGTAGACCTTGTGGTCCTTGAGCAGGGTGCGAACCGTGTCGCGCAGCAGGGTGGCGTAGTGGCCCGACAGCGGCGCCACCACCAGCACCACCGGCTGCACCTTGAGGGCGGTCAGGGTGTTGGGGTCGTCCGTGAAGCGCTTGAAGCGGCGCAGCTCGCAGAAGGGCTTGTCGATGTCCACCCGCTCATGGATGGCCACGTTCACGCCGTTCACGTCCACCGTCCGGATGCCGAACTCGGGTTTCTCGTAGTCCTTGCCCAGACGGTGCAGCAGGTCGTAGCCGGCCGAGATGCGCTGGGCCAGGGGCAGCTGCGCGAAAGGCAGCTGCGGGTTGCTGAACATCCGCGAGGCGACTTCGGCCAGGTCGGTGAAGGGCTCCATGAATGAGCGCTGGGTTTCGTAGATCTGGTACAGCATGGCTCATGCCTTCGTGAAATGTTGCAGTGCAATGTAGCAGGATGCGGATGGCCTTGTTCTGGGGAGAACACGGGGGCAAAGACCCCAACTGTCGCCTTTGTGCACCAGGCTGGCCGACAATTCCGTCCATGAACGCCCCCCATCGCCTGCCCGTGCTCTTCGTCGGTCACGGCAGCCCCATGAACACCATCGAGGACAACCACTGGCGCCGCACCTGGCAGGCGCTGGGGCCTCAGCTGCGCGAGCGCATCCCCGGCGTTCGCCTGATCCTGTGCGTCTCGGCCCATTGGCTGACCCATGGCTGGTGGCTCACCGGCATGGACCGGCCGCGCACCATCCACGATTTCGGGGGCTTCCCCCAGGCGCTGTTCGACCAGCAGTACCCCGCACCCGGCGCGCCCGGCCTGGCGCGCGAAATCGCACAGTCGCTGCAGCTGCCCGAGGGGCAGGGCACGGTCGGTGTCGACGAAGGGGAGTGGGGGCTGGACCATGGGGCCTGGTCGGTGCTCAAGCCCATGTTTCCGCAGGCCGACATCCCCGTGGTTCAGCTCAGCATGGACTATGGCCGACCGCCGGCCGAGCACCTGGCCATCGGCCGCCAATTGAAGGACTGGCGCTCGCGCGGCGTCTTCGTCGTGGCCAGCGGCAACATCGTGCACAACCTGCGCGTCATGCGCCGCGACGTGCCCGACAACCAGGCCTACGACTGGGCGGTGGACTTTGACACCCACATCGCGGGCCTGATCCAGGCGGGAGACGCCCCCGGCCTGGCGGCGTTCCAGTCGCAGGGCGAGATGGCCCAGCTGTCGCAGCCCACCTGGGACCACTACCTGCCGCTGCTTTACGCGGCCGGCGCGGTCGACCCGGACGAGCCCATTGAGTTCTTCAACGAGGGCTTCCAGGCCGCCGCGATCTCGATGAGATCGGTCATCTGGGGGTAAGCCCCGGCGCGCTTGCCTGACAGGGGCGGCGCCTGCGGCCCGGCGAAGGCGCTTGCGGGGCGCCCCCTGGCCAGGCTGCGCTCAGAGCACCGCGGCGATGGACTGGCAGACGTGCCCGATGTTTTTGCCGTTGAGCGCGGCCACGCACATGCGGCCGGTGTCGGTGCCGTAGACGCCGAACTCGTTGCGCAGGCGCACCATCTGGTCCTTGGTCAGGCCGGAGTAGCTGAACATGCCGATCTGGTCGGTGATGAAGCCCATGTCCTGCTTCACGCCGGCGGCCTTCAGCCCGTCCACCAGTTGCTGGCGCATGGCCTTGATGCGCACGCGCATCTCGCCCAGCTCTTTCTCCCACAGCGCACGCAGCTCGGGGTTGGTGAGTACGGCCGCCACCACCGCGCCACCATGGATGGGCGGATTGGAGTAGTTGGTGCGGACCATGATCTTGAGCTGCGAGAGCACGCGGTCGGCTTCGGCCTTGTCCGCGCACAGCACCGACAGGGCGCCCACGCGCTCGCCGTACAGGCTGAAGCTCTTGGAAAACGAGGTGGAGACGAAGAACACCAGGCCGGCGGCCACGAACTTGGCGATCACCGCACCGTCCTCGGCGATGCCGTGGCCAAAGCCCTGGTAGGCCATGTCCAGGAAGGGCGTGAGGCCGCGCGCCTTGACGACCTCGATCACGCGGTCCCATTGCGCGGGCGTGATGTCGTAGCCGGTGGGGTTGTGGCAGCAGGCGTGCAGCACGGCGATGGTGCCGGGCGCGGCGGCCTGCAGGCTGGCCAGCATGCCGTCGAAGTCCACGCCGCGCTTGGCCGCGTCGTAGTAGGTGTACGTGCCGACCTCGAAGCCGGCCTGGGTGAAGAGGGCGCGGTGGTTTTCCCAGCTCGGGTCGCTGATCAGCACCTTGGCGGAGGGGTTCAGGCGCTTGAGGAAGTCGGCGCCGATCTTGAGGCCGCCGGTGCCGCCCAGGGCCTGCACGGTGGCCACGCGGCCGCTTTTGACGGGTTCGCTGTCGGCCCCGAACACCAAGCCCTTGACCGCGTTGTCGTAGGCGGCGATGCCGTCGATGGGCAGGTAGCCGCGCGCCGCGGGCTTGTCCATCATGGCCTTCTCGGCCGCCTGCACGCATTGCAGCAGCGGCAGCTTGCCGTTCTCGTCGAAATACACGCCCACCCCAAGGTTCACCTTGTTGGGGTTGCTGTCGGCGGCGAATTGCTCGTTCAGACCCAGGATCGGGTCGCGGGGGGCCATTTCAACGGCGGAGAAGAGGCTCATGAGGGGGCTGGGGAAGAGGTGGAAGACCCGGAATTCTAGAGCGCAGGCCACCGCACGGCCGGGGGTATCGGAGCTTCGTCAGGTGTCGACCTTTGACTGCGGTTCCGTCGCCATGATGTACTGCGCGTGCAGTACTGCATGGAGTCCCACGTTTGAATGAGCTTCCCGAGGCGTGAAGGTGGTTCACCATAGGGTGCTGGGGTATATTCGCCGACTGTTTACTTTTATTAACACTTGTCCCTTCTTTGGAGGCCGTGAGCATGCAAAAACATACGTCCATCCGCTTCCGCGTGGCCATGTTGGCGGCTGCGGCCATCCTGGCTGGTTGCGCCAGCGGCGGTTCGTATCCGCCCGCGCCGCCCACCGCATCCGCCGCCGCGTCCTACAACTACCTCGTCGGCCCGGGCGACACCCTGTCCATCAGCGTGTGGCGCAACCCGGAGCTGTCGGCCGTGGTGCCCGTGCGGCCGGACGGCAAGGTCTCTGCCCCGCTTGTCGACGAACTTCTTGCCCAGGGCAAGACCTCCCAGGAAATCGCCCGCGACGTCGAGAAGGCGCTCGGCAAGTACGTGCGCGATCCGGTCGTGACCGTGATCGTCACCAACTTCGTGGGCTCGCACAGCGAGCAAGTCCGCGTGGTGGGTGAGGCCGTCAAGCCCCAGGCCCTGCCGTTCCGCCACAAGATGACGGTGATGGACGTGCTGATCGCCTCCGGCGGCCTGACCGAATTCGCCAGCGGCAACAAGGCCACCATCGTGCGCGCCGCCGAGGGCAACAAGCGCTACAGCGTGCGCCTGGACGACCTGGTCAAGCGCGGCGACATCTCGGCCAACGTCGAGATGCTGCCGGGCGATGTGCTGATCATTCCCCAAGGCTGGTTCTGACCAGGCCCTTCCGTTTGATCACCGTCGCCCGACGGTGATCGCGCTTGCCCCGATCGTCCCGCAATCCGCATGCATGAACTGATCCACCAACTCACCAACGCGCTGCGCGGCATGTGGCTGTACCGCCGCACCGGTGTGGCCGTGGCATGGGCCGTGGCCCTCCTGGGCGCCGCCGCCGTGATGTTCATCCCCGACCGCTTCGAGGCATCGGCCCGGGTGTACGTCGACACGCAATCCATCCTGCGTCCGCTGATGGCGGGCCTGACGATCCAGCCCGACGTCGAGCAGCAGGTGGCGATGCTGGGCCGCACACTCATCAGCCGGCCCACCATCGAGAAGCTGGTTCAGTCCGAGGACCTGGGCGTGCCCCTGGCCGGCAAGGCCGAGCGGGACGCGCTGGTCGGCCGCATCATGGGCAACATCCAGCTCAAGTCCACCGGCCGCGACAACCTGTACACCATCTCGTACCGCGACCAGAACCCCCAGCTGGCGCTGCGCGTGGTGGACGCGCTGATGAAGACCTTCATCGCCTCGCGCACGGGGGCCTACACGGCCGATGCGCAGAACGCGCGCAAGTTCATCGAGGAGCAGATCCGCAACTACGAGTCCAAGCTCACCGACGCCGAGACACGGCTGAAGGACTTTCGTCTGCGCCATATCGACATGCAGACCCAGGGTGGGGTGGACATGGCCGGCCGCATGGCCGAAATCAGCACCACGCTGAGCCAGGCGCGGCTGGAGTTGCGCGAGGCCGAAAGCGCCCGCGAAGCGGCCCGTGCCCAGCTCGAGCAGGCGCGCGCCGCGGCCCGCAACGCCGCCGCCACCTTGCCCGCCCAGACCTTTGCCACGCCCGAGATCGACGCCCGCATCGACGTGCTGCGCCGCAACCTCGACGGCCTGCTGCAGCGCTTCACCGAGCAGCACCCCGACGTGCAGAACACCCGCAAGCTGATCGCCGAGCTCGAGCAGCAAAAGGCGCGCGAGGTCGAGGCCCTGCGCAAGCGCGCCCAGCAGGCCGAGGCCGCCGGCCGGCCCATGCCCGACATGAACCCCGCGATGCAGGAGATGTCGCGCACGGTGGCCGCCACCGAGGTGCAGGTCGCCTCGCTGCGCGCCCGCGTGGCCGAGTACGAAGGCCGCGCCGCCCGCATCCGCGAACAAGCCAAGGTGGCGCCGCAGGTCGAGGCCGAGCTGGCCCAGCTCAACCGCGACTACGACGTCCACCGCAAGAACTACGAGGACCTGGTCGCGCGGCGCGAGACCGTGGCCCTGAGCAACGAGCTGCAAAGCGACGCGCACGTGGCGCAGTTCCGCGTGGTGGAGCCGCCTCAGGTGTCGCGTCGCCCGGTGGCCCCCAACCGCGTGGTGCTGCTGCCGGGCGTGCTGCTGCTTTCGCTGGTGGCTGGGGCGGCGGTGGCGTTCATGGTGAGCAACCTGCGGCCGGTGTACTTCGATGCCGCCGGCCTGCGCAGCGCGGTCGACCTGCCCCTGCTGGGCGTGGTCACCCAGGTGCGAAACGAGGTGATCCGCCACCGCCAGGGGCGCAGCTTGCTGCGGGTGATCGTCGCGATCGTCGCGCTGGTGCTGCTGTTCGCGCTGGGCATGGTGGCGCTGTCCATTCACCAATCATCCGTTTGAATGGGGCCTGAAGCGATGGCAAGTCTGATCGAAAAAGCGGCGCAACGGCTGGAGCAGCTTCGCCAGGCCGGGGCCGACATACCCGACACCCCCGAGGCCCCGCCGGCTGCCGCGGCGCGCCCGCCCGTGGCCATGCCGAGGCCCACGCAGTCCCTGCGTCCGCAGAGCAGCTCCAAGGTCGTGCAGCTCGACCTGGACGCCCTGACGGAAGCGGGCTTCGTCACCCCCAAGGCCCAGCGCTCCCTCACGGCCGAGCAGTTCCGCGTCATCAAGCGCCCGCTGCTGGCCAACGCCATGGGCAAGGGCGCCGCGCCCGTGACCCACGGCAACCGCATCATGATCACCAGTGCGCTGGCGGGCGAGGGAAAGACCTTCACCGCCATCAACCTGGCGGTGAGCATTGCCATGGACCTTGACCACACGGTGCTGCTGGTCGACGCCGACGTCTCGCGTCCCTCGGTCATGAAGACCCTGGGTCTGCCGTCCGGCCGGGGCCTGATGGACCTGCTGGTGGGCAACGAGACCGAGATGTCCGAGGTGCTGCTGCGCACCAACATCGACAAGCTCACGCTGCTGCCCAGCGGCACGCCGCACGCGCGCGCCACCGAACTGCTGGCCAGCGACGCCATGAGCACGCTGGTGGAGGAGATGGGGCACCGCTACCCCGAGCGCATCATCATTTTCGATTCGCCGCCGCTGCTGATGACCACCGAGTCGCGTGTATTGGCCACGCACATGGGCCAGATCGTGATGGTGGTGCAGGCCGGCCAGACGCAGCGCGCCCAGGTGCGCCACGCGCTGGAAGCGATCGAGAACTGCCCGATCAAGCTCATGGTGCTCAACCAGGTCCGCGAGGAAGAGCGCAACTCCTACGGCTATGGCTACGGCTACGGCACGGAAGCGCCGGCCGAGGCGAACACCACGGCCTGAGGGCCAGCGAGGCAGACCATGCGCCCGATAGCGACCCCCTCGATCCCGCGCCCCCGGTGCCGCCTGCCACTGAGCGCCGTGGCCCTGGCCACCCTGGCGCTGGCGGGAACGGCTCGCGCGCAGGTGCCGATGGAAGTGCCGGGCGCCGCCACCCAGGTGCAGGAGTCGATCACGCCGCAGGGGCCGCCGCCGCGCGTGTGGATCGAACCGCGCGTGTTCGCCCGCCAGTGGTACACCGACAACTACCTGCTCAGCGGCACCGACCGCCAGTCCGAATGGACCACCGAGCTGGGCGCCTCGGTGCTGGCCGTGTTCAATCTGCCGCGCCTGACCGGCAGCGTGGACTACTCGCTCAGCGGCCTGTACCAGGCGCAAGGCGTGGGGCAGGAGGACCACCTGCAGGGCCTGGACGCCAACCTGCTGCTCGACGCCTGGAACAACACCGCCTTCGTCGAATTCAACGGCAACGTCGGCCGCAGCCGCGTGTCGGCCTTCGATGTGCAGCCGGTGGGCGATTTCGAGCGCCCGAACCTGGCGGAGACCAAGCAGTTCCGCATCTCGCCCTACCTGCGCGGCAGCTTCAACGACGCTGTCGACTACGAGCTGCGCTACAGCCGCTTTACGTCGCGCACCCAGGCCGACAACCGATCCGACATCGACGAGAACACCGTTTCGGGCCGCCTGGCCAGCAGCGAGGGCGTGGCCCGCCTGGGCTGGGCGCTGGACGCCTCGCGCAGCAACCTCGACTACAGCCTGGGCCGCAAGGTCACGCTGCAGCAGGTGATCGGCCAACTGAACTACGCGGTGACCCCGACGCTGCTGGTCTACGTGCAGGGCGGCCGCGAATCCAACAACGTGCTCACGGCCGACACCGAGTCCTACTCCACCTGGGGCGGCGGCTTCAACTGGCGGCCGACGCAGAACGCGCGCATCGCCATGGGCGCGAACAAGCGCTTCTTCGGTCACGACCACAACCTGCAGGCCGAGTACCAGATGCGCCGCGCGGTGGTGCGTTTCACGGACTCGCGCGACATCTCCACCAGCCAGCTGGGACTGGGCGACGGCAGCACCACCCTGTCGGGCCTTCTCGACGCCCTGTACGGCGGCAGCATCCCCGACCCGGTGCAGCGCGCGCAGCGCGTGCAGAGCGAGCTGGAGCGCCTGGGCCTGCCGGGCAACACCACCAACTTCCCCGGCTACCTCACGTCCTTCGTCACCGAGCAGCGCATCCAGGAACTCGCCTTCGTGCTGATGCTCAACCGCGGCGCCCTCACGGCCGCGATCCAGCGCACGCGCTCGAACCAGCTCAACAACAGCCTGGTCACCGGTGACGACTTCAACTTCGCCAGCGAGATCCTGCAAAAGGGCTGGAGCGTGGCCTACGCGCACCGTCTTTCGCCGCGCTCGGCGGCCAGCGTCACCTTCCAGCGCCAGGAAAACGTGGGTGTGGGCACCACGCTGTTCAACCGCCTCGATTCGATCACCCTGGCGCTGACCACGCGCCTGAGCGCCCGCACCACCGGTGTCGTGATGCTGCGCCGCTCGTCTTTCGACGCCACCACCCCTTACCGGGAAACGGCCATCCAGGCCATGGTTTCCCATCGGTTCTGATCCATGTACGAAGCCTTCTACGGGCTCAAGAGCAAGCCTTTCCAGCTCAACCCGGACCCGCGTTTCTATTTTTCGGGCAAGCCGCACCGGCGGGCGCGCTCCTACCTGGTGTACGGCGTCATGCGCGGCGAAGGCTTCATCGTCATCACGGGCGAGGTGGGCGCGGGCAAGACGACCATCGTGCGCGACCTGCTCGACAGCCTGGAGAACGGCTCGGTCGTGGCCGCCCAGCTCGTCAGCACCCAGCTGGGCGCCGAGGACGCGCTCAAGCTCGTGTGCGCTGCGTTCGGCGTGTCCGTCAAGGGCAACAGCAAGGCCGACATGCTCATGGCCCTGGAGGCCTACTTCATCACCCAGGTCTCGCAGGGCAAGCGCTGCCTGCTGATCGTCGACGAGGCGCAGAACCTGCAGCCCCAGGCGGTGGAAGAGCTGCGCATGCTCTCCAACTTCCAGTTCGGCGACCAGGCGCTGCTGCAGACCTTCCTGATCGGCCAGCCCGAGTTCCGCGACATCCTGCAAAGCCCGCGCATGCTGCAGCTGCGCCAGCGCGTCACGGCGCGCTGCCACCTGGGCCCGCTGGACGAGGAGGACACGCGCGGCTACGTGGAGCACCGCCTCAAGTGCGCCGGCGCCACCGACAAGCCGACCTTCGACGAAGGCATCTTCGCGCTGCTGCACCAGGAGTCGGGAGGCATCCCGCGCCGCATCAACCTGCTGGTGGACCGGCTGCTGCTGCAGGGCTTCCTGGCCGAGACGCCGCACCTCACGCTGGAAGCCTTCCAGGACGTGGTGAACGAGGCCCGGGCCGAGACCGCCGCCTCGCCCACGCGCACCGAGCAAGACGCCAGCCGCTGGGGCCCGCTGGCCGAGATTCCCCCGCGCGGCATGCCGCCCACGCTCACCGACCAGGTCGAACCGCTGGACCTGGACATCGACCCCGGCATGGTCGAGGGCATGTCCGAGCAGCTCACGCAGGTGGCGGCCGAGCAGCTCAGCGCGCGCCTGTTGCGCATCGAGCGCAGCGTGCTGCGCCAGGAGCGCATCAGCCTGGAAATCCTCAGCTCGCTGCGGCGCATCGTCGCGGGCGCCCGCAAGGGTCGCAACGGAAACGGTCCGCAGGGCGGCGCGCCCAGCGACGCGCCGCCGGGCTGACCCCTTTCAGGGAGAGCACCTCATGTTGATGAAAACCGATCGCCTGAATGCCCTCACCATCGACGTCGAGGACTACTTCCAGGTCTCCGCCCTGGCGCCCTACATCCGGCGCAGCGACTGGGACAGCGTCGAGTGCCGCGTCGAACGCAACGTGGACCGCATCCTGCAGATGCTGGCCGACGAGGGCGCGCAGGCCACCTTCTTCACCCTCGGCTGGATCGCCGAGCGCTACCCGGCCATGGTGCGCCGCATCGTCGAGCAGGGCCACGAGCTTGCCAGCCACGGTTATGGCCACCAGCGCGTGAGCGACCTGGACGCCACCGACTTCCGCGAAGACGTGGTGCGCGCGCGGCGCGTGCTGGAAGACACCGGCGGCGTGGAGGTGCTGGGCTACCGTGCGCCGAGCTTCTCCATTGGCGAGGGCAACCTCTGGGCCCTGGACGTGCTGGCCGACACCGGGCACCGCTACAGCTCCAGCATCTACCCGGTGCGCCACGACCACTATGGCTCGCCCGACGCACCGCGCTTCGTGCACCCCGTGCGCGAGGGCCTGATCGAGGTGCCGCCCACCACGCTGCGGGTCTTCAGCCGCAACCTGCCGTCCAGCGGTGGCGGCTACTTCCGCCTGCTGCCCTACAGCCTGTCGCGCTGGATGATCGAATCGGTGAACCGGCGCGACGGCGAGTCCGCCATTTTCTATTTCCACCCCTGGGAGATCGACGCCGAGCAGCCGCGCGTGCCCGGCATCGACCTGAAGACGCGCTTTCGCCACTATGTGAATCTCGAGCGCAACGAGGCCAAGCTGCGCCGGCTCCTGAAGGACCTGCCCTGGGGCCGCATGGACCAGATCTTCCTCGGGCGCCGGCAGGCAGAGGTGGCGCTTGCCTGAGACCACGAACCTGAGCCTGCACCGCCTCGACGGCTCGCGCGCCGCGGATGCCGCGCGCTGGGACGCCTTCGTGACGGCCTGCCCCGAGGCCACCTTCTTCCACCGCGCGGGCTGGGAGCGCATCACGCGTGAGGTGCTGCGCCACGACACCCATTTCCTGTGGGCCGAATCGAACGGCCAGATCCGCGGCGTGCTGCCGCTGGCGCGCGTACACAGCCGCCTGTTCGGCCATTCGCTGAGCAGCCTGCCGTTCGCGGCCTATGGCGGCGTGGCCGCGCTGGACGACGAGGCCCGCGCCGCGCTGGAGGCCGAGGCCCAGGCCATCGCCCAGCGCCTGGGCGTGGACCATTTGGAGCTGCGCCACATGCAGCGCCGCCACCCCGACTGGCCCGCGCAGGACGCGCTGTACGTCACCTTCCGCAAGCCCATCGAACCCACCGAAGAGGCCAACATGCTGGCCATTCCGCGCAAGCAGCGCGCCATGGTGCGCAAGGGCATCAAGAACGGCCTGGTCTCGCACATCGACCCCGGCGTGGACCGCTTCTTCGCGCTCTACGCCAGCAACGTGCACCGCCATGGCACGCCGGCGCTGTCGCGGCGCTACTTCCAGGCCTTGCGCGACACCTTCGGCGACGACTGCGAGGTGCTCACCGTCACCGACGACCAGGGCAAGCCGCTGTCCAGCGTGCTGAGCTTCTATTTCCGCGACGAGGTGCTGCCCACCTTCGCGGGCGACGACACCGCCGCGCGCGACCTGGCCGGCAACGACTTCAAGTACTGGGAACTCATGCGCCGCGCCTGCGCGCGCGGCCTCAAGGTCTTCGACTACGGCCGCAGCAAGGTCGGCACCGGGCCGTTCTCGTTCAAGCGCAATTGGGGCTTCGAGCCCACGCCGCTGCACTACGAGTACCGGCTCTACAAGCGCGACAGCATCCCCCAGAACAACCCGGCCAACCCCAAGTACAAGCTGATGATCGAGACCTGGCGGCGCCTGCCGCTGCCGGTGGCCAACTGGCTGGGCCCGCACATCGTCAGGAATCTGGGATGAGGGCAGGGCGATGACACCGCTGCTCTACCTCGTCCACCGCATGCCCTACCCGCCCGACAAAGGCGACAAGGTGCGCTCGTACCACCTGCTGCGCCACCTGCAGCAGCGCCACCGCGTTTTCCTGGCCACCTTCATCGACGACCCCGCCGACGAAGCCCACCTGGACGCCCTGCGCGCCCTGTGCCCCGACCTGTACGTGGCGCGCCTGAACCCGCGCTGGCGCAAGCTCGCCAGCGCGCGCGCGCTGCTCACGGGCGAGGCCCAGTCGCTGGCCTATTACCGCCACGCCGGCCTGCGCCACTGGGTGCAAAAGGTGGCGGCCGAGCACCGGCCCGTGGCCAGCGTGGTGTTCTCGTCCACCATGGCGCCCTACGCCCAGGAGCTGCTGCCGCGGGTGCCCATGCTGGTGGACCTGGTGGACGTGGACTCGGCCAAGTGGACGCAGTACGCGCCCGCCCACCGCTGGCCCCTGTCCTGGGTGTACCGCCGCGAGGGCCGGCGCCTGCTCGCGCACGAACGCGACATGGCCCTGGCCGCGCGCCGCAGCTTTCTCGTCACGCCGCAGGAGGTGGAGCTTTTCGCCTCGCTCGCGCCCGAGTGCCGCGACCGCGTGGAAGCCGCCGGCAACGGCGTGGACGCCGAGCGCTTCCGGCCCGACCCCGCCCTGCCATCGCCCTTTGCCGCCGATGAGCGCGCCATCGTCTTCACCGGCGCCATGGACTACTGGCCCAACGTGGACGCCGTGGTCTGGTTCGCCAACGAGGTGCTGCCGCGCATCCGCGAGCGCGAGCCCCGGGCCAGCTTCTGGATCGTGGGCCGCAACCCCACGCCGGCCGTGCAGGCCCTCGCCAGCGACGCGGTTCACGTCACCGGCACCGTGCCCCAGGTGGAGCCCTACCTGCAGCACGCGGCCGCCGTGGTGGCGCCCCTGCGCGTGGCGCGCGGCATACAGAACAAGATCCTGGAGGCCATGGCCATGGGGCAGCCGGTGATCACGGTCCCGTCCTGCGCCGAGCCCATCGGCGCCACGGCCGAGCAGGGCCTGTGGCGCTGTGATGAAGCCGACTGCTTCGCGCAAGGCGTGCTCGCCTGGCTGGCCGATCCAGCGCGCCGCGAGCGCCTGGGCGCGGCGGCGCGCGAACACGTCGTCCAGAACTTCAGCTGGCAGGCCAACCTGGACCGCTTGGCGGCCTGGCTGCCCACCACGGAGAGCTCCTGATATGTGCGGCATCGCCGGCCTGTTCGACCCCGTGGGCCTGCGGCCCTTCGACCCGGCGCTGATGCGCCGCATCAACGACGTGCAGTCGCACCGCGGCCCCGACAGCGACGGGCTGCACCTGGAGCCCGGCCTGGCCTTGGGCCACCGGCGCCTGTCGGTCATCGACCTGTCCACCGGCGACCAGCCGCTGTTCAGCGAGGACGGCAGCATCGCCATCGTCTTCAACGGCGAGATCTACAACTTCCAGCAGCTCGTGCCCGAGCTGCGCTCGCTGGGCCTGAAGTTCCGCACGCGCAGCGACACCGAGGTCATCGTCAACGCCTGGCGCGCCTGGGGCCCGGCCTGCGTGCAGCGCCTGCGCGGCATGTTCGCCTTCGCGCTGTGGGACCGCCACCAGCAGACCCTGTTCCTGGCGCGCGACCGCCTGGGCGTGAAGCCGCTGCACTACGCCTGGCTGCCCGACGGCAGCTTCGTCTTTGGCTCCGAACTCAAGACCATCACCTCGCACCCTGGCTTCCAGCGCCGCATCGACCCGCTGGCGGTGGAGGAGTACTTCTCGCTCGGCTATGTGGCCGACCCGCGCTGCATCTACCAGGGCGCGCACAAGCTGCCCTCGGCGCACACGCTCACGCTGCGCCGCGGTGGCGCGGCGCGCCCCGAGCCCCAGTCCTACTGGGACGTGCGCTTCACCACCGACAACCCCATCAGCGCCGCCGACGCCCAGGCCGAGCTGCGCGAGCGCCTGCGCGAGTCGGTGCGCCTGCGCATGATCGCCGACGTGCCGCTGGGCGCCTTCCTGTCGGGCGGCGTCGATTCGAGCGCCGTGGTGGCCACCATGGCCGGCCTGTCCGAATCGCCCGTGCACACCTGCGCCATCGGCTTCGACGACCCCCGCTTCAACGAGTCGGACTTCGCCAGGATGGTGGCCGATCGCTACCGCACCAACCACACGCTCGACGTGGTGGGCAGCGACGACTTCGGCCTCATCGACACCCTGGCCTGGCTCTACGACGAGCCCTTTGCCGACAGCTCCGCCATCCCGACCTACCGCGTCTGCCAGATGGCGCGCCGGCACGTGACCGTGGCCCTGTCGGGCGATGGCGGCGACGAGAGCTTCGGCGGCTACCGCCGCTACCGCCTGCACCTGGGCGAGGAGGCCGTGCGCCGCCGCCTGCCGCTGGGCCTGCGCCGGCCGGTCTTCGGCCCCCTGGGCCAGATCTACCCCAAGGCCGACTGGGCGCCGCGCCCGCTGCGCGCCAAGACCACCTTCCAGGCCCTGGCCATGGACAGCGTGGAGGCCTACCACCACAGCATGTCCCACCTGCGCGCCGACCAGCGCAGCGCGCTCTTCAGCGAGGGCTTCAAGCGGGGCCTGGGCGGCTACAGCGCGCTGGACATCTTCACCCAGCACGCCGACCAGGCGCAGACCGACGATCCGCTGGCCCTGATCCAGTACCTGGACTACAAGACCTGGCTGGTCGGCGACATCAACACCAAGGTGGACCGCGCGAGCATGGCGCACTCGCTGGAGGTGCGCGAACCGCTGATGGACCACGAGCTCATCGAGTGGCTGGCCACCTTGCCCAGCCACCTGAAGATCGATGGCAGCGAAGGCAAGGCCCTGCTCAAGCGCGCCATGGAACCCAAGCTGCCGCACGACGTGCTCTACCGGCCCAAGATGGGCTTCTCGGTGCCGCTGGCCGACTGGCTGCGCGGTCCGCTGGCCGGCCGCGTGAAAGAAGCCGTGCTGGGCGATCGCCTGCGCGACTCGGGCTATTTCCAGGAGCGCCAGCTCCAGCGCCTGGTGGACGAGCACCAGCGCGGCACCAGCGACCACGCCACGCCGCTGTGGATGCTGGTGATGTTCGAGGCCTTCCTGCGCCGGCACGAACTGAGCCCGGAGGACAAACCGTGAACGCCGCACGGCCGCCCGAAGGCGTTCGCACCGCAGCGCAAAGCGCGGAGGCGTGCCGATGAGCGCTGGGGCGCGCCGGCTGCGGGTGCTGCACGTGGTCTACCGGTTCGACATCGGTGGGCTGGAAAACGTCATCGTGCAGCTCATCAACCGGCTGCCGGCCGAGCGCTTCGAGCACGTGGTGCTCTCGCTCACCACGGTGAGCGACTTCCGCCAGCGCGTGGAGCGCGAGGGCGTGCGCTTCATCGCGCTCGACAAGCCGCCGGGCCACGCGCTCAAGCAGTACCCCGCCATCTGGCGGCTGTTGCGCGAGATCCGCCCCGACGTGCTGCACAGCTGCAACCTGGCCCCGCTCGAGGTGGTGCCGGTGGCCTGGGCCGCGGGCGTGCCCTGGCGTGTGCACGTCGAGCATGGCTGGGACGCGCACGACCCCCAGGGCCTGAGCGCCAAGTACCGCTGGCTGCGCCGCGCCTACGCGCCCTTCGTGAGCCGCTTCGTGTCCGTCTCGGCCGATCTGGACCGCTACCTCGGCGAGGCCGTCGGCGTGCCGGCGGCCAAGCGCCACCTGATCGGTAACGGGGTGGACACGCGCCGCTTTTCGCCCGGCCCCGCGACGGCCATCGAGGGCTGCCCCTTCGAGCCCGGCCGCCACTGGCTGGTGGGCACCGTGGGCCGGCTCATGACGGTGAAGAACCAGCCGCTGCTGGCGCGCGCCTTCGTGCGCTGGCTGCGTGAGCGGCCAGAGCTGGCCGCTCGCGCTCGGCTGGTCATCGTGGGGGAGGGCGGCCTGCGCGCCGAGGTCGAGCGCGTGCTCGACGAGGCCGGCCTGCGCGCCCTGGCCTGGCTGCCGGGCGCGCGCAGCGACGTCGCCGCCATCCTGCGCGCCCTCGACGTGTTCGTGCTGCCCTCGCAGGCCGAAGGCACCTCGTGCACGCTGCAGGAGGCCATGGCCAGCGCCCGCCCCGTGCTCGCCACGGCCGTGGGCGGCACCCCCGACGTGTTCGAGGACGGCGTCAGCGGCCTGCTGGTGCCCTCGGACGACGAGGCCGCCATGGCCCGGGCCCTGAACCGGCTGCACGACGACGCTCCCTTTGCCCAGGGCCTGGCCCGCGCCGCGCGCGAGCGCGCCGAGCTGCACTACTCCATCGACCGCATGGTCGACGCCTACGCCGCGCTGTTCGCGCGCGCCGAGGCGCCGCGCCTGCAGGTCGCCTGAACCCGCCATGCGCATCCTGTACCACCACCGCACCGCCAGCAAAGACGGCCAGGCCGTGCACATCGAGGAAATGATCGAGGCCCTGCGCGGCCTCGGCCACGAGGTGCGCATCGTCGCGCCCGCCAGCGGCGGCGACGAGGGCCGCATGGGCGGTGGTGTGGGCTGGGTGCACCGCCTCAAGGCCGTGCTGCCGCGCGCGCTCTATGAGTTGATGGAAATCAGCTACAGCGCCGTGGCCTACCGCAAACTGGTGGCCGCCGCGCGCGAGTTCCAGCCCGACGTGATCTACGAACGCTACAACCTGTTCCTGCTGGCCGGCGTCATGGCCAAGCGCAAGCTCGGCCTGCCCCTGCTGCTCGAGGTCAACGCCCCGCTGGTGCACGAGCGCGAGCAGCACAGCGGCGGCCTGTCGCTGCGGCGCCTGGCGCGCTGGGCCGAGGGCATGGCCTGGCGCGGCGCCGATGCCGTGCTGCCGGTGACGGCCGTGCTGGCGGACCACGTGAAGGCCCACGGCGTGCCGGCCGAACGCATCCATGTGGTGCCCAATGGCATCAACCGCTCGCACTTCGCGCAGGCGCCGGGCCGCGACGAGGCCAAACGCCAGCTCGGGCTGCAGGGCCGCCTGGTGCTGGGCTTCACCGGCTTCGTGCGCGAGTGGCACGGCGTGGACCGCATCATCGACTGGATGGCCACGCCCGACGCGCCGCCCGAGGCCCACCTGCTGATGGTGGGCGATGGCCCGGTGCGCGGCGCGCTGGAGGCGCAGGCGGCGCGCCTGGGCCTGTCCGAGCGGGTCACTTTCACCGGCGTGGTGCACCGCGACGCCGTGCCCGCGCACGTGGCGGCCTTCGACATCGCGCTGCAGCCGGCCGTCACACCCTACGCCTCGCCGCTCAAGCTCATGGAGTACCTGGCGCTGGGCAAGGCGGTGGTGGCACCCGCCACGCCCAACCTCATGGAGGTGCTCACGCACGGGCTCAACGCACTGCTGTTCGAGGAACAGGGCCGCGGCGCGCTGGAAGCAGCGCTCACCCGCGTGTGCCGCGACGCGGAGCTGCGCGAGCGGCTGGGCGAGGGCTCCGCCAACACCATCGACCGGCTGGAGCTCACCTGGACCGGCAATGCGCGCCGCGCGGTGGCGCTGGCCCAGGCGGCCCAGGCGACACAAACCCGTGGGGCGGCCGCATGAAACCCATGAAGGTGCTGCTCTTCTCCTCGCTGTTCCCGAGCGGCGTGCGGCCCATCCACGGCATCTTCGTGGAGACGCGGTTGCGCGAGCTGGTGAAAAGCGGCGAGGTGCAGGCCAAGGTCGTGGCGCCCGTGCCCTGGTTCCCGTCCACCGCCAAGCGCTTTGGCGAGTACGCCCAGTTCGCTGCGACCCCCCGGCGCGAGGAGCGCAATGGCCTGGAGGTGTTCCACCCGCGCTACCTGCTGTTGCCCAAGGTGGGCATGAACCTCGCGCCCTGGGCCATGGCGCTGGCGGCGCTGCCGCTGCTCAGGCGCCTGCAGCGCGAGGGCTTCGATTTCGACCTCATCGACGCCCACTATTACTACCCCGACGGCGTCGCCGCCGGCCTGTTGGCGAAGTGGCTGGGCAAGCCCTTCGTGGTGACGGCGCGCGGCACCGACCTCAACCTCATCCCGCAATACGCCTACCCGCGCCGCCTGATCCTGGACACGGCCGCGCGCGCCAGCGGCTCCATCGGCGTCTGCCAGGCGCTCATGGACACGCTGCGCGACCTGGGGGGAGAGGCGTCCAAGCTGCACACCCTGCGCAACGGCGTGGACCTGGAGCGTTTCGTGCCCGAGCCGCGCGCGGCGGCGCGCGAACGCCTGGGCCTGCCGGTGGACGGGCGCTACCTGCTCTCCGTCGGCCTGCTGATCGAGCGCAAGGGCCACCACATCGCCATCGAGGCGCTCACGCAGCTGCCGGACGTCACCCTGCTGATCGCCGGCTCCGGCCCGGACCGGTCGACGCTGGAGGCCCTGGCCGTGCGCCTGGGCGTGGCCGATCGCGTGCGCTTCGCGGGCGTGGTGCCGCAGGCCGAGCTGAAGTGGTGGTACGCCGCGGCCGACGTGCTCACGCTGTGCAGCAGCCGCGAAGGCTGGGCCAACGTCTTGCTCGAAGCCATGGCCTGCGGCACGCCCGTCATCGCCACCAACATCTGGGGCACGCCCGAGGTGGTGAGCACGCCGGACGCCGGCCGGCTCATGCGCGAGCGCGACGCCGCCTCGCTGGCCGAGGCCTGGCGCGCGCTCATGCTGACGCCGCCCGCGCGCGAGGCCGTGCGACGACACGCGGAGCGCTTCTCGTGGGAGGACACCACCCGCGGGCAACTCGAGCTGTTCCGGTCGGTGATCGGGCGGGCCCCTCTCGCGGCGCGAGGTCAAGGGCATGAAGCGGCGTAGTTCATGGTGGCTCGTCAGCGCCGTGCTGGTCGCGGTGCTGGCGCTGCTCTACTGGCAGTCGCCGCGTGGCGGTGCCTTCTGGTGGAGCGACGCGGCGCGCCACGCGCTCAACAGCGCCTTCGTGGCCGACCTGCTGCGCGACCGGCCCTGGCAAGACCCGGTGGGCTACGCCTACCACTACTACGCGCAGTACCCGGCGCTCACCATCCTTTTCTATCCGCCACTACTCTATGCGCTGACCGCGCCGTTCTACCTGCTGTTCGGCGTGTCGCACGAGGTCGCGCTGCTGGTGGTCTTCCTGCATTACTTCGCCTTTGGCCTGGGCTGCTGGCGGCTGGGGCGCAGCTGGCTGGCGCCGCTGCCGGCGCTGGCCTTCGCGCTGCTCATGGTGCTGCTGCCCGAGATCGCGCTCTGGGGCCGGCAGGTGATGACCGAGGTGCCGGCCTACGCCTTCCTGGTCTGGAGCGTGGTGGCATTCGTGGAGCACCGGCGCAGCGGGCGCATCGGCTGGCTCGGCCTGAGCGCGGCACTGCTGGTGCTGGCCATGAACACCAAGCTCACCGTCGGCTTCGTGGGCCTGGTCTACCTCGCCGTGTTGGCGCGCGACCAGGGCCTGGGCCTGTTGCGGCGGGGGCGGCACTGGGCGATCGCCGCGCTGACATTGGCCGCCCTGATGCCGGTGGTCGTGATGACCCTGAAATTCGGCCAGGCCAATCTGCAGTCCGTCGCCGGCGTGGCCGACGCCGTGGCACCGCGCTGGAGCGTGCAGGGCTGGCTGTGGTACCTGCAGCAACTGCCTTCGCAGATGGGCTGGCCTCTGCTGGCCGTGGCGCTGTGGGGCGTGTGGCGTGCCTGGCGCCAGCGTGCCGCGCTGCCCTGGTGGGGTTTGTGGCTGAGCTGGTTCGTGGTGGGCTATGTGTTCTTTTCCCTGATCGACCTCAAGGAAGCGCGCCACAGCGTGTTCCTGCTGCTGCCCCTGGCCTTCGTGGCCGTGTGGGCGGTTCAGGACGCCCTGCCGGTGCTCAGCGGCCAGGCGGCACTGCTGGCCCTGGTGCTGTCCACCGGTGCCATCACCTTCTGGTGGCGGCCCGTGCCGTACGTGGATGGCTATGCGCGCGTGGTCGACCAGATCGCGCGCCTGGCGCCGCGCCACAGCGTGGTGCTGTTCTCCGGCTACCGCGACGGCTCCTTCATCTTCAACCTGCGCGCGCGCGAGGACCGGCGCGACCTGAGCGTGCTGCGCGCCGACAAAATCCTGCTGCGCCTGTCCGTGCGGCGTGAGCTCGGTGTCGAGGAAAAATCCCTGAGCGAAGCGGAACTCGGCCAGCTGCTCAACGATCAAGGCGTGCACTACGTGGTGATGCAACCGGGGTTCTGGACCGACCTGGAGGCCATGCGCCGCTTCGAGCACCTGATGGCCAGCCCCCAGTTCGAGGAGGTCGCGCGCATCCCCACGCCCGCCAATCACCACGCGCACGAGACCGAGCTGGTGATCCTTCGCAACAAGGGGCCCGTCAATCCGAACCCGAGGCCGCTGAACATCGAACTCAAGATGATTGGCCGCACGATCCCCGCGAACTGAAGCGAACCCCCATGGAAGCCCTCATCTTCATGTTCGACGTGGCCTGCATGACCTACGTCTGCTGGCGCATCTACAAGGCCGACCCGAAGCGGCCCACACCCAACGACCTCGGCTACTTCCAGTACCGAGTGCATGAGCTGCATCCGCCGACCGATGCCGGCGATGGCAAGCGCCAGCGCAAGGGAAGCACGAGCGGCCGGCCTGGGGAGCGTCGCGGTGCGTGATCTGCTCTTTGCCCTGGCCATGCTGGCCCTGATCCCGCTGGCCTTCGTGCGCCCGTTCAATGCCTACATGCTGTGGGGCTGGACGTCCGCCATGATTCCCACGGGCTTCCTGTTCGGCTTCATGGCCAGTGCGCGCGTGAACTTCATCTTCGCCGGCATCACCTTGCTGCTGGTGGTGCTGCGCCGCGTGGACTGGAGCCAGTACCGATTCAACTGGGCCGTGGTCCTGTACCTGGTGTTCCTGTTGCATGCCACGGTCTCCTGGCTCACGGGCTACGCCGGCAACGACAACAACTTCAAGTACTTCGACCTGCTGATGAAGGGGTTGGTCTTCAGCATGCTCATGCCGATGTTCGTGCAGACGCGCATGCACTTTCACGCCATCCTGTTGGTGGTGGTGTTCGGCCTGGGCCTGCACGGCGTGATCGAGGGCCTGAAAACCGTGGTCTCGGGCGGCTCGCACAACATGTTCGGCCCGGCCGGCAGCATGCTGTACGACCGCAACCACCTGTCGACCGCGCTGGCGATGGTGCTGCCGATCGCCTATTACCTTTACCTGCACTCGGTGCACCGCTTCGCGCGCTGGGGTTTTCTGAGCGTGTTCGTGCTCATCGTTCTGGCCATCATGGGCGGCGGCTCGCGTGGCGGTTTCGTGGCGCTGGCGGTGGTGGCCTTCTGGCTCATCCTCACCTCGCGCCACCGCTGGCGCACGCTGTTCATTGTGCTGGCCATGGGCCTGCTGCTGTCGCAGTTCGTGCCCGACTCGGTGGTGGCCCGTCTGGAGACCATCGGCGAGGCCAAGGAGGACGACTCCTTCATGGGCCGCGTGCACGCGTGGAAGATCAGCTCGGCCCTGGCGCTGGAGCACCCCTTCTTCGGCGGCGGCTTCCACGCGGTGCAGGTGCAGTACGTGTGGGACCATTTCAAGACCGCCCCCAGCCTGCTCGACTTCCTCAACTTGCCCGAGCCCGAATTCGTGCGGGCCAAGGCCGCGCACAGCGTGTACTTCGAGGTCATGGGCGATCTGGGCTTCCTCGGGCTGTTCCTCTACCTCTTGATCTTCTCCCTGCCGCTGCTGAACCGCTTCTCCGTCAAGCGCATGGCCACGCGGCTGGGGCCCGACTACGTGTGGGCGCGCGACCTGGGCGACATGCTCATGCTGGCCGTCATGGCGTATCTGGTGGGCGGCGCCAGCGTGAGCGTGGCCTATCTGGAAATGGCCTACTTCATGGTCATGCTGATGGCGGTGCTGCAGGTGCATTTGCGCCAGCGCCTGAATGAGCACCAGCGCGAGCAGGCGCGCCTTGCGCGCGCGGCGCCCGACAGGGGGGTGGCGTGAGCGAGCCTGTGCAGCGCGATGCCGCGCCGATGGTCTCGGTGATCATGCCGGCGTGGAACGCCATGCGCTACATCCACGCCGCCATCGACAGCGTGCTCTCGCAGTCCTACCGCGACCTGGAGCTGATCGTCATCAACGACGGTTCCAGCGACGGCGACTACGCCGCGTTGGAACGCATCGACCCCCGCGTGCGCGTGATCGAAGGCCCGCGCGGCGGCGTCTCGCGCGCGCGCAACCTGGGCATGGAACAGGCGCGCGGGCGCTACCTCGCCTTCATCGACGCGGACGACCTCTGGGTGCCCGGCAAGCTGAAGGTGCAGGTGGACTACCTCGAAGCCCACCCCGAGGTCGGCATCGTGTTCGCCGAGATCCACCGCTGGCGGCCCGGCCCCGACGGCACCTGGCCCGACCCGTCCGAGCACTACCCCGACGAACAGGCCCTGGCGCGCACCAACCCCGAGTGGAGCGGCTGGATGTACACGCGCATCCTGATGGGCTGCACCCTGGGCATGATCACGCCGCTCATGCGGCGCGAGGTCTACCGCCAGGCCGGCGGTTTCGACGAAAGCATGGAGCGAGGCGAGGACTACGACTTCTGGTTGCGCTGCTCGCGCCATGCGCACATCCAGGGCTTCTCGTCGGTGATGGCGATCTACCGCATCCACCCGGCCAGCGCCATGCACCGGATGATCGAGCGCAACCACCTTGCGGAGCTGCTCGAGCGCGCCCGCGAGCGCTGGGGCCTGAGCGACCCCGACGGCCATCGCCTGCCAGCGCTGCACTACCGCTACCGCCTGGGCCGCGCGCATTTCGACCACGGTTACACCCACTACTGGTCGGGCGACCCGACCGTGGCGGCGCGCGAGTTCGCGCAATCGCTGCGCCGGGGTTGCCTGGTGGGCCGATCGGCCGCGTTCTGGATGCTGAGCCAGGTCAAGCGCCTGCGAGGCTGAAACCTCGCCCGGCGCGAACCCGCGCCGCGCTCAGGCCCCGCGCTGGCGCCAGCGCACGAACAGCGTGCGCAGCTCCCCGTACAAGGGCAGGCCAAACAGCCGCAGCAGCACGGCCCAGCCGATCGCCGCCGGCAGGCCCAACGCCAGCACGGTGGCCCAGGCGGGCAGGGGGGGCAAGGCCCACTTGAGCGCCAGCATGCTGCCGAGCAGCACCAGCGTGAGACCGACCACCCGGGCGGCCATGGCCAGCCAGCGCCCGGGGGCGATGCCCAGGTAGCGGTACTGGATCCACAGGCCCATGGGCACGGTCAGCACCTGCGCGACCACCATGGCCTCGGCGAAGCTCTGCAGCGAGCCGTTGAACAGCAGAAGGATGAACACCGCCTTCAGGCACAGCAGCAACACCATGGGCAGCCCAGCCACATAGGGCTTGCCGATGCCCATGAGCGCCGCCGGCACGAAGGAGAACAGCACGCCCAGGCCCGCCGACACGCACAGCCAGGGCACGGCCACGGCGCTGGGCAGCCACTTGGCGCCATAGAGCAGGAAGATCACCTCGTTGGCCAGCAGCGCCGTCATGGCCATGGCCGGCAGCAGCAGCGTGGCCAGGTAGGAGGTGACGCGGCAGACCTCGGCCGCGATGTCGCCCTGGCCGTGGTGCAGGCGGGCCATGTAGGGCAGGGCGAAGTAGTTCACCGCGGGCATCACGCCGCTGCTGGCGATGTTGATGGTGGAGTTGGCCTTGCTGAAGAAGCCCACGTTGGTGGGCGTGCTGAGCCGGCCCAGGGCGATGTCGGGAATGGCGTTGTCGATCGCCGTCATGGCCGAGGTGATCATGGCGCCGACGCCGAAGTTGGCCACGCGGCCCCAGTGCTTGAGACCGGGGATCCAGGGGGTTTTCGTGGTGGACAGCAGCCGCACCGCCGTGACGTGGGTGGCGATGTTGATCAGGTTGGCCCAGGCCATGGTCATGTGGCCGAAGCCTTGCAGCGCCAAAACCACGGAGACCACGAAGTAGACGCCGAGCGCGATCAGCCCGGCCTTGGCGGTGCGCACGACCTCCATGTTGCGCACCAGGATGGCGCCGGGCAGGGCGCCGAAGGGGATGAGCACGAAACCCATGGCCAGCACCTGCACCACGTGCTCCACCCGCGGTTCGTTGAAGAAGGCCGACCACAGCGGCGCGCTCAGGAACATGACCAGCGCCATCGTCCACGACGTGCACATCACCACGCCCAGGGCGGAGCGCAGGGTGTCTTCGCTCAATTCCTTCTGCCGCTTGATGAAGGCCGTGACGCCGAAGTCGCGGAACAGGTGGGCCACGGCCACCAGCACGGCGCTCATGGAGTACACGCCGATGTCGTCCGGGTCGAGCAGGCGGGCCAGCACCATGCTCAGGATCAGCTGCCCGGCGACTTCCGCATTGCTGAAGATCAGCTGGAAACCGAATTTCTTGCGCGTGGAGTTCAAGGGCGGCCTTGGATGTGTGCGAAATCCGGCATTCTGAAGGAAGCCGGACGGCTGCCCCTTGGCACGGTCTGGGCCGGCGAGCAGAATGCCGCACAAACACGCGTCGCCAGAGGCGCGGATGCGATGGGGGCATAGCTTGAACGGGAATGCGGCCGGTGCGCCGCAGGAGGATTCGGCATGCTGCGCTGCTTTGATGAGGGCGTCGACGCTTCTTTGCTCGACCGGGGTTCTTTTGCCTGCGGCCACCGCTTGATGGGGCATCCCGCCCTGTCCATGGAAAACCTGGCCAAGGTCATTCCGCGCTTGCCTCAGGGGCAGGTGATGTTCGCCACCCGGCGCCTGGACACCGGGGACAACTTCGAGAAGACCTTCCGCCAGAAGCCGCTGGACCGCTCGATCGAGGAAACCATCGAAACCATCCGCGAGTCCGACGCCTACATCATGGTGAACTCGCCGCAGGCGGACCCCAGCTTCGCCGAGCTCTACCAGGACATGATCCACGACGTCGAGTCCCTCATGTGGGAACGCGGCGTGGGCGACAAGGCGATCTCGCCCAAGCTCTACCTGTTCATCGCCTCGCCCAACAGCGTGACGCCCTTCCACATCGACCGCTACTCCACCTTCCTGCTGCAGTTTCGCGGCAGCAAGTGGGTCACCGTGTCCGATCCCTGGGATGATCGCGTGGTGACCTCGCCCGACCGTGAAAACTACGTTTCCTACGTGAGCACCCAGCTGCCCTGGACGCCCGAGAAGGACGGCATCAGCACACGCTACTGGTTCGAGCCCGGGCAGGCGCTGCACATCCCCTTCGTGGCCGGCCACCACGTGCACAACGGCGCCGACGACGTGTCCATCTCCATGTCCATCATCTTCAACACGCCGCAGACCGTGGACTGGCGCGACGCGCTCAACTTCAACCAGCGCGCGCGCAAGGTGCTGCGGCACGTGGGCCTGGGGCCGGGCCCGGTGGGCGTGAACCCCGGGCGCGACGCCATGAAGGCCAAGGCGTGGCGCACCTGGGCCGGCTGGCGCGGATACTAGCTTTGGCTCCCCTCTCTCCCTCGCTCTCGATCTGGCTCGACCTCTGCCGCGTGGTGGCCGCGCTGGCGGTTTACGTGGGCCATTCGGTGGTGCTGGGGCTGGCGCCCGCGGCGCTCTCGCTCACCTGGCACCGCTCGGCCGACGACGCGGTGATCGCCTTCTTCGTCATCTCGGGCTTCGTCATCGCACACAGCACGCTGTCGCGCCACGGCAGCGCCGGGCACTATGCGCTCGCGCGGGTCTCGCGCATCTACTCGGTGGCCATTCCCGCGGTGCTGCTGGCGCTGCTGCTCGACCGCATCGGCCTGGGTCTGAACCCGGAGGGCTATGCCGGCTATGCCTGGCAGTACCCCAAGGCCGCGCTGGTGCCGCCCTACCACTGGCTGTTCCTGGGCGAGGGCTGGTTCGGCTCCTGGCAGCCCTTCAGCATGGAGCCGTACTGGTCGCTGGCCTACGAGGTCTGGTACTACGCGCTGTTCGGCGTGTTCGTCTACGCGCGCGGCTGGTGGCGCTGGCCCCTGCTGGTGCTGGTGCTGGGTTTCATGGGGCCGGCCATGCTGATGCTCTTGCCGGTGTGGTGTCTGGGCGTGTTCCTCTGTCGCCACCTGGGCGCCCTGCGCCTGGGGCCCTGGCCGGCGCGCGCCTTGATGCTGGTCTGCGCCCTGGCGTACGCGGTCTTCTTGCTGTCGGGTGCCCGGCAGGCCACGGATGGGGCCTCGCGCGCCCTGTACGCCGCCATCGCGGCTGGGGCGCCGTGGCCCTTCGAGCCGGGCTCCACCGAGCACGTGCTGTCCGACTACGTCACGGGCCTGTTGTTCGCCGGCTTCGTGGTGGGCTGCGCGGGGGCCGGCTGGAACTTCCCAGACCGCGCCGGTCGTCTGATCCGTTGGCTGGCCGACCGCACCTTCAGCTTCTACCTCATCCACTTCAGCCTGTTGGTGCTGGCGCGAGCGGCGGGGGTGTCGGCCTCGGGCTGGGCGGGCTACGCCGCCCTGCTGGCCGGCGTGCTGCTGGCGACCTGGGCGCTGGGGCAGATCGGCGAGCAGCGGCGCGAGGCCTATCGCGCGGTGTTCCGGCGTGTGGCCGACACCCTGCGGCGCGGCCTGGGTGCGCTGCTGCCGCGCGCCCGGCCCTGAGGCCCGGACGGGCAGCGGCGGGGCGCGACAATACGCCCCATGTCCGAGGCGCATTCCGAACAACTGCTGGGTGAGGTCGCGGCGCTGCCCGCGCTGCCGGGGGTCTACCGCTACTTCGACGCCCAGGGCCAGCTGCTCTACGTGGGCAAGGCGCGCAACCTGAAGAAGCGCGTTTCCAGCTACTTCCAGAAGAACCACGACGGCACGCGAATCGGCCACATGGTGAGCCGCATCGTGCGGCTGGAGACCACCGTGGTGCGCAGCGAGGCCGAGGCCCTGCTGCTCGAGAACAACCTCATCAAGACGCTCAACCCGCGGTTCAACATCCTGTTCCGCGACGACAAGAGCTACCCCTACCTCAAGATCACCGGCACGCGCGAGGCGCTGCGCCCGCTCACCGGCCGCGCGCCCAGCGCCTCCACGCTGTTCCCGCGCATGGCCTACTACCGCGGCGCGGTGGACAAGCGCCACAGCTACTACGGCCCTTACCCCAGCGCCTGGGCGGTGAAGGAGTCCATCCAGCTGCTGCAAAAGGTCTTCAAGCTGCGCACCTGCGAAGACACGGTCTTTGCCAACCGCACGCGGCCCTGCCTGCTGTACCAGATCAAGCGCTGCAGCGGCCCCTGCGTGGACCTGATCCACCAGGCCGAGTACCTGAGCGACGTGGCCAACGCCGAGCGTTTCCTGCGCGGCGAAACGCAGCAGGTGCTGCAGACGCTGGAGCGGCGCATGCTGGCGCACAGCGAGAAGCTGGAGTTCGAGCAGGCGGCCGAGATCCGCAACCAGATGACGGCGCTCTCGCGCGTGCTGCACCAGCAGAGCATGGAGGTGGGCGGCGACCAGGACGTGGACATCCTGGCCGTGAAGGTGCTGGGCGGGCGCGCCTGCGTGAACCTGGCCATGGTGCGCGGGGGTCGCCACCTGGGCGACCGGCCGTACTTTCCAGCCCACCTGGACGATGCCAGCGCGATCGAGGAGCAGATGGCGCAGGCCGAAGCCGACGGGCCCGAGGCCGTCGGGCCGTCCGCCGCCGAGGCAGTGGAGCCCGGCGAGCGCGCCGCGCGGCGCGTGCTGGAGGCCTTCATCGCCCAGCACTACCTGGGCGCGCCCATGCCGCCGGTGCTGGTGACCAGCCAGCCCGTGGGCCGGCCGCTGCTGGACGCGCTGAGCGAGCAGACCGGCCAGAAGGTGCACGCGGTGCACCAGCCCCGCGAGCACCGCCGCGCCTGGTTGGAGATGGCGCAGAAGAACGCGGGCATCGCGCTGGCGCGGCTGCTGGCCGAGGAGGGCAGCCAGCAGGCCCGCACCCGCGCCCTGGCCGAGGCCCTGCAACTGCCGGATGACGATCTGGAGGCGCTGCGCATCGAGTGCTTCGACATTTCGCACACGGCGGGCGAATCCACGCAGGCCTCCTGCGTGGTGTTCGAGGGCCACAAGCTGCAGAACAGCCAGTACCGGCGCTACAACATCGATGGCATCACGCCCGGCGACGACTATGCCGCCATGCGCCAGGTGCTGACGCGCCGCTACGGCCGCATCGCGGAGGCGCTGAAGGCCGAGGCGGGCGAGGCGGCGCTGCCGCCGGGCACGGAGGTGGCCGTGGCCGCCGGGCCCGATGGCGAGGCAGAGCCGCTGCCCCCGGCGGTGGAGGACGCGCCGGCCGTCCCCTCAGCCCCCAAGGACTCGGGCAAGGACATGCCGGCCACCGGTCCGCGGCTGCCGGACATCGTGCTCATCGACGGCGGCAAGGGCCAGGTGGGCGTGGCGCGCGAGGTGTTCCAGCAGCTCGGGCTGGACCTGGGCAGCATCGTCGGGGTGGAAAAGGGCGAGGGCCGCAAGGTGGGCCTGGAGGAGCTGGTCTTCGCCGACGGCCGCGCCAAGGTCTACCTGGGGCACGACTCGGCGGCGCTGATGCTGATCGCGCAGATTCGCGACGAGGCGCACCGTTTCGCCATCACCGGCATGCGCGCGCAGCGCGCCAAGGTGCGGGTGGGGGCGAGCCAGCTCGAAGACATCCCGGGCGTGGGCCCCAAGAAGCGCGCGCGGCTGCTGCAGCGCTTCGGCGGGGTGCGCGGCGTCGCCTCGGCCAGCGTGGAGGACCTGGCCACGGTGGAAGGCATCTCGGCCGATCTGGCCGACGCGATCTACCGGGCCCTGCACTGATGAGGGGGCGCGCCGCGCGCCAGGCTCAGTGGTCCTGCGAGGGCGCGGACATCAGCCGGTCGGCCAGCGCGATGGCCAGGGCGCTGAACAGGAAGGCGATGTGGATGAGCGTTTGCCACATCAGCACCTTCACCTCGTAGTTGCCGGCGTTGATGAAGGTCTTGAGCAGGTGGATGGAGCTGATGCCGATGATGGCCGTGGCCAGCTTGACCTTCAGCACGCTGGCGTTCACATGGCTCAGCCACTCCGGCTGGTCGGGGTGGTCTTCCAGGTTCATGCGGCTGACGAAGGTCTCGTAGCCGCCCACGATCACCATGATCAGCAGGTTGGAGATCATCACCACGTCGATCAGCGCCAGCACCACCAGCATGATGATGGTCTCGTTCAGGCTGGTCGGCACCACGTCGCTTTTGTAGCCGATGCTGCTGACCAGCTTCTGCAGGGCGATCTCGCTGCCGAAGGCGGCTTCGATGAGGTGCACCAGTTCCACCCAGAAGTGGTAGACGTAGATGGCCTGCGCGGCGATCAGGCCGATGTACAGCGGCAGCTGCAGCCAGCGGCTGGCGAAGATCAGGTTGGGCAGGGGCCGGATCGGGCGGGCGGCTTTGAGGGGGTCGGTCATGGTGTGTCGGGGCCAAAAAAAGCGGCGCACCGAATGGGCAGCCGCAGGCGTCGGTTATTGTAGAAGCCTCGTCCCGTGTCAGTTGGCCGTAAGTGCCTTTGCGCACAGTGCCGCCGGCCCCGTTTTCCAGCACAACAGTCGAGGAGACACCCGCCATGTCATCGCCTTCGTCGTCGATCGAATCCGTCCTGGTCGAGAACCGGGTGTTCGAACCCAGCGCCGCCACCGTCGCCGCCGCCCGCGTCTCGGGCATGAAGGCCTATGAAGCCCTGTGCGCCGAGGCCGACAAGGACCCCGAGGCCTTCTGGGCCCGCCTGGCCAAGGAACACCTGGCTTGGCACAAGCCCTTCACCCAGACCCTGGACGCCAGCGACAAGCCCTTCTACAAGTGGTTCCAGGACGGAGAGCTCAACGCCTCCCACAACTGCCTGGACCGCCACATGGGCACGCCGGTGGAGAACAAGACGGCGATCGTCTTCGAGGCCGACGACGGCGCGGTGACCCGGGTCACCTACAAGGAGCTGCTGGCCAAGGTCTCGCAGTTCGCCAACGCGCTCAAGGCCCGGGGCGTCAAGACGGGCGACCGCGTCATCATCTACATGCCCATGACCATCGAGGGCGTGGTGGCCATGCAGGCCTGCGCGCGCATCGGCGCCACGCACAGCGTGGTGTTCGGCGGCTTCTCGGCCAAGGCCCTGCAGGAGCGCATCCAGGACGCCGGCGCAGTGGCCGTCGTCACCGCCAACTACCAGATGCGCGGCGGCAAGGAACTGCCGCTCAAGGCCATCGTCGACGAAGGCATCGCCATGGGCGGCTGCGAGTCGATCAAGACCGTCATCACCCTGCAGCGCACCCCCACGGCCTGCCACATGGTGGCGGGCCGCGACATCACCTGGGCCGAGGCCATCGCCGGCCAGGGGACCGACTGCCCGCCGGTGTTCGTCGGCGCCGAGCATCCGCTGTTCGTGCTCTACACCTCCGGCTCCACGGGCAAGCCCAAGGGCGTGCAGCACAGCACCGCGGGCTTCCTGCTGTGGGCGCGGCTCACCATGCTCTGGACCTTCGACCTGCGGCCCGAAGACCTGTTCTGGTGCACGGCCGACATCGGCTGGATCACCGGCCACACCTACGTGGCCTATGGCCCCCTGGCCGCCGGCGCCACGCAGCTGGTGTTCGAGGGCGTGCCCACCTACCCGCACGCGGGGCGCTTCTGGCAGATGATCGAGAAGCACAAGGTCAGCATCTTCTACACCGCGCCCACGGCGATCCGCTCGCTCATCAAGGCGGCCGAAGGCGACGAGAAGGTGCACCCGAAGAACTGGAACCTGGACAGCCTGCGCCTGCTGGGCTCGGTGGGCGAGCCGATCAACCCCGAGGCCTGGATGTGGTACTTCCGGAACGTCGGCCATGAGCGCTGCCCCATCGTGGACACCTTCTGGCAGACCGAGACCGGCGGCCACGTGATCACCCCGCTGCCGGGCGCCACGCCGCTGGTGCCGGGCTCCTGCACGCTGCCGCTGCCGGGCATCGACGCGGCCATCGTGGACGAGGCGGGCCACGACGTGCCCAACGGCGCGGGCGGCATTCTGGTCATCAAGAAGCCCTGGCCCTCGATGATCCGCACCATCTGGGGCGACCCCGAGCGCTTCAAGAAGAGCTACTTCCCGCCGGAGCTCAAGGGCTACTACCTGGCGGGTGACGGCGCGGTGCGCAGCGCCGACCGCGGCTACTTCCGCATCACGGGCCGCATCGACGACGTGCTCAACGTCTCGGGTCACCGCATGGGCACCATGGAGATCGAGTCGGCCCTGGTGGCCAAGACGGACATGGTGGCCGAGGCCGCCGTGGTCGGCCGCCCCGACGACCTGACCGGCGAGGCCATCGTGGCCTTCGTGGTGCTCAAGCGCGCCCGCCCCACGGGCGACGAGGCCAAGGCCATCGCCAAGGAACTGCGCGACTGGGTGGGCAAGGAGATCGGGCCGATCGCCAAGCCCAAGGACATCCGCTTCGGCGACAACCTTCCCAAGACGCGCAGCGGCAAGATCATGCGCCGCCTGCTGCGCGCGGTCGCCAAGGGCGAAGCGATCACGCAGGACATCTCCACGCTGGAGAACCCGGCGATCCTGGAGCAGCTGGCGCAGAACAACTGACACCCCACGCTGCGCCGCTGCGCGGGGCGCGGCCCCCCGAGGGGTGCGTTTCGCCGGCGGCGAAACAGCCGTCGGCGTCAAAGCTGGTGGTACACGGCCTCGGCCAGCGCCATCAGCGCCTCGCGCGGCAGCGGGCCGCTGAGCGCGTAACCGAAGCCCTGGTCCACCCAGTAGAAGCCGGGCACCGGGCCGTCCGGCGCGAAGCGGAAGGCGGTTTCGCGGCCGGCGGGCGTGGCCGCCGAGGCCGGGTCCACCGCCCCCAGGTACAGGGTCACGCGCTGGCCCCCGGCGTTCTGGAACATGAACTGGGCGCGCGCGCCGGCCTCGCCGGGCAGCAGCCGTCCCCCCACCAGCGCGTAGCCCTGGGCCTGCAGGTCGGGCACCTTCAAAGGCCGGCCGGTGCGGCGGGAGAGCCACTGCACCAGGTGTTCCTGCTCGGCGGCGGCCACTTCCACGGGGTGGCGCTTCTCGGGCGAATAGACGGCGTGCGCCAGGGCCGCGTCGTGCGCGAAGGCGGGCAGGGCGGCGGCCGGGCCTCGCGCGGCCAGCCGGGTCTCGGCCGGTGCGCGCCACTGGCCGTGCGCCAGCCAACCCGCGCCAAAGGCCAGCAGCACGCCGGCGGCCATGCCGCCCCAGCGCCACCAGCGCTCGCCGCGCTGGCGGGCCTCGCCCACGCGCTGGGCGGCGTCCAGCAGGGCGGGCGGCAGCGGTTCGTCGAGCAGGGCGCGGTGCAGGCCGCGGATCGCCTCGCGTTGCGCCCGCCAGGCGTCCAGGCGCGCGCGCGCGGCGGCGTCGTGCGCCAGGCGATGGTCGAGGGCGGCGCGCTCGGCCTCGCCGAGCTGGCCGTCGAGCAGGGCGTTGATCTCGGCGTCGCTCAGCGGGGGAGGGAAAGGGGGCTTGTCCATGGCGGCGGGGGCGGCGTCATTTCAGCCGCTTCAGGTGCGGGGAAGGCGGGGCGCTGGCCACGCCCCGGGCCGGCGCGTCCAGCAAGGCCTGCAGGCGCGCGCGGGCGCGCGACAGGCGCGACATGACCGTGCCGATGGGGGTGTCGGTGATGCGGGCCACCTGCTCGTAGCTCATGTCCTCCAGGCTCACCAGCAGCAGCACGGCGCGCTGCTCCTCGGGCAGTTGCAGCAGGCAGCGCTGCAGGTCCAGCGCCAGGTCTTGCGCGGCGTCGGGGGCGGCCAGCTCGTCTGCCGCCGCGTCCACGTCAACCGGCGTGAAGGCGGCCGAGCGCCGCAGCTGCTGTCGAACGCCGCTCACGTGCAGGTTGTGCATGAGCGTGAACAGCCAGGCCCGCAGGTCGGTGCCCACGGCCCACAGCCGCCACTTGCCGCAGGCGCGCTCCAGCGTGTCCTGCACCAGGTCGTCGGCGGCCCAGGCGTCGCCGGTGAGGGCCCGCGCGTAGCGGCGCAGCGCGGGAATCTGTGCGATCAGCTCGGGCGGGTTCATGGGCGACGGCGACCCGTGCTCGGGCGGCCTCAGGGCTTGGCGGCGCGCCAGACGTTGTTGAAACCGTCGCCGGTCTTGTCGCCCGGCTTGGTGTCGCGCACCCAGTAGTACAGGGGCTTGCCCTTGAAGGCCCATTGCTTGGCGCCGTCGTCGCGGGTGACGATGCTGTAGTCGCCCGCGGCCTTGTCGCTGGCGCCGGCCATGAAAGGCGGCCAGTTGGTGGCGCAGGGCCCGTTGCAGACCGATTTGCCGCTGCCCGCCGCGTCGCGGTCGAAGGTGTAGAGCGTCATCTGGTTGGGGCCGACGAGCACGCCGTCGGCCATCTTGGCCGGTGCGGCGGGGGCAAGCATCGAGGCGCAGCCGCCGAGCAGGGCGGTGGCCAGGGCAAGGGACATCAGCGATTTCATGGCGTGTTCTCCGGGTGGATGGTGGCGCAGGACGGGGCGTCCTGCACTGGAGTCAACGCCGGGCGGGGGCGGTTTATTCCCGCGCGCCGAAAAAATCAGCGCTTTTGCTCTTTCATCGCCCGCTCCACCTCACGTTTGCCCTCGCGGTCCTTGATGGTGTTGCGCTTGTCGTGCTCGCCCTTGCCCTTGCCCAGGGCGATCTCGCACTTCACGCGGCCGCCTTTCCAGTGCAGGTTCAGCGGCACCAGGGCGAAGCCCTTTTGTTCGACCTTGCCGATCAGGCGGTGGATCTGCGCCTTGTGCAGCAGCAGCTTCTTGGTGCGCGCGGACTCGGCGCTCACGTGCGTGCTGGCGGTGCGCAGGGGGTTGATCTGGCAGCCGATCAGGAAGAGCTCGCCGTCGCGGATGACCACGTAGCCGTCGGTGAGCTGCACCTTGCCTTCGCGCAGGGCTTTCACTTCCCAGCCCTGCAGCACCATGCCCGCCTCGAAGCGTTCCTCGATGGCGTAGTTGAACAGCGCCTTCTTGTTGTCGGCGATGCGGCTGTCGCTGGGCTGGTGTTGGCTGGTGGTGGACATGGGTGGGAGGTGGGGGCGAAAGCCCGGGCGGCAAGGGCGGGGGCGACACTAGAATCGCCGAGGCCCTGTCGCGGCGCCCGCGGGCGCGGTGCCCGCGCGGGACCGGCGATTGTATGAAAACCATTCACAAGTCCGTGCTGCTGTGGCACAGCGCCCATGAGATGTTCGCGCTGGTCACCGATGTGCAGCACTACCCCCAGTTCCTGCCCTGGTGCGACCGCGCCGACGTGATCGAGCGCACGCCCGAGGGCATGGTGGCCCGCGTGGGCATGTCCATTGGCGGCCTGCAGCAGGGCTTCACCACCCGCAACACCCATGTGCCGGACCGCGAGGTCCACATGGCGCTGGTCGATGGCCCCTTCTCCCAGCTCGACGGGGTCTGGAAGTTCCTGCCCCTGGGCGACGGCTCGCAGCGCGCCTGCAAGGTCGAGTTCACCCTGCGCTACGGCTTCTCCAGCGCCGCCCTGGCCGCGGTGGTGGGGCCGGTGTTCGACCGCATCGCGGGCAACCTGGTGGACGCCTTCGTCAAGCGCGCCGACCAGGTCTACGGCACCGCCTGAGCCATGCGCGTGACCCTGCTGTACGCCAGCGCGCCGCGCACGGTGCACCAGGCCGAGGTGGACCTGCCCGACGGCGCCAGCGCCCGGGACGCCTTGCGCGTGGCGGGCTGGCCCCTGCGGTTCCCCGAAACGGCCTCGCTGGGAGATGGCTTGAGTCTGGCCGTCTGGGGCCGCCGCTGCGAGCCCGACCAGGCCTTGCGCGAGGGCGACCGCCTGGAGCTGCTGCGCGCCTTGCGCGTGGACCCCAAGGTGGCGCGGCGCGAGCGCTTCGCGGGGCAGGGCGCGCGCGGTACCGGTCTGTTCTCGAAACGCCGGCCGAACAGCAAGGCCGGGTACTGAGACCGCTACTGCGGCAGCGGCCCGCAGTCGCTGGCGATGATTTGCTGCAGGCGCTGGGCCTCGCTGGCCCGGCGCGCGTCGTCCATGATCTCGCGCTCGCCCTTGGCGTTGGTGGTGGCCAGGCGCTGGCCCGAATCGAGCGTGGTCTTGGCGGTCTTGGCGCGCTGGCAGTTCTCGGCCCGGGCGCGCGCCAGTTTCTCGGCCTCCTGCTTTTTCTTCGCGGCCTCGGCGGCCTCCGCCTCCTTCTTGCGCGCCTCGAGTTCCTTGTCGACGCCCGGGGCCTGGGGCGCGGGCGGCGCGGCGGCATCGCCCGGGGAGGACGACGAAACGGCAGCGGGCGCCGGCGGGTGGGCCGGTGACGCGGACATGGGCCCGGCGGCGGCGGCGGGGCGCTTGAGGATGTTCTTGTCGGGCGTGCCGGCCGGCGGCGCGGTGTCGCTGTAGACCTTGCGGCCGGCGTTGTCGATCCATTGCCACTGGGCCAGGGCCGGCGCCGCCATCGCGGCGGTGAGTGCCAGGGCGGCCAGCGAGCGCAGGGCGAGGGGAGCGAAGGGGGTGTTCGGCATTCGGCCAGTGTATGTCCGGGGTGCCGCGCCCGGCCCCCCGCGGCCGCCGAAGCGATGCCCTCAGGCAACGGACGGCACCGGCCCGGCGCCGGACGGACGACCAGGGGGCCACGTTTACAATCCGCTTTTTGGAGTCTCCCTCATGCGCCTCCTCGGCAACGCGCTCACCTTCGACGACGTTTTGCTGGTGCCCGCGTACTCCCAGGTCCTGCCCAAGGACACCTCGCTGGCCACCCGTTTCTCCCGCAACATCCAGCTCAACCTGCCGCTCGTGTCCGCTGCCATGGACACCGTCACCGAGGCCCGCCTGGCGATCGCCATCGCCCAGGAAGGCGGCATGGGCATCATCCACAAGAACCTCACGGCCACCGAGCAGGCCGCCCAGGTCGCCAAGGTCAAGCGCTACGAAAGCGGCGTGCTGCGCGATCCGGTGGTGATTGCGCCCGACACCACGGTGCGCCAGGTGATGAAGCTCTCCGACGAACTGGGCGTCTCCGGCTTCCCCGTGGTGGACGCGGGCAAGGTGGTGGGCATCGTCACCGGGCGCGACCTGCGCTTCGAGACCCGCTACGAGCTGCCGGTGCGCGAGATCATGACCCCGCGCGAGCGCCTGATCACCGTGCCCGAGGGCACCACGCCGGAAGAGGCCAAGGCCCTGCTCAACAAGCACAAGCTCGAGCGCCTGCTGGTCGTCAACGAGGCCTTCGAGCTCAAGGGCCTGATCACGGTCAAGGACATCACCAAGCAGCTCAACTTCCCCAACGCCGCGCGCGACGCGGCCGGCCGCCTGCGCGTGGGCGCGGCGGTGGGCGTGGGCGAGGGCACCGAGGAGCGTGTCGAGGCCCTGGTCAGGGCCGGTGTCGACGCCATCGTGGTGGACACCGCGCACGGCCACAGCCGCGGCGTGATCGAGCGCGTGCGCTGGGTCAAACAGAACTACCCGCAGGTGGACGTGGTGGGCGGCAACATCGCCACCGGCGCGGCCGCGCTGGCGCTGGCCGAGGCCGGCGCCGACGCGGTCAAGGTCGGCATCGGCCCGGGCTCCATCTGCACCACCCGCATCGTGGCCGGCGTGGGTGTGCCGCAGATCATGGCCGTGGACAGCGTCGCCACCGCACTGCGCGGCAGCGGCATCCCGCTCATCGCCGACGGCGGCATCCGCTACAGCGGCGACATCGCCAAGGCCATCGCGGCCGGCGCCAGCACCGTGATGATGGGCGGCATGTTCGCCGGCACCGAAGAGGCGCCGGGCGAGGTCATCCTCTACCAGGGCCGCAGCTACAAGAGCTACCGCGGCATGGGCTCGATCGGCGCCATGCAGCAGGGCAGTGCCGACCGCTACTTCCAGGAAAGCAGCACGGGCAACCCCAACGCCGACAAGCTGGTGCCCGAGGGCATCGAAGGCCGCGTGCCCTACAAGGGCTCGGTGGTGTCCATCCTGTTCCAGCTCGCGGGCGGCGTGCGCGCCAGCATGGGCTACTGCGGCTGCGCCACCATCCAGGAGATGAAGGAGCGCGCCGAGTTCGTGCAGATCACGGCCGCCGGCATGCGCGAAAGCCACGTGCACGACGTGCAGATCACCAAGGAAGCGCCCAACTACCGAGCCGATTGATCCCCCGCGCCGCCGCCTGCGGCGTCACCCCCAAGGGGGCGGCACCTGCGGCCTGGCAAGGCCAGTTCCGCGGTGCCCTGGAAGGGGGAGCCTCCTGCTCAACGGGTCGTCTTTCGAGACGGCCCGTCTCTTTTTTTGACGTTCACCGACCACCATGCAGCACGACAAGATCCTCATCCTCGACTTCGGCTCCCAGGTCACCCAGCTCATCGCGCGCCGCATCCGCGAGGCGCACGTCTACTGCGAGGTGCACCCCTGCGACGTCAGCAGCGACTGGGTGCGCGGGTTCGCCGCCGACGGGCGCCTGAAGGGCGTGGTGCTCTCGGGCAGCCACGCCAGCGTGTACGAGGTGGACGACAAGGCGCCCGAGGCCGTCTACGAACTGGGTGTCCCGGTGCTGGGCATCTGCTACGGCATGCAGACCATGGCGCAGCAGCTGGGCGGCAAGGTCGAGGGCTCCCACACCCGCGAGTTCGGCTACGCCGAGGTGCGCGCGCGCGGCCACACCGCGCTGCTGAAGGACATCGCCGACTTCACCACGCCCGAAGGCCACGGCATGCTCAAGGTGTGGATGAGCCACGGCGACAAGGTGACCGAGCTGCCGCCCGGCTTCAAGCTCATGGCTAGCACGCCCAGCTGCCCCATCGCCGGCATGGCCGACGAGGCGCGCCGCTTCTATGGCGTGCAGTTCCACCCCGAGGTCACGCACACCGTGCAGGGCCGCGCCCTGCTCGAGCGCTTCGTGCTGGAGATCTGCGGCACCAGCCCCGACTGGGTGATGCGCGACCACATCGCCGAGGCGGTGGAGAAAATCCGCGAGCAGGTGGGCGACGAGGAGGTGATCCTGGGCCTGTCCGGCGGGGTGGATTCCTCCGTGGCGGCCGCGCTCATCCACCGCGCCATCGGCGACCAGCTCACCTGCGTCTTCGTCGACCACGGCCTGCTGCGCCTGAACGAGGGCGACATGGTGATGGAGATGTTCGCCGGCAAGCTGCACGCCAAGGTGGTGCGCGTGGACGCCAGCGAGCTTTTCCTCGGCGAACTGGCCGGCGTGAGCGACCCCGAGCAAAAGCGCAAGATCATCGGCCGCCTGTTCGTTGACGTCTTCAAGGCCGAGGCCGCCAAGCTCACCTCAAGTGGTGCTTCAACAAAAGGCGCCAAGTGGTTGGCACAAGGCACCATTTACCCGGATGTGATCGAGTCTGGTGGCGCCAAGAGCAAGAAGGCCGTCACCATCAAGAGCCACCACAACGTGGGCGGCCTGCCCGAACAGCTGGGCCTCAAACTGCTCGAGCCGCTGCGCGATTTGTTCAAGGACGAGGTGCGCGAACTCGGCGTGGCCCTGGGCCTGCCGCACGACATGGTCTACCGCCACCCCTTCCCGGGGCCGGGCCTGGGCGTGCGCATCCTTGGTGAGGTGAAGAAGGACTACGCCGACCTGCTGCGACGCGCCGACGCCATCTTCATCGAGGAGCTGCGCTCCACGATCGAGCCGCATTCCGGCAAGAGCTGGTACGACCTGACCAGCCAGGCCTTCACGGTGTTCCTGCCGGTCAAGAGCGTGGGTGTCATGGGCGACGGCCGCACCTACGACTATGTGGTGGCCCTGCGCGCGGTGCAGACCAGCGACTTCATGACCGCCGACTGGGCCGAGCTGCCCTACAGCCTGCTCAAGCGCGTGTCGGGCCGCATCATCAACGAGGTGCGCGGCATCAACCGCGTGACCTACGACGTGAGCTCCAAGCCGCCGGCGACGATCGAGTGGGAGTGATTCGGCGTCTGGCACTGGCTGGCACCTAGTGGCACGAAAACACACCTAAGCCCGCGTCAATGCGGGCTTTTTTGTGATTTCGTTCGGCACAGCCTGGCAACATTTGGCATCGCCAAGCACCGTTTCTTCATGGCATGATGGATGGCATTGAACGCTTCTATGCCATGAGAGGTCGCCGATACCATGCAACCACCTTGCGGATGCTCATGGTATCGAATTGGCGTAATGCAATGATTTTATTGTTGTTTTACGCCAGGATCGGCCGGTTTTCGGATCATGGTATTTGAGCTGAATCAGGGCGAGAACCATGTTGACCGATACCAAGCTGCGCAACCTCAAGCCGAAGGACAAGCTCTACAAGGTGAATGACCGTGACGGCCTCTATGTAGCCGTCACGGCCGCCGGAGCGATCTCGTTCCGCTACAACTACTCGATCCACGGTAGGCAGGAGACCATCACCTTCGGCCGGTACGGTGTCGGCGGCATCACCCTGGCGGAAGCCCGCGAGCGGTTGGGCGAGGCCAAGAAGATGGTCGCGGCCGGGAAGTCGCCGGCCAAGGAGAAGGCGCGGGATAAGGCCCGCGTCAAGGACGCGGAGACATTCGGGGCCTGGGCGGAAAAGTGGCTGCGCGGCTACCAGATGGCCGACTCCACCCGCGACATGCGCCGCTCAGTCTACGAGCGCGACTTGAAGCCGAAATTCGGCAATCAGAAGCTGGCGGAGATTACCCACGAGGACTTGCGGGCACTGACCGATGCCATCGTGGAGCGCGGCGCGCCGGCAACGGCAGTGCATGTCCGCGAGGTGGTGATGCAGGTCTATCGCTGGGCCATCGAGCGTGGCCAGAAGGTCGAGAACCCGGCGGAGCTGGTGCGTCCAACGTCCATCGCCAAATTCGAGCCGCGCGACCGTGCGCTGACGCCCGACGAGATCGGCCTGATGTACCAGTACATGGAGCGCATTGGCACAGCGCCATCCATTCGGGCGGCAGCCAAGCTGCTGCTGTTGACGATGGTGCGCAAGAGTGAGCTGACCAACGCGACCTGGAGCGAGATCAATTTCAGCGACGCGCTTTGGACGATCCCGAAGGAGCGGATGAAGCGGCGCAATCCGCACCTGGTGTTTCTGTCCCGCCAGGCGCTGGACATCTTCATTGCCCTGAAAACCTTCGCCGGTGGATCGGACTACGTGCTGCCGTCGCGGTACGACTCAGACCTACCCATGAGCAGCGCCACGCTCAACCAGGTGCTGACGCTGACGTATCGGCTGGCGCAGAAGGAAGGAAAGCCGCTCGCCAAGTTCGGGCCGCACGACTTGCGGCGCACGGCCAGCACGTTGTTGCACGAGGCTGGCTACAACACGGACTGGATCGAGAAGTCCCTGGCGCACGAACAGAGAGGCGTCAGGGCCGTCTACAACAAGGCCGAGTACCGCGAGCAGCGGACGGCGATGTTGCAGGACTGGGCGGACATGATCGACGAATGGACGCTCAAGCGGCCGAAGGCTTAAGTCAGAGGATGGCAGGTAGGCAGCGCCTCCAGAACAGTGACCTTGGTCTCGGCTGTCATTGACACTTGAGGGGCGCGGCGTTTTAGCGGCTAAAAAGCGGTGGCTGCGACCGACGGGGTGAAGCCGGGCCGCATGGCCTGCGTGCCCGATGACTTGCGTGCCTCGATCCATTCCTCGATTTCTGCCAAGTCCCAGGCGACGTTTCGGCTGGTGAGTGCGATCCGGCGCGGGAACTCCCCGCGCTGTTCCATGTTGAAAATCGTGCGCTCAGACAGCGGAATCATTGCCAGCAGTTTCTTGCGGTTGATGAGCGTCTTACTTGTCGTTGCCTGCATCCCCTGGCCTCTTTCGATTACTTGCGAACATGTGCCGGATGGTGCCTGGCAATGCGGATCAAGTCGGCCAAATAGTTGTTCACTTTGGTTGACATAGAAATGGGGCAGGGAGCGCACTTCTATTGCTTCTTCAGGTGAAACGTTTCAGGGATCGATGCCAGCGCTTTAAGGGCCTTAGACACCGCTTGGCGCGTCAGCGGCCGTTGATCGTTGCTCGAAAGTTGTTCTGCAATCTCCGACTGATTGAGCCCGGAATACTGCAGCATCAGAATTTTCTTCTTGGTGTCCGACAGCTTCGAGTCCACCATCAATCGGGCTAGATTGCGTAGCTCGGTTATGTCGGCTGGCTGCAAGGTCTGACCCAGCATGTAGTGAAAGAAGTAGTTATCAACCAGCTTATCGCCGGACGCCGCCGCATGGGGCGTGGCTCGCTTCGCGCATTGCCGCTTGAGCCTTGCCAATTCGATATCGAACTGCGCGACGGATCGTTTTGCTTGTCTATAGGCGGGGTTGCCTGCACCGTTGAGCAACTTCGGCTGATGAGCAACGCAGTACAGGCTGCTCAAGCGAAGTGTGTCAGCGGCCCCGCGAAGTTGAGACTCATCGCCTGCAAATGAAGCGAGCGCGGTGAGCTCTCCGCAAAACCGACAAAATCCTTGCCGGCGTCTTCCATTCAAGCCCCGTGGCTTTCCATCGGAGCCTCGTATTGGAGAGTCCACCGGCTGTTTGCAGGCGCAGGCCCATACCAGCTCAAACAGCGATTCGAGAGTCGCTGTAAACCTTTTGTCCCTTGCGCTTGTGCAGTCTTCCTGGCGGATGAACCTCCGTAGAAGTTCCCGTTGCAGGGGAACCATCGCATCAAATCCAATCAATCGAATGATCCCGCTCAGGCCCACCCCTGTCCCAGCTCCGGGGATGTGCCCCAGGTAGCGCAGTGGAAGTTTTTCCGTGTACTTGGCCACAGCGGGGTCGATCAACTCTTCTATCAGCCGAACGATTGGGTGCTGCCTCGACGATGCGGAGTAAGGCTGCCACCGATCATGGAACTGCTTAATGGCTTCCGCGACGGTGGGATCGCAGTCTTTGGAGATGACGGTGTGTTTTGCGTTTAGCATGTCAACCATTGTGGACAACTAAATGGGTGTTGGCAACTCCAGCAACGCCTAACCTTCGTTGCAATTCAGTTGATAACGGAGGTTTACGCAATGACGATAGAAGACACGCTGCTGCAACGCTTCGGCCCGCTGCTGAGCATGGCGCAGCTCGCCTGTGTTCTGGATCGATCACCGGATGGCCTGCGGGTCAGCTTGCGCACGACGAGCGAATGGGCGGGGAGAATCAACACGGCTCGCTTGAAGATCGGTCGGCGCGTCTACTTCCGAACGTCGCAGATCGCCGAGGTATTGAGCGACGAGTCCCTGTACAGAACGGGGAACTGAGTCGTGGCGATTGATGTACTGGCGGCGTTTGAGCAAGAACCGCCGGTCCTGGACTTCATATGGCCCGGCTTCCTTGCAGGGACTGTCGGCGCGCTCGTTGCTCCAGGCGCGACGGGTAAGAGCTTCTGGGCGCTGGAAGCGGCCATGAGCATCGCATGCAGTGTTGCCGGCGGCGATCTTGTGGGCCTGGCCCCCGCACACACCGGGCGCGTGGTCTATCTGGCCGGGGAAGACCCGCCGCCCGCGCTTGTGCGGCGCATTCACGCCATCGGCCAGCACCTCGGACACGCGGCACGCCAAGCCATCGCAGAGAACCTTGCGCTTGAGCCGATCATGGGCAAGCGCCTGAACGTCATGGACGAGGCTCACTTGCGCCGCGTCATCGAGTACAGCGCCGGGGCGAGGCTGATCGTGCTGGACACCCTGAGCCGCATCCACGCCCTCGATGAGAACAGCAACGGCAACATGGCCCTCCTCGTGGCCGTGCTGGAGCAGGTCGCGGCTTCCACGGGCGCATCCGTGCTCTACCTGCACCACGTCAGCAAGGGAAGCGCTCGCGAAGGGCAGACCGACCAGCAGCAGGCCGCGCGTGGCGCGTCCGCGCTGATCGACAACGCCAGGTGGTGCGGTTACGTCGCCCGCATGACTGAGGACGAGGCGAAGCGCCTCAGCGACCGCGCCCATGACCGGCAACCCATCGGCGATGAGCGGCGCGGCTACTTCGTGCGTTTCGGCGTCAGCAAGCAAAACTACGACGCCACGCCGCTTGATCGCTGGTACATGCGGCACGCCGGCGGCGTGCTGGTGCCGGTGGAGCTGTATGAGGCCAGCAGGAATGAGGAAAGACGTGATAGTCGGAGGCGAGGCGATGGCTTTTGACCTCACCCATGCCAGGCACGATCCAATGCACTGCTTGGTCCCCGGCTTGTTCCGCAGTCTCAAGCGCGGCGAACGGAAGAAGCTCAAGCTCGATGTGACGTATCACTACGCCGAAAATGAACTAGCGCGGTTCGTCGGCTTCGAGCCTCTTGGTGCTGATGACATGCGGCTGCTGCAAGGTCTTGTGGCTCTTGGAGGGCCGAAGGGCATCATCTTGACGCCAGAGCCAACAGCGGACTTGCCGAAGCAACTCCGTCTATTCCTTGAGCCGAAGTTCGACGCGGTAGGGCAGGATGCGCTTGTCGTGCGAGAGAGCATGACAAGCCTGCTAGCCGAAATCGGCTTGACCGATGGCGGCGACAACATCAGGGCGATCAAGGCGTGCTTGCTGCGCATGGCAAACGTGACGGTGGTAGTCACCAAGGGGAGTAGGCAAAGGTCTTTTCACCTGATGAGCTATGCCTTCGACGAGGAGGACGGGCGGTTATTCGTCGCGCTGAATCCCCAGATTGCGGAGGCGATTCTTGGGCGGCGCCCGTATACCCGCATCGAGATGGCCGAGGTGCGGGCGCTACAAACCGACCCGGCCCGCCTGATTCACCAACGGCTGTGCGGCTGGATCGATCCCGGCAAAGCCGGGCGCGTGGAACTTGATACCCTTTCTGGCTACGTCTGGCCGGACGAGGCGAACGCCGAGGCCATGAAGAAGCGCCGCCAGAAGGCCCGCAAGGCTCTGGCCGAGCTTGCCACCGTGGGCTGGAAGGTCAGCGAGTATTCGGCAGGGAAGTGGGAAATTGGCAGGCCGAAGCCCGTAGTAACGTTCCCCAAGCTCCGTAGCAATGCTCCCCTTCACCCGTAGCAACGTTCCCCGCCTCAAACCGAAAAACACAGCAACGGCGCGGGCTTGCGGCTGGTTCTCAAATTCCATCCATGATCTTCCAAGATCATCCACTAGGCGCGGCACTTGCCGCCGCCCATTCGGGCGACGCCAGGCTCTTGCCAATGGTCGGCCTTCGGCCGTTGAGTTGTACGCCAGAAGGGTGGTCGGCTCCAGTCGGTCTTTTTAGCGGCTAAAACGCTGCGCCCCCCAAGTGTCAATAGGCGGTGTTGTATGTTGTAGCGCGCTACAACATACAACAGTTCAATGCGATTCCCGGCCACGTCATCAGGCTGACCTTTCCTCGCGCGCGCTGCAGCACCGCCATTTCCGGCGAGGCTGGCCACGTCCAGACTACGGTCGACCAACGCCACCTTTGACGATGCACCGAGGGCCCCATCACCAGTTCCGGCGATGACGGCAGCCGTTGGATCTCGCATCGCCACTTCTGACGATGAGATCCACTCTTTGACACTTGAGGGGCAGAGCGATAGTGGATGCTCCCGGCTTCCCTCTTGGCGTTCAACCTTCCGTGCTGAACACGGCTGCCATCCCTGATTTGATGGGTGTGCCTGTGTCATCGGCTCCATGTCAACCATTTCGGCCAATTATTGGCATGTTGTGTAGGCCGGCACTCCGTAACCTTCGGAGTAGTTCAGTTGATAACGGAGGTTTACGGACATGGCGACGACAGAAAGCAGCTACCCCGAGGAGCTGGCCGCACGGCTGGCTCTTCAGCAGAAGACCTCGCAAATAAAGCGCAGGGACTACCTAGCCGTTTTCATGGCGGTGCGCTCGGACGTGAAGCAAGCGATGGAGGCCGGCTACGCGCTCAAGATCATCTGGGAGCACCTGCGCGAGGTCGGGCGCATTCCTTTTCGATATGAGACGTTTCTGAAATACGTTCGGCGGCACATCACCAATGCGCAGCCTGGCTCTATCAGTCAGTGCAGCACGAAGTGAGGAAAGCCTCGTGCTCAATCGCTGCATGTGCGCGGCTGAAACACTGCAAATGGTTGTTGAATCGCTGCAAGCGCGTGGAAATGGGGCATTTCCGTCGGTTTTCGCGCTGCTGGCGCGCTGTTGCGAACCAACGGTGCGCTTACAGCGCGAGATTCGATGGGTCCTACGAGGCAAAAACAACGCCGTAAGGCGGGCAGGATGTGTGAAGTAGGCCCACCGCGCAGGCGCGGTGTTCCTCTTCACTTTCCCTTATTCGCGCCTACGGCGCTCAACGGGCATCCTGCTCTGCGAGGCATCCGGCGACCGCCGGCAACGACATGAGGACGCCAAGATGGAGGCCAACGAGAACAAGGTGACGAGGAAGGGCAGTCCGCCCATCAAGGTCTATTGCCTGCCCGAAGAGCGGGCCGAGATCGAGGCGAACGCCAAGAGGGCCGGGGTCAGCGCGGCGCGCTATCTGCGCGACGTGGGCCAGGGCTACCAGATCAAGGGCGTCATGGATTACGAGTACGTGCGCGAGCTGGTGCGCGTGAATGGCGACCTTGGCCGGCTGGGCGGCCTGCTCAAGCTATGGCTGACCGACGACCCGCGCACGGCCCGCTTCGGTGACGCCACGATCCTTGCCCTGTTGGGGCGGATCGAGGCCACCCAGGACGAAATGAGCCGGCTTATGAAATCCGTGGTGCAACCGAGGGCCGAGCCTTGAGCGTTTTAGCGGCTAAAAAGCCGGAGGCCGCCCGATGATCGCCAAGCACGTGCCCATGCGTTCGCTGGGCAAGTCCGACTTCGCCGGCCTGGTGAACTACGTCACCGACGCGCAGAGCAAGGATCACCGGCTGGGCCAGGTGCAGATCACGAACTGCGATGCCGTGTCGGTGCAGGATGCCATCACGGAGGTTCTGGCGACCCAGCACACGAACACGCGGGCCAAGGGCGACAAGACCTATCACCTGATCGTCAGCTTCCGGGCCGGCGAGCAGCCCAGCGCCGACACCCTGCGGGCGATTGAGGAACGCATCTGCGCCGGGCTGGGCTATGGCGAGCATCAGCGCGTCAGTGCCGTTCACAACGACACCGACAACCTGCACATCCACATCGCCATCAACAAGATTCACCCGACGCGGCACACGATGCACGAGCCGTACTACTCGCATCGGGCGCTGGCCGAGCTTTGCACGGCCCTGGAGCGCGACTACGGCCTGGAGCGCGACAACCACGAGCCACGCCAGCGCGGGGCCGAGGGCAGGGCGGCCGACATGGAGCGGCACGCGGGCGTGGAAAGCCTGGTCGGCTGGATCAAGCGCGAATGCCTGGACGAGATCAAGGGCGCGCAGTCCTGGCAGGAGCTGCACCAGGTCATGCGCGACAACGGCCTGGAGCTGCGCGAGCGTGCGAACGGCCTTGTGATCGAGGCCGGCGACGGAACGATGGTCAAGGCGAGCACCCTAGCCCGCGACCTTTCCAAGCCGAAGCTGGAGGCGCGGCTTGGCCCGTTCGAGGCTTCGCCCGAACGGCAGACACGAACCAAAGCGAAGCGGCAGTACCAGAAAGACCCGATCCGCCTGCGCGTGAACACGGTCGAGCTGTACGCCCGGTACAAGGAGGCACAGCAGCACCTCACGGCCACCAGGGCCGGCGCGCTGGCCGAGGCGAACCGCCGGAAGGATCGGGCCGTAGAGAACGTCAAGAAGGTGGCGGCCACCAAGCGGGCGGCGATCAAGCACCTGACCGATGGCCGCCTGACCAAGCGGCTGCTTTACAGCCAGGCCAGCGCCGCGCTGCGGGCCGACCTGGAGGCTATCCACAAGCGCCACGACCAGGAGCGGGCGGCGATCTACCAGGCGCACAGCCGACGCACTTGGGCCGATTGGCTCAAGCAGCAAGCCCAGGCCGGCGATGGCCAGGCACTCGATGCGCTGCGCGCCCGCGAGGCGGCCCAGGGCCTAAAGGGGGACACCCTTCAGGGTGAGGGTGTGGTGAAGGCCGGTTATGCCTTGGTGATCGACAACATCACGAAGAAGGGCACCATCATCTACCGCGCCGGCAGCTCAGCCGTGCGTGATGATGGCGAGCGCTTGGCTGTGTCCAGTGAGGCTGACCGCGCCGGCGTGCTAGCCGCCTTGCGCATGGCGATGGAGCGTTACGGCGAACGCATCACCGTCAGCGGTAGCGTGGCGTTCAAGGCCACCGCGATCCGGGCGGCCGTGGATGCGCGGCTGCCCATCGTCTTCACCGATCCGATCCTGGAGCGTCGGCGGCTGGTCGAGGCCGCGAAGGCTCAGGCCAGAGTCCGTCCCGGCGCGCCACCTGTCGGCCGGCAACCACCGCCGCATCGTCGGCATGGCCTGCGCACGCTGGGCCAGCTCGGCGGTCTGTACATCGAGGGCGGAGCCCAGCGGCCGACGCAAGCGCCGATGCCAGCCAAGGTACGACCATCAGCACCGTCCGAACTAGCGCAGCGCGAGGCGCGGCTACGGGCGCAGGTGGAGGCCAAGAGGGCCAAACGCCAAGAGAACGGCAAGGGGCGTGGTCGATGACGAGCGCTTTCACTACCTGGGAGGTGCAGTGCGAGCTTCACTCCCGTACACCGATGTTCAACAGAAATGGCCGGGCGCTACGGTGTCGCTCAGGTCGGGGTACCGGGACAGCGATACGGCGTGCTGTCTCTGTGATGGCCCAACGCCGCCAGTTGCCGACCAGGCAGCCGGCAGGCGCAGTGCAGCCGCTCATCACATTCCAGGAACTCGACCATGAAACACGTCCGTTTTTTAGCGGCTAAAACCGCGCTTGCCGCCTCCCTCCTTGGCGTCATCGTGACCACGCCGGCCTCGGCCGGCATCCCCGTCATCGACGGCGGCAACCTGGTGCAGAACGTCATGACGGCCATCGAGTCGGTGGCGCAGACGCTCAAGCAAATTGAGCAGTACCAGACCCAATTGCAGCAGTACGAGAACATGCTGCAAAACACGATGGCCCCAGCGGCCTACATCTGGGATCAGGCGCAGTCCACCATCAACGGGCTGATGAATGCCGTCAACACTCTGGACTACTACAGGAACCAGCTCGGCAGTCTCGACGCCTACCTGGGCAAGTTCCAGGACGTGAGCTACTACCGCAGCTCGCCTTGCTTCTCGGCCGCCGGGTGCTCGGATGCCGAGCGCGCCGCGATGGAGCAAAACCGCCGCCTGTCGAGCGAGAGCCAGAAGAAGGCGAACGACGCGCTTTTCAAGGGTCTGGAGCAACAGCAGCGCAACCTGACCGCCGACGCTCGCCAGCTCGAACGGCTCCAGTCAGCGGCACAGGGCGCGACCGGCCAGATGCAAGCCATCGGCTTCGCCAATCAGCTCGCCGCCAACCAGGCAAATCAGCTTCTGCAAATCCGTGGCCTGCTGATCGCGCAGCAGAACGCCGCGACCGCCAGGATGCAGGCGCAGGCCGACCTTGAGGCGCAGCAGCAGGCCGCCGGCGCGACTTCCAGGGAATCCAGGATCGAGCGCACGGCCAGCCCGAGAAACTGGCTCGAACTGACTCGCTGACGGAGGCCCTGCACCATGAAGAAAACGATGCTGCTTGCCGGTCTCGTGGTGGTGCTGGTGGCCGGCTGCGACAACAAGCCGGCCATCCCGCCCATGCCAGAGGTCAATGACACCAATTGCCAGATCGAGGCGATCAAGAAGATCGAGGACAGGGCTACGCGCGAGAAATTCGCCGGGCTGTGCTCGCGCCGGTCGCCGGCCGCCGGCGGCATCGCGCCGACCGAGAAGCCCATGAACTGGCTCGAACTGGCCGACCCGAAAGACCAGAAGGGGGCGAAGCCATGAAAGCACTGAACAAGGCGGCGCTAATCGGCGTCGCCCTCGCGCTTTACTCCACCGCTGCATCGGCCCAGCTCACTAACCAGGGGATGCTTGACCAGGTGGTGACGGAGTTCGCCACGCGGGCCACGTCCTGGCAGACGGTGGTGATGAATGCCGCGATGTTCCTGTTCTGGACGCTGGGCACGATCTCGCTGGTTTTCACGTTCGGCTTCATGGCGCTACGCAAGGCCGACATTGGCGAGTTCTTCGCCGAGTTCATCCGCTTCATTCTGTTCTTCGGCTTTTTCCTCTGGCTGCTGCGCAACGGCCCCGCCTTCGCCAACTCGATCATCCAGTCACTGGCCCGGATCGGTGAGCAGGCATCCGGGGTGGCATCGGTGACACCCTCGGGCATCGTGGATATCGGCTTCATGATCTTGAAGCAGGCATTCACAAACTCGTCGATCTGGTCGCCCGTGGATAGCTTCATCGGTGTGGCCTTGAGCGTTGGCATCCTGATCCTGCTAGCAGTTGTCGCCGTGAATATGCTGCTGCTGCTCGTCTCGGGCTGGCTGCTGATGTACGCCGGCATCTTCTTCCTCGGCTTCGGTGGTTCGCGTTGGACGTCCGACATGGCGATCAACTACTACAAGACCGTGCTGGGCGTGGCCGTGCAGATCATGACGATGGTGCTGCTGGTCGGCATCGGGAACGACCTGCTTTCCAGCTTCTACGCCAGGATGAACACCGGCACGCTGAACTTTGAAGAGCTGGGCGTGATGCTGGTTTTCTGCGTGGCGTTGCTCATGCTGGTCAATCGTGTGCCCCCTCTCATCGCCGGCATCATCACCGGCTCGGGTATCGGTGGTGCGGGTGGCATCGGCAACTTCGGTGCGGGTGCTGCCATCGGTGCGACTATGGGCGCTGCGAGCATGGCCGCCGGTGCGGCAAGCGTGGCCGGTGCGGCCGTGATGGGTGGCGCAGCCTCGGCCGCCGGCGGTATGTCGGCGGTCAAAGCAGCGTTCGAGAAAGCGGGGTCGAGCGCCGGCGGTGAATCGGGCGGAATGCCAATGCTCGGCGGTGGCTCCGACTCGGGCAGTGATGCAGGCTCGTTTGCACAAGCTGCTGGCTTTGGTGGCGGGTCAAGCTCAGGTGCGGGCACCACTACACCACTTGCACAGGCCGCCGGTTTCGGCAGCAGCTCGGGCAGCGGTGCCAGCGGCTCGGGTGGTGGCAACGGGCAACAGTCCGGTAAATCGGGTGGAGATTCCAGCTCGAAGGGTGGCGACGAAGCCGGCAGCAAGAAAGCCCAGCAAGGCGGCCAGCAGGCCGCACCGGGCAGCACCGGCCCCGGCTTGCTGGCCTCGGCCGCATCGGCGCTTGGCACGGCGGGCCGCGTGACGGCCGACGCCGGCGCGAACCTGATGCAAGGCGTCGGCGAGGTTGCGAAGGCCAAGGCTGCCAGCATCCGCGATGCCGCTGTCGAACGCATCGCCGACACCACCGGCGGGAAGATCGCGACGGCTATCAGAGCGAGTGCGGAGAAAGACCAGGCCGCCGCTGAGTCGGTGCCGACATTCGGCGACAACAACCTGGCAGGGGCCGATTCTCATGATGAAGTGACCGCGTTCGCCAACCGCGAGCACGGTAAATCGGAGGCGTGACCATGAAACGTAGTGGCTTTTTCGACTGCCTGGCGTTCGACCAGGTGCAGCGTCAGGCGGTGGAGTGTGAGCGGCCTGGCGATCAATCAACCGAGCTTGATGCAGCGGCGGAAGTTTCGGCCTTTGTTGATCGCTCTGCTCCGTCGGCCATCGAGGCCACCAGGGCAGCGGCCAGATCATCGGACAGCAGCTACAGCGGCAGCAACAGGAACACGCCGCTGGCAGAAGCTGCCAGCTTCTACAGCAGCGGCCAGCGGTAAAGCGCGCCGGCCGGCGTGGGGCCGGCCGACACTTCCACAACCCACCTACCACAGAGGTGAATCATGGCAACTTTGAATCCTACCAATGCAATCGCAACCCAGGCAGTTCATCATGCGGCCGCGCAGCTCGCGGCCCTGGACTGGATCGACCAAGAGGCGGCGCGGCAGCTCTCACCAATGGCCGAGGCCGTCGCCAATATGTTCATGGTGCTGTACTACCAAGCCGAGACGGGCCAGGCCACGCGGGACGACTTCCGCCTGGCCCTGGACGCGGTGCGGCAATCCCTGCACGTCGCGTAGTCTCACGGCGGGTAAGAAGAATAAGAAGAATATTCTTCTTCTTACCGATCGACTAACCCACTGAGAAGGACAAGGGCGGCTATTAGGCCGCCCTTGTCTTTTCCGGTCATACATCGTCAAAGGTGGTAGTGCGCGTCGGTATGCTCGAGTATCGCCATGTCGGATGATGATGGCCGCTCTAGGCTGCTCCCTTGGGGTGGGATCTCGCATCGTCATTTCCGGCGATGAGATCCACCTGCAGCACCGCCAGGCATGACGATGCTGGCCAGCTTTCCTACTTGATGCCGTGCATGGCCCGCGCACGTGCCGCAACTTCGCGGGCGTGCTGGATATAGGCCGGGTCGGCCGTGGCTTCGGCATCGGCCAGAAACGCGGCTATGGCTTCGACAGTTTGCAAGTCCTCGGGCAGCAGCTCACGTCCAACGGCCGGTGCATCCACCCATTCGCGCTGCTCCGGCGGCAATGGATACTGGCCGGATGCTTCGGCTTCGGCCAGCAGCTCATCGAGCGTATAACGCACCCGGTCGGCCGAGACGGCGCGGGGCGGGTCGGCTTTCAGCGCGTCATGGGCCGGGCCGGCCTTCTCATGCAGCCAGGTTTCCAGGTTCTTCGGGTCAATCATCGGCCGGCCTCATCGAGCAGCGCCGCCAAGCCTTCCAGGTCATCGACCGAATGCGCACGGAAGCGGCCGGCCAGCAGCTCGCCCAGCTCGGCCAGCGTCAATCCAAGAGCCGCCGCCGCTTGGTCGTTCGACAACTGCCGCGCCGTGATGGCCCTACTAATCTTGGTTACGAGCGTGGCCTTGGCCTGCATTTCGTCGGCGTCGGGGTGGCCCAGGTCGGCATAGACGTTCGTGCTGCCTTCATGAATTTCCGGCGTGTCGTCGGCGTTCAGGTCGGCGAACAGGGCTTCGACGGAATCGAACCGCTTCAAGCCGCCCCGTCGGGCTTCTTCAATTGCTTCCTCGGTTTCCTTCCTGCCCATCGCACACCTCACGCTGATTTGCCTAGCCCGTCTCATCCAGATGAGGCCACAGAGAGCACGGCTGTGAAGGCCAAAGGGTACTACGTTGCGTGTTTTCCCTGGAAAAAGACACGCCGACCACCTTCTTGGCGTAAACCATCTACGACCTGCTGGCTAAAGCACATGACCTTGCTATCGAACTGGTGCCACGAGCGTGCCGCAACGCATGGCGCCTGCCGAATCTATGGCTTTGCGCACATGAGATTCGAGGTTCATTTGGGTGGCTTGGATGGTAAACTTGGCCAAACTTTGGAAAACTTCGCCGTGCGACACCAAGCGAGCCACCTGACATGAACCAACCCGATAGCGAAATTCTCACGCTGGACGAAGTGGCGGTCTATCTCAAGGCAGGGAAGAAGACCGTGTACCGGTTGGCCCAGCAGGGGGAGATACCGGGGTTCAAGCTGGGCGGCACCTGGCGGTTTCGTCGCAGCGAGTTGGATCGCTGGATTGCCGCACAGATAGCCGAGAAAACGCAGGACAAGACATGAGCACCCCGCAGAACAGCAACAGCCAAGCGGCCTCGCTCAGAAGGAGGGCTACACGCCCATGAACGCCGTAGAAATCGAACAAGCCATCACAGACCTGGCGGAGCAGCCGTTCGACAGCGCAGAGTTCCCCTATGCCTTCCTTGAGGCGTTCGGCAACAAGGCGACGACCATCAAGCGCCTGCGCGCGGGGGCGTCGAACAAGTCCGACCTCGGTGGTGTTCTCCAGACCAGCAACATCCACATTCTGACCTGCGACGCAGGACGGGTTACACAGACGCTGGCCGCCCTCAAGGCCAGCCCGGCGACGGCCAAGGCCAAGGCGAAGTTCATCCTCGCCACGGACGGCACGGACTTCGAGGCCGAAGACCTGACCAGCGGCGAGACCGTCGCCTGCGCCTTCAAAGACTTCCCGGATCATTTCGGCTTCTTCCTGCCGCTGGCGGGCATCAGCACTGTCCGCCAGATCAGTGAGAACGCCTTCGACATCCGGGCCACCAGCCGCCTAAACCGTCTGTATGTCGAACTGCTGAAGGACAACCCAGAATGGGGCTCGGCGGAGCGTCGGCACGACATGAACAAGCTCATGGCGCGGCTGATCTTCTGCTTCTTCGCCGAGGACACCGACATCTTCGTCGGCAGGGGCCGTTTCACCGAAACCATCGCTCAGATGAGCGCCAAAGACTCGTCCAACACGCACGACGTCATCGCCACGTTGTTCCGCGTCATGAACACCAAGCGCGAGGACCGGGCTGCTGCCAGGATTCCCCGATGGGCCGAAGACTTCCCCTACGTCAACGGGCAATTGTTCTCTGGTGGCGACGAGGTACCGCGATTCAGCAAGATCGCTCGATCCTATCTGCTGCACGTCGGCGGTCTCGACTGGACCAAGATCAACCCAGACATCTTCGGCTCGATGATCCAGGCCGTCGCCGAAGACGAGGAGCGCGGCGAGTTGGGAATGCACTACACCAGTGTTCCCAACATCCTGAAGGTGCTGAATCCGCTATTCCTCGACGACCTGCGTTCCAAGCTGGAAGAGGCGGGCGACAACCCTCGCATGTTGCTGAACCTGCGCAAGCGCATAGCGAAAATCAGGGTCTTCGATCCGGCCTGTGGCTCGGGCAATTTTCTGGTCATCGCCTACAAGGAAATGCGCGCCATCGAGGCCGAGATCAACCGGCGGCGCGGTGAGCCGGATCGTGGGTCGGAAATCCCGCTCACCAACTTTCGCGGGATCGAATTGCGTGACTTCCCAGCGGAAATCGCCCGCCTTGCGCTGGTCATCGCCGAGTATCAGTGCGACGTGCTCTATCGGGGGCAGAAGCTGGCCTTGGCCGAGTTCCTACCCCTGCGCAATGAAAACTGGATCACCTGCGGCAACGCGCTACGGCTCGACTGGTTGAGCATTTGTCCGCCGACTGGAACCGGGGTAAAGGTGCAGGCCGATGACTTGTTCGGCTCCCCCCTTGATCAGGCAGAGATTGACTTCGAGAACGAGGGGGGCGAGACGTACATATGTGGGAACCCGCCGTATCTCGGTTCCACATGGCAGACGGATGAGCAAAAAGCTGACTTGCAAGCCATTTTCTTTCAGCGAGTGAACAACTGGAAGTCGCTGGACTATGTGGCGGGCTGGTTTATGAAAGCTGCGGACTACGGTAAGCATACCCCCACGACTGCGGCCTTCGTTTCTACTAACTCTATTTGCCAAGGCCAGCAAGTTCCGATTTTGTGGCCTGCTATTTTCCAGACAGGCAATCAAATTGTTTTTGCACATACCAGTTTCAAGTGGACTAACCTGGCTGCGCACAACGCGGGAGTAACGGTTGCTATCGTTGGCATATCCACTCAGCCGAGTAAAAATCGCAAGATCTTTTCGCTGGCCGAGGATGGTTCGGTGCTAGTAAGAGACGCTGAACGCATCAATGCTTACCTTGTAGCTGGGCCGGATGTGATCATCGATAAAATGAGCGAACCGCTCGATGCTCGCGGGAAAATGGATGCGGGCGGGAAACCGGTTGAAGGTGGTAATCTATTTTTGAGCGCGGGTGAAAAGCATGAGCTTCTGGAGTGTCAACCACAAGCTGCCGAGTTTATTAAGACGGCCTATGGTGCAAGCGAATATATCCGTGGAGATGTGCGTCATTGTCTTTGGATAAGAGATGCTGATAGCGCCCGCGCTAAGGCTTTGCCAGAAATTGCCGCTCGGCTGATTCGAGTAGTTGAAGCGCGTAATAAAAGCCCGAAACATGCAACAAAAAGAGGAGCAGCTTGGCCGCATCGTTTTGAAGAGGTCAAGCAAACGGGCAGCGAAGTTGTAACTATCGTTCCAAAGGTCTCTTCGGAATCACGCGAGTTTTTGCCCGCTGGTCTATTGCCACCCGGCTCCATCATCACTGACCTCGCGTTTGCTCTGTATGACGCTCCGCTTTGGAACTTCGCGCTCATCGTCAGCCGCCTGCACCTGGTCTGGATAGCGACAGTCTGCGGCAAGATGAAAACGGACTTTCGATACTCCAACACTCTCGGCTGGAACACCTTTCCCATGCCACCGCTTACAGAGAAAAACAAGACCGACCTCATGCGCTGCGCTGAGGACATCTTACTGGCGCGGGAACATCATTTTCCGGCGACCATCGCCGACCTGTACGACCCCGAGAACATGCCCGCCGACCTTCGCGCAGCCCATGATCGCAACGACGAAGTGCTGGAGCGCATCTACATCGGTCGGCGCTTCAAGAACGACACCGAGCGGCTGGAAAAGCTGTTTGACCTCTATACCAAGATGACCGCTTCGGCTGCACCGGCTAAGGGCAAGAAGCGCAAAGCGGGAGCCAATATATGAGCGAAAAGATGAAGTCCGTACCGTCCGTTTCCGTCACCTACGCCCGAAACGGCGCATCCACCAAGGCCAACGCGCTTGGGATGCGGCCGATGCAGGAGAGGGCCTATGAGAAGCGGGGCGAGCAATACCTGCTCATCAAGTCACCACCCGCGTCGGGCAAGAGCCGTGCGCTGATGTTCGTGGCACTCGACAAGCTGGCGAACCAGGGCGTGAAGCAAGCCATCATTGTCGTGCCGGAAAAGTCCATCGGTGCCAGTTTCAACGACGAGCCGCTGTCGAAGTACGGCTTCTGGGCTGACTGGAACGTCGAGCCGAAGTGGAACCTGTGCAACGCTCCGGGCAACGACAACGGCGGTAAGGTCAAGTCGCTGGGTGCGTTCCTCGAAGGCGACGATAAGGTGCTGGTCTGCACCCACGCCACCTTCCGCTTCGCGGTCGATGCCTACGGCGTGGAGGCATTCGACGACCGACTGATTGCCGTCGATGAGTTCCACCATGTTTCGGCCAACCCCGACAACAAGTTGGGCGTGCACCTAGGCCAGTTCATTGCGAGAGACAAGACCCACATCGTCGCCATGACCGGTTCCTACTTCCGGGGCGACGCCGAGGCAGTGCTCGCCCCGTCGGATGAGTCGAAGTTCGATACCGTCACCTACACCTACTACGAACAACTCAATGGCTACGAGTACCTCAAGCAACTCGACATCGGCTACTTCTTTTACAGCGGGCCTTACGTCGATGACATCCTCAATGTCCTCGATCCCGCCGAAAAGACCATCATCCACATCCCTAACGTCAATTCGCGGGAAAGCACGAAGGACAAGATGCGCGAGGTGGAGCACATCATTGAGGCGCTGGGGGAGTGGCAGGGCGTCGACGCCACCACCGGCTTTCAGCTCGTCAAGCGCTCTGACGGCCGCGTGTTGCGCATCGCTGATTTGGTCGATGACGATGCCGCGAAGCGCGACCGGGTTTCCGCCGCATTGAAAGACCCGGCCCAGAAGAACAACCGCGACCATGTGGACATCATCATCGCGCTGGGCATGGCGAAGGAGGGCTTCGACTGGATTTGGTGCGAACACGCGCTGACCGTGGGCTACCGTGCCAGCCTGACCGAGATCGTTCAGATCATCGGCCGCGCCACTCGCGACGCGCCGGGCAAGATTCGCGCGAGGTTTACCAACCTAATCGCCGAGCCGGACGCGACCGAGGCAGCGGTTACCGAGGCCGTTAACGATACTTTGAAGGCCATCGCTGCGAGCCTGCTGATGGAGCAGGTTCTTGCGCCGCGCTTCGAGTTCAAGCCCAAAAACCCCGACAGCGGCCCCACGCCGGGCTTTAACTATGGCGAGAGTGGCTACGATCCAGACCGTTGCAACATTGGTGTCAATGAGCAGACCGGAACTTACCAAATCGAGATTAACGGCCTCGCCGAGCCCAAGAGCAAGGAGGCAGCGCGCATCTGCCAGGAAGACTTGAACGAAGTGATCGCGGCTTTCGTGCAGGACAAGCCCACCATCGAACGCGGCTTGTTCGATGAGGAACTAGTGCCCGAGGAACTGACGCAGGTTCGCATGGGCAAGATCATTAAGGACAAGTATCCCGAGCTTGATGCTGAAGATCAGGAGGCCGTGCGTCAGCACGCCATTGCCGCCCTCAACCTCACCCAGCAGGCCAAGCGGCTTGTCACCGAAGGCGAGGGTGACGGGTCGCCCAACACCGCCCTGATCGACGGCGTGCGTCGCTTCGCGATGGACGTGCGCGAGCTGGACATAGACCTCATCGACCGCATCAACCCCTTCGGCGAAGCCTACGCCATCCTCGCCAAGACCATGAGCGAGGACAGCTTGAAGCAGGTGGCAGCAGCCATCTCGGCCAAGCGCACCTCAATCACGCCTGAAGATGCCAAAGTGATCGCCAAGCGCGCGGTAGAGTTCAAGCGCGAGCGTGGGCGGGCTCCATCCGTTACCTCGCAGGACGCCTGGGAAAAGCACCTGGCCGAAGGCGCGGCCGCCTTCATGCGTTTCAGGGCGGAGGGCCGCTATGAGTAACTCCGATCTTGACGACCTGGCGGCAGAGCTGGCCGAGTTCGCACCGCCTGAGAAGAAAAATGGACGCCCCGCCAGCGAGGAGCGTGTCATCGCTGGCTTCGAAGAAATCCAACGCTTCACAGAGCAGCACGGGCGTGCGCCGCAGCATGGCGAAGCCCGCGACATATTCGAGCGCCTATATGCCGTGCGGCTCGACCGTCTACGCGCGCTCCTGGATTGCCGCGCCTTGCTTGAGCCGCTAGACCATCAGGGCTTGCTTGCTGGGGCACCGACCGTTGCCGCTTCGGCGGACGAAACTATCGACATCGACGACCTGGCTGCCGAACTGGCGGATGTTGCCGGCGCGGACGACATCACGGTCTTGCGCCATGTCCGTACCAGCGCCGAAAAGCGCGCCGCCGAGGAGATCGCGGATCGCAAGCCCTGCGAGGACTTCGAGACCTTCCGGCCCTTGTTCGAGCGCGTGCAAGCGGAAGTCAAAACCGGTATGCGCCAGTCCCAGCCCATCGAAGCGGGCCGCCGTGCGATTGAAGTCGGGGACTTTTTCGTTCTCGATGGCATTACTCTCTACGTCGCCGAGGTCGGCGAGCCGTTGAAAACCACCGCTGGGGAAGTGGACCGCCGCCTGCGCCTCATCTTCTCCAACGGCACCGAAAGCAATCTGCTGCTGCGCTCGCTCCAGCGAGCGTTTTACAACGACCCCGCCGCGCGGCGGCTGGCCTCGCCCGAGAGCGGGCAACTCTCTTTCGGCGGCGAGCTTGAGGCCGATGATGTCGAAAGCGGCACGATCTACGTCCTGCGCTCCCTCTCCGATCATCCCTATGTCGCGCAGCACCGCGACATCATCCACAAGATGGGCGTGACCGGGGGCAGGGTGGAGACGCGCATTGCCAACGCCGAACACGACTCCACCTACCTGCTGGCGAAGGTCGAAGTGGTAGCGACCTACAAGCTCGCGGGCATCAATCGCACCCGGATGGAGAACCTGTTCCACAGGCTGTTCGCGCCCGCGCGGTTGAACATCACCATCAACGACCGCTTCGGTCACCCCGTGCAGCCCGAGGAATGGTTCCTAGTGCCACTTCATGTGATCGACGAGGCGGTTCAGCGCATTCGAGATGGATCGATCACCGAGTTTATCTATGACCCGCAGACCGCTCGACTGGTGGGCTACGCGCGGACTAACTATAAGGATGAACCATGATGGAAAGTCTGCGACCGAATCAGTCAGAGGCTCGATCCATGGTCTTTGCAGAAGGGGCGCAGTGGATCCGCGCTGACTTTCATCTGCATACCCGAGCGGACCGTGAATTCAAGTTCACAGGCGATGACAACTTCTACAACAGCAACTATGTGGATGCGTTGGAGAAAGCGGGCATCCGATTAGGCGTCATCACCAACCACAACAAGTTCGACTTCGAAGAATTCAAAGCACTGCGCAAGACGGCCCAGAAGAAGGGCATTGCGCTGCTGCCAGGCGTCGAGTTGTCGGTCAACGACGGGGCTAATGGCATCCACACGCTTGTTGTGTTCTCCGACGAATGGATCGATGAACACAATTACATCAACCCCTTCCTGACCAGTGCATTCGAAGGAAAAACGCCCGCGCAGTACGAGCAGGAGAACGGACGCACTTCATGGTCGCTTCTGGAGACCATCAAGAAACTGGAGGGCTATCACCGGGACTTCTTTCTTGTCTTCGCCCATGTCGAAGCCCCGAGTGGCCTGTGGGCGGAGCTGGATGGCGGCCGACTGACTGAGTTGGGGCAAAACGAGTTTTTCCGACGCAGAGCGCTGGCTTTTCAGAAGGTGCGCACGCACGACGGCGCAGGTAAAGACAAACCCTGCCGCACGAAGATTCAAAGCTGGCTACAGAGCTGGTACCCCGCCGAACTGGAGGGCAGCGACCCGAAGAGGGTCGATGAAATCGGTCGAGGCAAGGCCAGCTACCTGAAGCTGGGCGAGCTGTCCTTCGAGGCGGTCAAGTTTGCCTTGAGCGATCCCGCTGGGCGGGTAGCTATGGAGCCGCCCAAGCATCAAGCGTCGTACATCCGCAGCATCCGCTTCGACGGCGGCATTCTCGACGGGCAGGTGCTGCATTTCTCTTCCGAACTCAACACGTTGATCGGCATCCGAGGCAGCGGCAAATCCTCCATCCTGGAGGCAGTGCGCTACGCCCTCGACATTCCACGCGGCGAGAAGGCGCAGGACACCAAGTACAAGGATGAGTTGATCCGCCATACCCTTGGCAGCGGCGGCAAGGTGACGCTGACAGCATGCGACGTGTACGGACAGGAATTCACCATCTCGCGCATCTTCCGCGAAGCCCCAAATGTCTATTTAGGCGGCAAGTTGCAACCCGGCGTGTCGATCCGGGAGACCGTACTGCGCCGTCCGATCTACTTCGGCCAGAAGGACCTTTCCAGCACCGGCGAAGGCTTCGAGACCGATCTGGTGGAAAAGCTGGTTGGCGAGAAGCTGCGTGTGCTGCGTGACGAAATCGAGGTTCAACGCCAGCGCGTGCGCGACGCTGCTCAGCGCTGGCTCAAGCTCAGCAACACGGCCGAACTCAAGCGCGACTTCGAGACCCAACTAAATGATGCCAACTTCCGTCTGACCAAGTTCGCGGAGCACGGTGTCGCCGATAAGCTCCAAAAGCGACTTGGCTTCCAGCAGGACGCCACAGCGCTCGCGCGCATGACGGAGCGGGCAGACAGCTTCATCCTCGCTCTAGGAAGTCTGATTGCCGAGCATGAGGACGAGCTGCGGAACGCAACGAGCTACGTTTCCAAGCAGAACCCGGATTTCTTCACGGCCTACTACGCCGAGTTCTCCAACCTCGTTGCCAAGGTCGATCAGCTCAAGCAGATCGAGCGAGAAGCGAACGTCATTGCAGCTCGCCTCAAGACCAAACAGGGCGAATTTGAAGGCGCAAGCAGGAGCCTTCAGGAGGAGTTCGCACAAGTCGAGCGCCAACTAGCTCAGGAGCTCAAGCAAACCGGCATGACTGCCATCCAGCCGGACGACTTCCTGGCCCAGCAGCAGCGCAAAACCAAGGCGGAGCAAATGCTTCAGGCGCTGGCCAAGCAGGAATCACAGCAGACCAGCATCCGCGACGCGCTGTTTGCCGAGATCGACAAACTCAATGAACTATGGCTGAGCGAGTTCAACACCATCAAGGTAGAGCTGGACCGAGTGAATGCTGGCCACACCGCCCTGCAGATCGAAGCGGACTTCAAGGGCGACAAGGAAGCCGCCATCAGCTTCATGCAGCAGCTCTTCAAGGGCAGCAACATCCGCGAAACCACGCTGCGCGCAGTGATGGAGGACTATGCAGATTTCGGCGGCCTCCTGCGTGCCCTGCCGGGAGCCTTGGCGAAGGCCGGCAGCACCCCCGAGGTCTTCGAAAAGACCTTCATGCAGAACCTGACCGAGTTCGTCACCTGGCAGGTGCCCAACCGCTTCGTCATCCGCTATCGCGGCAAGGAGTTGAAGCACCACTCTCTCGGGCAGCGCGCTTCGGCGCTGTTGCTGTACGTGCTCAGCCAACGCCAGAACGACGTGATCATCATCGACCAACCGGAAGACGATCTGGACAACCAGACCATCTACGACGATGTGATCAAGCTGCTACGGGAAATGAAGCCTCACGCCCAATTCATCTTCGCCACCCACAACGCCAATTTCCCGGTGCTGGGTGACGCGGAACAGGTGCACGCCTGCCAATACCAGGACGAGAAGGTCGCCACGCGAAGCGGCAGCATCGACGCCCGCCCGGTGCAGGACGCCATCATCAACATCATGGAAGGAGGCCAAGAAGCCTTCAACCGTCGCAAAGAGGTCTACAACCTATGGAAACCACAGAGCTGATCGACCTGCTCAGCCGGGGCGAGGACAGTCGGCAGCAGTTCAAGACGGACATGAACAATGCCGACGCCTTGGCAGCGGAGATTGTTGCCTTCAGCAACACCGCTGGTGGTCGCATCTTCATTGGGGTGAACGACGACGGTTCGGTGCGCGGACTATCCGGCGCCGACGTTGCTCGTCTCAACATGCTCATCGCCAACGTGGCCTCACAGGTCGTGCGTCCCGCCGTGAACCCGCTCACGGAAAACGTGCCCCACCCGGCAGGCACGGTGCTGGTGCTGTCCATCGCTGAAGGCGTCAACAAGCCCTACATGGACAAGAACGGCGCGATTTGGGTGAAGAACGGCTCGGACAAGCGCCGCGCGACCTCGCGCGAGGAATTGCAGCGACTGTTCCAGCAGGCGGGCTTGGTGCACGCCGACGAAACGCCCGTGGCGGGCTTGAGCGCGGGCGATGTGGACATGCCCTATTTCGAAACCTTCTTCGAGCAGCAATTCGGTGAGCCGCTCGCCCAGCATAACCAGCCGTTGCCGCAGTTGCTGACCAACATGAACCTGATGAACCAGGGGCAGCTCAACGTGGCGGGCGGTCTGCTATTCGCCAAATCACCGCACTACGCGCTACCCGCCTTCATCGTCAAGGCCGTCGCCTTTGTCGGCACCCAGATTGAGGACGAACGCTACATCGACAGCCGTGACATCGCCGGCAAGCTGGCTGACGTGTTCCAGCAGACGCTGGGCTTTATTGTCGCCAACACCCGCGCTGCGCAGGGCGAACAGGGCTTCAACTCCCCGGGGCAGCCTGAGATTCCCCGCATCGTCTGGGAAGAGCTGGTCGCCAACGCCCTCATTCACCGCGACTACTTCGTCAGCGCGCCGATCCGCGTACTGGTGTTTGCGGATCGGGTCGAAATCATCAGCCCCGGCCACCTACCTAACAACCTAACGATCGAGAACATCAAGGCCGGCAACTCAAATATGCGCAACCCCATCCTGGCGTCCTTTGCCGCCAAGCTCCTCCCTTATCGCGGATTGGGTAGCGGCCTGCTGCGCTCACTGCGGGCATGGCCGCAGATCGAACTCATCGATGATCGGGCCGGCAATCTGTTCAAGGCTATTGTGGCGCGTCCCAGTGTGCTGGAGCCGGCCGGAAGATCTTGACTGATCGGCTGGGTCGGAGGTGGATAGGCTTCTGGTTTTTAGATCGTCGCTAGGGTGTCAGCATGAAACTGCACGAAGAAAATGAACCGTTCTTCATCACCGAGGACATAGCCGCCGAGATGGCCGCTGCCGGCTACGAGTTCAAGCCCCCCGGCCATGCCAGAACGAAGAGCATCCGCGACCTGTACGGATGGCAGCCCGGGGAGACTCTGGAAGAGGCCATTGCCCGGCACCAGCGCAGGCAGTGTTCATCCTCTTGATCTAAGGATGGTATTTTTCATGGCATCAATTGGCTTGCCATTATTAAGTCGTTGATATTAAAAGAGCTTTTATGCTTATGGATAATCGAGTGGGAGTGATCCGTCGCCAGTTGGTTTCTCATGAAAAACATGAGAAACCGAGAAAAGTCATTTGATTTCATTCAAATAACTTCCCTCGGACAACCGTCCCGCCACCCGGCGCCCTTCAGGCCTGGGTCCAGGCGTGGCGCACCAGCATCAGCCCGCTGATCACCAGCAGGCCGCAGATGAGCTGGCGAAGCCTCGGCGCCGGTACGTGGCGGGCCAGGCGGTTGCCCATCAGCACGCCGAGCAGGGCCAGGCCGATCAGGCCGGCCCAGCGCCACCACAGCGCACCGCTCGACAGGCGACCGACCCAGGCCATGCCCAGCAGAACCGTGGCGGCGCCGGCCACGATGATCACCGGGGTGCTGGCGCGCAGGGCATGCACGTCCCGCAGCCGGCGGCTGAGCCAGGCCACGGCCAGGGGGCCCGCCGTGCCGAACAGCATTTCCACCAGCCCGATGCCGAAGCCCATGCCATGGGCCCAGGGTGCGGCCAGGGGCCGCGGCGCGGCCAGGCGCGGGCGCAGCGCGTTGATGCCCACGGTGGCCACGTAGAGGCCGAGCGCAAGCAAAGGCCAGCGGGCGTCCAGCACCCCGCTCAGCCACAGGCCGGCCAGGGTGCCGGCGGCCATGCCGGGCAGCAAACGGCGCAGTTCGCCGAAATCGACCTGGCGCAGGTTCAGGCCGCTGTGCAGCAGCGACGCGGGCACGTCCATCAGCAGCGTGAGCGCCACCACCTCGGGCAGGGGCCAGCGCCAGGCCAGCAGCGGCACGACGATCAGCGCCGAGCCGAAGCCCGTGATGCCCAGCACCACGTAGCCCAGCAAGACCACGGCGGCGGGGTAGACCAGTTCTGTCATGCGCGCCAGCTTAGCGCCAGCGTGGGTGGACGCGGTCGTCGGCGGCGGTGCGCCCCTCGCGCCAGGCCCGCCCGGTGGCCCAGGCCCGCGCGCGCCCGGGTGACTGGCCCGTGCGGCCTCACTCCGCCTTCAGCCCCAGCCGCTTGACCACCGGCTCCCAGCGCTTCATTTCGGCGGTCAGCACCTGTTGGGCCTGCGCGCTGGTGCTGCCCACGGCGGTCAGGTCGTAGTTCTTCAGGCGTTCGCGCACATCCGCCTGTTTCATGATCTCGGCCGCGTGCTTCTCGATCTCGGCCACCACCGCCGGCGGCGTGGCCTTGGCGGCCTGCAGCACCAGGCGGAAGCTCACGTCCAGGCCGGGCTGGTTGAGCGCCTTGGCCAGCGTGGGCACGTCCGGCGCCAGCGAGGAGGGCGCTTCGGACGACACCGCCAGCGCCACCAGGCGACCGCTCTTGACGTGCGGCAGCACCGTGGGCGTGGCCAGGAAGCCGCAGGCCACCTCGCCGCCCAACACGGCCTGCGTGGCCGGCGCCGGGCCCCGGTAGGGCACGTGTTCCATGCGCACCTTGGTCTGCTCCAACAGCATTTCGCTGGCCAGGTGGCCGGGCACGCCGGGGCCGCCCGAGGCGTACATCAGGGAGGTGCCGCCCTTGGCCTTGGCGACCAGCTCGGCCACGCTGCGCACGCCCGCGGCGGTGTTGCAGACCAGCATCTGCGAGAAGCTGGCGACGACCGAAATGTTCACCAGGTCGCGCGCGGCGTTGAAGTCGCCGCTGGTGTAGACGAGCGGGTTGACCGTGAGCACCGTGTCCGGGCTCAGCACCAGGGTGGTCCCGTCGGGCTCGGCGCGCGCGGCGGCCGCGGCGGCGAGGTTGTTGCCGGCGCCAGGCCGGTTCTCCACCACCACCGGCTGGCCGATGCGCTTGCCCAGCTGGTCGGCGAAGGTGCGTGCCGTGATGTCGGACGGGCCGCCGGGCGGCGAGCCCACCAGCAGGCGGACCGGCTTGCCTGGCCAGCTTTGCGCATGGACGGCGCCAGCGGCCAGGGCAAAGAGCCCGGCATGGGCGAGCGCGCGAAGCAGGCGGGAAAAAGTCATCGGTCTGTCTCCTGATGGGGGTGGTTGGCATTGCCCCGGGCGTGCCTCACCATGGCACGCCTCGATGGGGCCTCTGCGGAGCTTAGGGGCGGCGATCGCATCCGTAAAATTGAAAATTGCTCGCCAAATATAAAAATTCCTATGGACCCAAGGCACCTGGTGCAGCTCGCCGCGATCCTGGAGAAGGGGTCCATCACCCAAGCCAGCCGCCACCTGCACCTGACCCAGCCCACGCTGACGCACAACATGCAGACGCTGGAGATGCAGGCCGGCGGGCGCTTGTTCGAGCGCAGCCGCTACGGGGTGCGCAGCACGCCGCTGGGCGAGATGCTGGCGCGCGAGGGCCGTGCCATCGCGCGCCGTTTGAAGGACGCGGCCGAGGTCACCGCCCGCCACCGGGGCGGCATCCGCCACCAGGTGCGCCTGGGCATCGGCCCGGTGATCGGCGCGGCGGTGATGGGCGAGCTGGCGCCGGTGCTGCTGCGGCAGTTCCCCGATCTGGCACTGGCGCTGCAGAACGACCGGCCCCACCTGTTGCTGGAGCAGCTCATCGACGGCGGGCACGACTTCGTGATCGCGCCGTCCTGGCTGGAGCACCCGCCGCCGGGCATCGTGCGCCAGCTGCTGGCCGACGACGAACTGGGCGTGTTCTGCGCGCGCCGGCACCCGCTGGCGGGCAAGGCCGAGCTGGGCGCCGAGGACGTGGACGACCGCGCCTGGATCAGCCTGGGCACGGCCTCGCCCTTCGACCAGGACGTGCGCGGCAAGCTGGAGGCCGTGGGCGTGCAGCGCCTGCGCGTCGAGATCACCGTGCTGGGCGACGCCGCCATGCTGCTGGACATGCTGGCCCAGGGCCAGCACCTGGCGGTGTTGCCGCGCTTTCCGCTGCGCCGCCTGGCGGCGCGCTTCGGCCTGGTGGAGCTGCCCATGTCCGGCCCGCCCACGCCGCGCCCCATCTACCTGTGGTGCCGCGCCGGCCTGCTGGAGGACGCGGTGATGGGCGAGGTCTCGGAGTTGATCGTGGAGACCGTGCGGGCGTGGGCACGGTGAGCGCGGTCCGCCTCAGGCCGCCGATACCTGGGTGAAGATGCCGTGGGCCGCCTTTCGCAGAATCACCAGCAGGGCGTCCTTGCGGGCGTCGAATTCTCTGGAAGGCACCGCCAGCCCCAAGGAGGCGGTCATCCGCCAGTGGGCACTCAGGATCGGCACCGAGACGCCGACGATGCCGTTGGTGAACTCGTCCTTGGAATAGGCAACGCCTTCTTCGCGCGCCAGCCGGATCTGGCGCCGCAGTTCCTTGCTGGAGTGCAGTGACCGGCTGGTGATGGGCCGCAGTTGCACCCGCGCCAGATAGGACTCCACGTCCTCGCTGGCCATGTGCGCCAGAAACAGCTTGCCGGACGAGCTGGCGTACAGCGGCGCGCGCACCCCCTCGTGCATGGCATAGCCCTGGGCATCGGCGGCCGTGACCCCCAGCACCCGCTCGACGATGTCGCCGCGCAGGATGTTCAGCCCACACGAGTACCGGGCCTCGAGCGCCAGCGTCTCCATGTGCGGCCGGGCCTGCGCCACCAGGCGTTGGATGTGCAGCCCATGGCGGATCAGGTTCACCGCCGAGGCGCCCAGGCGGTAGGGGCCATTGGGGCCGAGCGATTGAACGTAGTCGCGGCTTTGCAGTGTCCTGAGCAGTTGGCTCAGGCTGCTCTTGGGGATCGCCGCGCGCGACGCCAGTTCGGCGTGGGTCAGCGAGCGGTCCGAATTGGCCAGGATCTCCAGCAGGTCCAGGGTCCTGTGCGCCGACTTCACCGCACCGCTGCCTGTCGGGGAACTCGGCGGATGGCGCGGCACGGCAACTCCCTAACTGGCGGAAAACCCATTCTGCCCGATGGTGCTGGCCAGGTGGTATGCCATCGTCATGTGCGGGCCGTGGTTGATGCCTGGGCCAGGGTAGGCGCCACCCATCATGTTCACGCGGTCTGCCCCGACCACATACAGACCGTTCACGGCGGTGCCATCCCGCGCGAGCACTCGGCCCTTCAGGTCGGCCCGCAATCCGTCAAACGTGCTCAGGTCGCCCACCAGCACCTTCAGGCCAAAGAAGGGCGGGCGTTCCAGGGGGGCGACGCAGGGATTGGGCTTCCAATCCGGGTCGCCCAGAAAGCGGTTGAAGGCGGTCGAACCACGCCCGAACTGGGGGTCCCTTCCGGCCGCCGCCTCTCGGTTGAAATGCTCGACGGTCTTGCCCAGCTCACCGCCGTCAATGCCGAGTCTCTCGCCCAGCTCCAACAAGGTGTTGGCCATGCACAGGTAGCCACTTCTCAGGTGCTGGCGAAACGGCAGCGGCGCCGGCTTGACGAAACCGAGGCCGTAGCGCGCCAGCGCGCGGCTGTCACAGATGAGCCACATCGCGGGCTCGGAGCCGTCGGATGCCTCGCGCAGGGCCGCCGTGCACACGTCGTGGTAGGCGTTGGCCTCGTTGGTGAAGCGCCGGCCGCTGCGCAGCACCGCGATGACCCCGGGCTTGTAGCGATCGAGCAAATGGGGAAAGACCGCGGGCCCAGAGCGCCCCCAGGGCACGATGGACAGGGGCATCCAGGCGGCCGGTTGCGGCAGAGGCGCTGCCAGGCATCCCCCGGCGGACAAGGCCAGGCGGATACCGTCTCCCGTGATGGACGGTGGGGTGGCGGACAGGGGCTTTCGAGCGGCCAGCGCTTTCGGGAACCGCGAGGCCGTGAGCGCCTGGTCGTGCGAAAACCCGCCGCAGGCCAGCACCACCCCGCGCGGTGCCATCAGTCGAAAGGGTTTGCCTCGGAACGTTCCTGACACGCCTGTGATGCCGTGCCCGTCCCGGACCAGGTCCGTCACCTCGGCCTGGGTGAGCACCGGGATCCCGAGGTCGATGGCCGCCGCCTTGAACAAGGCGCCAGCCAAGGCGTTGCCACCGGTGACCTGCACCGCGCTGCCGTACCGCAGCAGATCGACGCCATGCGACACCAGGCGTCTGGCGACATACAAGAACGAGGCGAGCGATCGGGTGGCCTTGAAAAAGTGCTTCAGGTCGGCGTTCGATGAGTTGAACATCATTCCCATGAAGGTGATCGTCTTCAAGGGTGGACGCAAGCGGCGGCGCTCGTGTCGCAGCCGCCGGGTGTCGAACGGAGCGGCCACGAGGGCGCGCCCGAGCAGGCTGCCTCCCGGCGCCTCGGGGTGGTAGTCGGGGTACAGCGTCGAACAGAACCTCACATCGGTCTCGCGCTCGAGGAAGTCGACCATTTCCGGCCCCTTCTCCAGGAACAGCTCCACCGCGTCCGACGCATAACGATCGGCCATTTCGTGGCGAAGGTACTCGCGCACGGCCGCCGGCGAATCCTGCGGGTTCTGCTGGCGCCCCCTGGCCGTGAGCGGCACCCACAGCACACCGCCGGAAACCGCCGTGGTGCCGCCGACCAGGGCGTCCTTTTCCAGCACCACCACGCGCATTCCCCGGCGCTTGGCGACGATGGCCGCCGTGAGCCCCGCGGCGCCCGAGCCGACGACGACCAGGTCGGCCACGGGGAGGTCCATGTTGTCGTTGCGCCGGGCCCCGCCGGCGCCGTCACGGCCTGGCGACATGTCATTCCAGCCGGATGTTCTTTTCCCGGATGACCTGGCCCCACAGGGCCGTGTCCCTTTCGATGACCGCTTGGAACGCGTCGGCCGAACCGCCCACCGAGGTCGCGCCCAGCTCCACGGCGCGGGCCGAAAACCGGCGGTCCTGAACGATCTGGTTCAGCGCCTCATTCAAGCGCTGGACGATCGGCCCGGGCGTGCCGGCCTTGGCCACCACCCCGAACCATGAGTAGAGCTCCAGGCCCGCGATGCCTTGTTCGGCGAATGTCGCCACGGCCGGAAACTGCGCCAGGCGTTCGGCGCTCGATACCGCCAGCGACTTCAGGCGGCCACTGGCGAGCAAGCCCTTGGATGACATCAGAATGTCGAAGTAGACAGACACCTCGCCGCTCAGCACGGCGGCAAGGGCGGGCGCCGATCCCTTGTAGGGCACGCCCACCATGGAGGTCCCCGTCTGGCGCTGGAAGATCTCGCCGAACAGGTGCGGGCCGGTGCCACTGCCGGCGGTGGCGTAGTTGATCGAGCCGGGCCGCTCGTTGACCCATCGCACCAGGTCCTGGATGCCATGGCCCCGGAAGCTGTCGGCGACAACCGCCATGTAGGGGCTTTTCAAGGCCATGCCGATGCCGCGAAAGTCCTTCAGCACGTCAAAGGAAATGCGGGGGTACAGCCATTTGCCCGTGGTGACGGAATTCGACGCGAGCAACAGGGTATGCCCGTCGGCGGGCCGCGCCAGCACGGCTTCCGCGCCGATGATCCCGCTGGCGCCAGGCTTGTTGTCCACGACCACCGGCTGACCGAGCACCTCGGCCAGCCCCGTGGAAATCGCCCGGGCGGTGATGTCCGCCGCACCGCCCGGCGAAAAGGGCACGATCATCGTGATGGGCCTGGACGGATAGGTTTGCGCCTGGCCAACGCCGGTGGCGGCGAGGGCGGTGGCGGATATCAACAATTCGCGTCGGCTGAGCATGGTGGTCTCCTGTGGGGTAGGCAAATTCATTGGCTGGCGAATGTCTCGGTGGCGTGCGTGGCGCTGGCAAAGCCGCCGCGGGCCTGGATGACGCCGCGCACGGCGTCCGCGTTCGGGTCGGCGCCGCTCGCCGCTTCCAGGGCGGCCATGACGCCCGCCGCTTCGCCCAATGCCATGGCCGTGGCCATATGCCGCGCGCCACCGTTGGCCTGCCGGGTCGCGGAAATCGCCCTGCCCGTGACCACCAGGCCGGACATCGACGCCGGCATGAGGCAACGCATGGGAATTTCGAAGGGGCGGGCCGGCACATGGAGCGATATCCCGGTGCCGCCGGCTTCGTGGATATCCATCGGCCCGGCGCCCAGCGCGATCGAATCCGGGAAGTGCCTGAACGACAGGATGTCCTCCTGAGTGAGCGTGTAGCGGCCGGCCATCCGGCGCGTTTCGCGCACGCCGACGTGCCCGGCGATGGCGGCCAGCGTCGCCTGCTGGAAACCCGCCACATGCTCTTTGAGAAACGACAGGATGGAGCCGATCTGCTGCCGCCCTTCGACTTCGGCGCGGCTGAGATCGCCCGCCTGGGTCGCATCGATCCCGGAGACCCGGCTCATCAGGCAAATGGCGTCCGTATTTCCCGGGGTGCTGCAAAAGGACAGGCTTTCCCAGAAGATCCGTCCTTCGCGAATGCCTTGCAGGGCCAATTCCCGTTTGCGTGCGCGTGGAATGGCGCGAAAGCTGGCCACATCGACATTCGACAGGCGAAACATCAACGTGCACGGCTGGACATTCGCGGCATCGGAGCATTCGGACGGCGCCATGGCCACGCCCGCGCCGAAGGCGACGGCGGCGTCGCCGGTGGCGTCAATCACCATGCGCGCGCGGATGGCGCTGCGCCCGGAAATGTCTTCGATGACCACGCCCGTGACGCGCCGATTCGCCACGATCGGGGCGACGACCCGGGTATGGAAACGCACCTGCAACGGCGTCGATGCCGCGAGGGCATCGGCGGCGATTTTCACGACTTCCGGGTTGAACGCGAAATGCACGATGGGGATCGGATGCTCGCTGGCTTCCGCCATGAGGTATTGCTTGAATCCCTCGCTGCCGCCGAGCGCCACCACCCGGTCGGCCAGTTCTTTGGCTATACCGCCCACCACGCGGGTATCGCGGTTGTAGAAGCCGATCCACTGGGCCACCATGCCGTAGGTCGCGGTGCCGCCGAGGCAATTGGCGTGTTCAAGCAACAGCGTGCGCGCGCCCAGGCGGCTGGCCGATACCGCGGCGATCAATCCGGAGGCCCCGCCGCCGGCCACGACCACATCGAATTCGTCGGTATAGGGCGTTGTCAATACTTCGTTCAAAACTGGCCGTTGCATGGTGGTCGCTGATCCAATGGCTTGCAATCGGTCCATGCTATGGGTGCCCTCGAAGGCCGGCCAGGCCTTGTTCACATCCATGAACAGTATTTGCCGGGGGGCGCGGTGATCCGTGGGGCCGCTGGCTGCGTACATCCGACAACTGCCCGCCGAACGCCATCCCCACCACCATGGACAAGAACCCCACCCATCCGCGCTGGCGCCTGCGGGCCGCCCTCGCGTGCGCGGCCGCCGCCCTGGCCGCCTGCGCCAGCCGCGGCGGCCCGCCCGCTGCGCGCATGCCCTCGATCCCGACCGCGGGCCAGGTCGATCTGGCCCGCTTCATGGGCGATTGGTACGTCATCGCGCACGTGCCCACCTGGCCCGAACGCGCGGCCTTCAACGCGGTGGAAACTTACGCCTTGCGCGAGGACGGCAGGATCGCCACCCGGTTTCGCTACCGCCACGGCGGTTTTGACGCACCCGTGAGCACCATGCACCCCGTGGGTACGGTGCGCCCCGGCACCGGCAACGCGGTGTGGGACATGCAGTTCCTGTGGCCGTTCCAGGCCGAATACGTCATCGCCGAGCTGTCCCCGGACGGGCAGCGCACGCTGATCGCCCGGTCAGATCGCGACTACGCCTGGTTGATGGCGCGCACGCCGCAGATCGCGCCGCAGGACTACGAACAGGCCATGGCCCGCCTGCAGGCGCTGGGCTATGACCTCAAGAAGGTGCGGCGCGTGCCGCAGCGCTGGCCGGAGTCGGGGCCCGACGCGGCGCCGCAGCCGCCCGCCCACGAAGCCCCAGCCAGGGAGCGGGCGCGCTAAGGCGTGCGGGTTGTGCCGGCCGACGGGGCGGGGGCCGCCACCCCATCAAGCCGGCGCGCGCACAGGGCCAGCACGGGCAGCACCAGCGCCCACTGCAGCGACAGCAGGGCCATGGCGACCCCGGGCTCGAGCAACTGGGCCGCCCCCAGGCGCGCGCCCGACAGAAAGGCCAGTGGCCCGGCCACGGCGCCCAGCGCAGCGGCCAGCAGGGGGCGGCCATGCAGCCAACGCAAGGTCACATTGAGCGAGGTGGCGAAGACGGCCCAGAGCGCGCTCATCCAAGGGGGCGGCAGGGCGGCGCTCCACTGGCCGCTGGCGAAGGCCAGCACGCCCTGGTGCAGCACCAGGGTGTCGGCGAAGGTGCCCAGCCCGGCGGCCAGCAGCATGAGCACGGCCTCGGACCGCGGCCGCGGGGCCCGCCGCAGGTGCCACAGCAGCACGGCCAGCGCGGGCAGTGTCCCCCACGCGGGCACGCCATGGGCCGCCCCGAGCACGGCGGCGAACCAGGCGAGCTGCGTCCACAGGACATTGCTCCATTGCCAGCGGCGGTCGGGCGTGGGCTGTGGGGCGGGCATGCCCTTTATACGGAGCAGGCCGCGGCTTGGATGGCCCGGCCGGCACCACGCGCTGGCGCCCCCCGGCCGATGCCGGCCCCAGAATGCCGCCCCATGCAAGCCTTGCTCGACGCCATCGCGACGATGGCCCTTCCCCTCGACGCCCAGCGCGTCTTCCATGGCCGGGGCGGCCTCCACCCCGGCTGCGAACACCTGGCGCTGGACGCCTTCCCGCCCGCGCTGCTGCTCACGTCCTTCCAAGCGCTCGACGAGGCCGCGCTGGCCGCCGTGGGCGAGGCCCTGGCCGCGCGCTGGCGCGAACTCACCGACGCCCCCCTGAGCTGGGTGTATCAGTGCCGCGGCCACGGCGCCACCACGCGCCTCATGGCCGGGTCCCTGCCCGAGCCGCACGTGGTCACCGAGGCCGGCGCGCGCTACCTCGTGCACCTGCTGCGCGGCCAGAACCACGGCCTGTTCCTGGACATGGCCGAGGGCCGGCGCTGGGTGCGCGAGCGCGTGCAAGGCGGCGACCGCGTGCTGAACCTGTTCGCCTACACCTGCGCCTTCTCGGTGGTCGCGCTGCAGGCCGGGGCCAGCGAGGTGGTCAACGTGGACATGGCCGCCGGCGCGCTGGCCACGGGCCGCGCCAACCACGGGCTGAACGGCTTGCAGGCCGGCGCCCGGTTCCTGGCCCACGACATCTTCAGCTCCTGGGGCAAGCTCACGCGCGGCGGGCCATACGACCTCGTCATCTGCGACCCGCCCAGTTTTCAGAAGGGCAGCTTCGTCGCCACCAAGGACTACGCCCGACTGGCCCGGCGCCTGCCGTCGCTGCTGGCCCCGGGCGGGCAGGCGCTGCTGTGCCTGAACGCGCCGGAGCTGGGCGTGGCGTTCCTGCGCGAGGCGGTGGAGTTGAACGCGCCGGGGCTGGCCTTCGTGGAGCGCGTGGCCAACCCGGCGGCGTTCCAGGACGTGTCGGCGCAGCGCAGCCTCAAGGTGCTGGCCTATCGGCGCGACGGAGTGGACGCCCGCCCATGAACTGGCCCGCCACCCTCGGCCTGCTGCGCTCCCTGCTGATCTACCGCGCCATTCCCTGGCGTGGCGCGCAGCTGCGGCGCTTCTACCGCCGCTTCGTGCCGGCGGGCGGCCTGGCCTTCGACGTCGGCGCGCACCTGGGCAACCGCGTGGCGGCGTTCCGCTCGCTGGGCGCGCGCGTGGTGGCGCTGGAGCCGCAGCCGGATTTCGCGCGGCGGCTGCGCCGGCGTTTCGCCGGCGACGGATCGGTGGCCGTGCTCGAACAGGCCCTGGGTCGCGCGGCGGGCCAGGCGCGGCTGATGGCCAGCCCGCGCACGCCCACGGTGGCCACGCTCTCGCCTCACTTCGTCGCACGGGCCGGCGCGGCGCCGTCGTTCCGGGGCGTGCGCTGGACGCCCGGGCCGCGGGTCGAGGTGGGTACCCTGGACGCGCTCATCGCGCGCTACGGCCTGCCGGACTTCGTGAAGATCGACGTGGAAGGCTTCGAACTGGAGGTGCTGCTGGGCCTGAGCCAGCCGCTGCCGGCGCTGTCCTTCGAGTTCGTGCCGGCGGTGCGCGAGGTGGCGCTGGGCTGCATCGATCGGCTGGAGGCCTTGGCCAGGGAGGGGGGCTACCGCTACGCGGTCTCCCTGGGCGAACGGCAGCGCCTGCTGCGGCCGGACGGGGATGGGGCCGAGGCGATGCGCGACTGGCTGCGCAGGCTGCCGGCGAACGCCCGCTCGGGTGACGTGTACGCCTGGCGGGTGCGGTAGCGGGGCCGTCGCCCGCGGCCGGGGCGACGGGTGGCGGACCGGGGTCTCGACTAGGATGGCCGCCCTCGGCCAGAACCTACGGGCCCTGTTCGGCCAGGCCCGGCACCCCCGCATGAACCAACTCACCACCCGCCAAACCACGGTCACGCTCGACGACGGCTCGCGCCACGCGGCGCTGGAGCTGCTGATCGACGGCGAAAGCCTGATCGAGGCCGTGCGCCGGTACGAGCAGCCCATGGCCCAGGCCGAAGGGCACCCGGGCCTGGCGGCGGCCTACGTGTGGCCGGTGCCGCCCGCGCGGCAATGGGCCGCGCTGCGGCAAGGGGCGGCCGACGCCGACGACAAGCGGGCCCTGCTCGAATGCGCCTGTGGCGAACCGGGCTGCTGGCCGCTGCTGGCCACCGTCACCGTGGGGCCCGTCCGGGTCATCTGGTCGGGGTTCGAGCAACCGCACCGGCGCGCGGGCTCGGCCGCCGGGCACTGGGACTACGGCGGCTTCGGGCCGTTCGTGTTCGAGCGGGCGGCGTACGACGCGGCGCTGCAGGCGGCGGCGGGGGCCTGAGGCCCGGCTCAGCGCTTCGGCTCCCTCACCAGGCGAATCCCCACCAGCGTGTACCGCGTCTGCACGGTGTTCCAGTTGCGGAATCCGCAGCGCGCGTACAGCGGCCAGGTGTGCCAGGAGCCACCGCGCCGCACCTTGACGCTGCCATCGGCCGGGCCCTGGGGGTCGTCGGTGGGGGAGCGCGCGTAGTAGTCCTCGCCGTACCAGTCCGACACCCATTCCCACACATTGCCGTGCAGGTCGTACAGGCCGAAGGCGTTGGGGGCGTAGCGGCCCACGGGGGCGGTGAAGGCGTGGCCGTCGTGGCCGGGCAGGGCGCGCGCGCGCCAGGCGGGCCAGTTCGCGGCGGCGTCTGCGTCGAAGGTGTTGCCCACGCGGACCAGGCCCGCCGGGTCGTCGCCGTGCTGGTAGCGGCCCGTGCCGCCGGCGCGGCAGGCGTATTCCCATTCGGCCTCGGTGGGCAGGCGGTAGGTCCGGCCCTCCTGTTGCGTCAGCCAGCGGGCCAGGGCGGTGGCGTCGTTCCAGGTGACGTTGACCACGGGGTGGTCGTCGCCTTGCGCGAAGCCGGGGTTCTGCCAGGAGTAGCGCGGCGAACGGCCCTCGAAGGCGTCGCGCCGGGGGGTGGTGGCGGGGTCGTAGGCGGGGTTGTAGCCATACCCCCCGGTGCCGTCGGCGATGGATTCGGGCACATGGCCCGAGCGCTGGAGGAAGGCGCGGAACTGGCCCACCGTGACTTCGTGGCGGGCCATCTCGAAAGGCCGGGTGATGCGCACGCGGTGCACCGGCGCTTCGTCGGACAGGCCCTCGAAGCGAGACGGCTCCAGGCCGGGGTAGCTGGCCGCGAGCCTGGACGCCGGCTCGTCGCTGCCCATCGAGAACTCGCCCGCCGGCACCCGCACGAAGGCGATGCCCAGGGTGTCGCTGGCGGGCGGCGGCGCGGCGCAGGCGGCCAGCAGCAAGGGCAGGGCCGGCAAGGCCAGAGGGGGCATGCATCGGTGCGGCATGGCTTGTCCGTTTGGGTGGATTCAGTGGGGTTCGGCCCGGCCATCGAAGGCCAGCAGCAGCCAGCGCGTCAGGTCGTGCATCGCGCCCAGCGCCGGTCCCTGCGGCTGCAGGCCGGGCGTGAAGCCCAGGGCCTGGAACCGCCGGGCCAGCGTGGCGTCGCTGGTGATGAGGTGCACCGGCACGTCCCAAGGGGCGTCCCGCCCCGCCACGCCACCGGGCGGCTGGTGGTCGCCGACGACGATCAGCACCAGTCGCTGGCCGGCCGTGCGCTCGAGGTGGCGCGCCAGCCACCGGAACTGGTAGCGCAGGCCCTCGGGATAGCCCGCGCCGGCCGACAGGCCCGCGGGGCCCGTGGGCGGGCCGCGCAGCGGATCGTCCAGCAGCGCCGGCAGCGGCTGGAACGGCGCGTGCGTGCTGACCGTGGGGAACACCGCGAACACCGGCCGGCGCGTGGCCGGCGGCGCGCTCAGCTCCTGTTCGTGCAGCAGCGCCATGGCCACCTGGTCGGGGATGCGCCAGTAGCCGATGTCCGGGCCGCGGTAGCCCAGGTGGGCGTCGTCGGCGAAGCGCTCGAAGCCGTAGAAGGCGCCCTCGGGCCAGGGGCGCTTGATGCCGGGCATCCAGCCCACCGTTCGGTAGCCGTGCCGCGCGAAGTGGCTCACCAGCGTCGGCCGCTGGCTGGTCATCAGCAGGTTGTGGCGCGCCGGGTCGGTGATGGCCAGGCCCGACAGCAGGCTGGCGTGCGACAGCCACGAGGCGCCGCCGAAGGTGGCCGCGCGCACGCGGGCCGACAGCACGCGCCGCCCGCTGGCGTCGATGGCGGCCTGCAGTCGCTCGCGCGCCGGCGCCAGCGCGCGCGACAGGGCCGCGTCGTCCAGTGCGACGGCGCCGTAGGACTCCGCGAACAGCAGCAGCACGTCGGCCGGGCCGCCCGCGCCTTGCAGCGATTGCAGGTCGGTGTCGAAGGCCGGACCGGTGCCCAGCGCGGCCTCGCCGCGCCCAGGCCCCAGCACCTGGGCGAACAGCGTGGCCTGGTTCCACAGCGTGGGCGCGAGCGGCAGCGAGAAGAACCAGCGCGTGTCGCGCTGGCCGGGCGCATAGGCGGCGAAGCACAGGCTCAGCGCGGTGACCGACAGCAGGCTGCCGCGCCGCAGCGCCGGCCAGGCGCTCAGCGCCTGCGACAGCGCGCCGATGGCCCAGCGCGCCAGCGCCAGCAGCAGGGCCGCGCCCAGCGCCACGGCCAGCGCCGCGACGGCCAGCTGCCACGCCGGCCAGGACCGCGCCGCCAGCTCCACCAGATCGAGCGCGAACCGGCCGTCCCAGTAGAGGTTGACCGGCCGGCCCAACATGGCGGGCGCGGTCACGTCGGCGTAGCGCGCCGCCGCCAGGGCCACGGCGCCCAGCGCCAGCGCTTGGGTCGCGCGCGCCGTGGGGGCGCCGCGCCAGGCCACCCAGGCCGCCAGCAGCGCCAGGCCCAGGCAGAGCTCGAAGGACAGGCGCGGCATGAAACGCACGCCCAGGCCGGGCCAGCGGTTCTCGAAGGTCAGCAAGGTATTGAGCAGCGCAAACGCCAGTGCGGCCCGGCCCGCGGTGGCGACCGTCATGGGGCTGCCTTCCCGCCTGCTTCACAATGGCCGGTTTTTTTCCCCGCCCCCAGACAGCAGAAAGGACCTGGATGCTTCAATTCAAGAACAAGACGATCGATACCGCCATTTTCGATATGGATGGGACCATGTTCGACACAGAGCGACTGAGGTTCCGCACCCTGTCGCAGGCCGCCGAAGAACTGTTCGGCAAGCCTTTCACCGAGGAGGTGCTCGTGGGCTCGCTGGGCCTGAGCGCCACCAAGGCTGAAGAACTTGCCAAACAGCACTATGGAGCGGCGTTTCCGTACGCCGACATCCGCCGCCGCGCCGACGAGCTGGAACTGCAGCATGTGCGCACGCACGGCGTGCCGGTCAAGCCCGGGCTGCTGCCGGTGCTGGAGCGCCTGCGCAAGTCGGGGCTGAAGATGGCGGTGGCCACCTCCAGCCGGCGCGCCATCGCCGAGGAATACCTCATCAACGCGAACATCTTCAAGTACTTCGACCTCTGCGTCTGCGGCGACGAGGTGAAGCAGGGCAAGCCGCACCCGGAGATCTTCCTGCGCGCCGCCGAGGCCCTGAACAGCCCGCCCGAGCGTTGCCTGATGTTGGAGGACTCCGAGAACGGCCTGCGCTCCGCGGCCGACGCCGGCGGCCTGGCCATCCTGGTCGAGGACATCAAGCCGCCGCGGCCGGAGGTGGCCGAGCGGGCCTTCGCGCGCTACGCCAGCCTGCGCGGCTTCCTGCAGGAGCTGGCGGCCTGCACGCCCAGGCTGCCCATGCCGGCCCTCACCGAGCCCTTCCCTCAGGCGGTCAACCAGCTCAAGGCCGGCATCCACGGTTTCGGCGCCATGGGCGGCGGCTACCTGGCGCAGGTGTTCTCGCACTGGGACGGCTACACCCGGCCGGGCGAGATCATCGCCTCCACCGGCAAGGCGCTGCTGCGCGACGCCGTCAACGCCTTCGGCAAGTACAGCGTGCGCTACGGCAGCCTGGCCTTTGACCAGACCATCCAGCGCATGCGTCTGGTGGACGCGGCCGACGACGCCGCCGTCGCCGGCATGTACCGCGACTGTGAGATCGTGGCCCTGTGCCTGCCCGAACAGGCCATGGCGGCGCAGGCCCCGGTGATCGCCCGGGGCCTGGCGGAGCGCTTCGCCGCGCACGGCCGCTCGCTGACGGTGCTGGTGGTGCTGAACAAGGTGGGCGGTGCGCGCTTCGTGCAGGAGCAGGTGGCCGGCGCCCTGCGCGAGCGGCTGCCGGCGCGCCAGGCCGAGCAGGCGCTGGAACGCACGCACTTCTGCGAAACGGTGGTCACGCGCATCGTCTCCAAGCTGTCCGAGGAGGCGCTGCTGCGCCAGCTGCGCATCAAGCACGACCTGTACGAGAAGAACGTCGCCGCCGTGCGCGAGGCCGCGCTGGAGACGGCGGCGCCGGACTATGGCATCGGCGACGACCAGGCCGAGGCGATCTCGCCCATCGTCAGCACCCTGCGCGACGCCGGCGCCCCGGCCAGCGCCCTGGCGCCGCTGCACCTGATCCTGTTCAACAGCGAAACCGATATGCCGCTGTACGCGCAGCGGGGGGGCGAGCTGCTGGAGCACCTGCGCCAGATCGACACCGTGGACGACATCGGCGAGGTCCAGGCGCTCAAGAACCGGCTGTGGAACGGCACGCACGCCATCATTGCCTGGTACGCGGCCCTGCTGGGCTACCCCACCATCGGCCACGCCATGGGCGATGTGCGGGTGCAGGCCCTGATGGACCACCTGCTGGACGTGGAGCTCGCCCCCGCGCTCAGGGCCGCGTTTCCCGCGCTGGGGCCGCACCTGCCGGAATTCGTGCACACCTTCCGCCGCCGCTGCGCCCACGCCTTCAAGGACCCCTGCGCGCGCGTGGGCCGCGACCCGCTGCGCAAGCTGCAGCGCGACGAGCGGGTCTTCGGCAGCCTGGCCATGGCCCTGGCCCACGGCGTGCCGGCGTCGGGCCTGGCCTTCGGCGCGGCGCTGGCCGTGTGGTACGCGCTGCACCACCCCAATGCCCTGGAGGACGGCGAGTGCCGCACGATCCGCGAGATCCATGCGCGGGAAGGTTCGCTGCGCGGGGTGCTGTGCTGGCGGGGCGAGTACCACGGCCAGGCCTTCGCCGGGCTGGACGCCGGCCGCGACGCGGCCCTGCTGGACGCGGTGCAGGCCCACTTCAACCGCCTGCTGGCCGAGGGTGAGGCCTATCTCTCGGCGCCCGCCCTGGCCTGATCGCCCGGCGCGCGCGAACGCCCGACCGGCCGGTGGCGCGCGCCGCCGACCGGGCCGGGCCTTCACTGGCGCACCGCCTCGAACTCGATGATCAGCGGCACCTCGTCGCCCACCCAGCCGTTGGCCACCGCGTAGTTCATGCCGTAGGCGCTGCGCTTGAAGCTGCCGCGCGCCGACACGCCCATGGTGTAGGGCTTGCGGCCCGGCCCGCCCAGGGGCGACTCGGCGCTCTTGTTCCAGGTGGCCTGCAGGGTGAGCGGCAGGGCCTTGCCCAACAGCTCCAGTTGGCCGGCGATCTCGAACTGGCGCTCGCCGGTGCGCCTGGCGCCACTGGCGGTGAAGACCATGCGCGGGAATTCGCCGCTGTTGAGGAAGTCCGGGCCCTTGAGGTGCTCGTCGCGCTTGCGCTGGTTGGTGAACACGCTGGCGGTCTCCACCTCGATGCGCACGTCCGTCAGTGCCCCGCTGGCCTCGTCGAAGCGGTAGCTGCCGCGCGCGGAGCGGAACAGGCCCAGCACCTTGGCATAGCCGATGTGCTCGACCAGGAAGGCGATGGTGATGTGGTCGGGGTCGAGCTCGTAGCGGGCGGCCTGGGCCATTGCGGCGGTGGGCGGGAGCAGCAGCGCAGCGGCCAGGGCGGCGCCGGCGGCCAGCAGGCGGCGGCGCGGGCGGGGGACCAGAGGGGCGAGGGGGGCGGGGTTCATGCGCGGGTCTCCGGGGCGGCGGCGCGCTGGCGCGCCAGGTCGACGATGTCGGTGCCGAACGAGGCCGCGAGCAGCAGCAGGGCCGCCGCCGCCAGCGCCGAGGCCAGTGGCGCCGGCACGCTGGGCCCCAGGCAGACGATGAGCGCGGTGATCTGCGCCACGCACACCGCCTGGCGGCGCACGCTGGGCCGCAGCGGTCCGCCCAGCCAAGGCCAGCACGCGGCGGCGGCCACGAAGGCGTAGCGCATCAGGCCCGAGGCCAGCACCCAGGGCCCCGCCTGGCCGGCCTGCCAGACCAGGGCGCTGAGCGCCAGCAGGAAGGCCGCGTCGGTCTCCATGTCGAAGCGCGCGCCGAAGGGGCTGGCCAGGCCCTGGCGGCGGGCGAGGGCGCCGTCCAGCGCATCCAGCAGCGCGACCGTGGTCGCCAGGGCGATCAGCGCCCAGCCACCGACCGGCTGGGCCGAGGGCGGGGCGGCGGGCACGGCCTCGCCCAGCAGCGCGGCCACCAGCGCCATGCCGGCCAGGCGGCCCAGCGTGACGCGGTTGGCCGCACCGAAGCGGCGGTGCGGGTGGCCGCCCAGGGCCAGGCCGCGCCACACCAGCGCGGCGCCCAGGGCGTAGGCCAGCAGGGCCTTGAGCGGGTAGTCCAGGCCCAGGCCACCCCACAGGCCCAGGCCACCGGCTGCCAGCAGCAACGCCAGCCCCGCGCCGGCCAGGGCGCGGGCGGCCTGCTGCCGCAGGGCCGGGTCCGGGGCCGGCGGGGCGAGGGTCGCGGCGGCGGGGTTCATGGCGTTGGCGCGAGGGGGCCTCTAAGATGGCTGGCGAACCCTGAGGTTCCTCGTCTTGGCCTGCGCGCGCAAGCCCTGTTTCCCCGCCCCCTGGCTCGATCCGGCCGAACCCGTCCGCCCGACCCCTTGAACCCCACCACCGTCCACACCGCCACAGCCCAGGCCTGCTGGATCACCGGGCCCTCGCGCGCCGAGATCCGCGCGCAGGCCCTGCCCGCCTTGAGCGAAGGCGAGGTGCGCGTGCGCGCCCTGCACAGCGGCGTGAGCCGGGGCACCGAGACCCTGGTGTTCCGCGGCGAGGTGCCCGCCAGCGAGGCCCGGCGCATGCGCGCGCCTTTCCAGGTCGGCGAGTTTCCGGCGCCGGTGAAGTACGGCTACGTGAGCGTGGGCGTGGTCGAGGCCGGCCCGGCGCACCTGCGGGGCCGCGCCGTGTTCTGCCTGCACCCTCACCAGACGCTCTACCAGGTGCCCGCCAGCGCCGTGGCGCCGCTGCCCGAGGGCGTGCCGCCCGCGCGCGCGGTGCTCGCGGCCAACCTGGAGACCGCCATCAACGCCCTGTGGGACGCCGCGCCGCGCGTGGGCGATCGCATCAGCGTGGTGGGTGGCGGCACCCTCGGCCTGCTGGTGGCCTGGCTGGCGGCGCGCCTGCCAGGCTGCGAGGTGCAGGTGGTGGACACCGCGCCCGCGCGCGCCGAGGTGGCGCGCGCGCTCGGCGCCGGCTTCGCCCTGCCCGGGGCCGCTCGGCCCGAGGCCGATCTGGTCATCCACGCCAGCGGCCAGCCCGACGGCCTGGCCACCGCCCTGGGCCTGGCCGGCTTCGAGGCCACGGTGCTGGAACTGAGCTGGTACGGCACCCGCGCGGTGCCGCTGCCGCTGGGCCAGGGGTTTCACGCGCAGCGGCTCACGCTGCGCAGCTCCCAGGTGGGGCAGGTGGCCACCGCGCAGCGCGCGCGCTGGAACCACGCGCGCCGGCTGGGGCTGGCGCTGTCCCTGCTGACCGACCCGGTGCTGGACCGACTCATCACCCACCGGGCGCGCTTCGACGAGCTGCCCCAGGTGCTGGCGCGCCTGGCCGGCGGCGACAGCGAGACCCTGTGCCAGCGCATCGACTACCCCGACTGACCCCCACCCCCGACCCCACCGCATGTTCACGCTCACCGTCCGAGACCATTTCATGATCGCGCACAGCTTCCGCGGCGCGGTCTTTGGCCCCGCGCAGGCCTTGCATGGCGCCACCTACGTGGTGGACCTGGCCCTGCGCCGCCCGGCGCTGGACCCGGACGGCCTGGTGGTCGACATCGGCCTGGCCACGCAGCTGCTGCGCGAAGAGCTGGCGCGGCTGAACTTCCGCAACCTCGACGAGGCGCCCGAGTTCGCCGGCCGCAACACCACCACCGAGTTCCTGGCGCACGCCCTGTTCGAGCGGCTGGCGGCGCGCATTGCCGCAGGCGCGCTGGGCCCGCACGCGGTGCCGGGCAGCGCCACGGGCGGGCTGACGGCGATGCGCGTGACGCTGAACGAATCGCATGTGGCCAGGGCCTCGTACGAGGCGGCGCTGCCCGCCGCCTGAGGGCCTCCGCGCATGCCCGCCGCGCGCCACTGCCGGCTGCTGATCCCGGGCGACTGGCGCACGCTCACCGGTGGCTACCGGTACGACCGGCGGCTGGTCGAGTCGCTGCGCGCGCGCGGCGCATCGGTCGAGTGGCTGCGCCTCGACGGCGCCTGGCCCCGGCCCGACGAGGCCAGCCTGGCCGAAGCGCGCCGCGCCATCGCTGCTCTGCCCGATGGCGAGTGCGTGGTGGCCGATGGCCTGGCCTTCGGCGCCCTGGGCGAGGTGGTGGCGCCGCACGCGCGGCGGCTGCGCTGGCTGGCGCTGGTGCACCACCCGCTGCACCTGGAAACCGGCCTGGACGCGGCCGCCGCCCAGGCGCTGCGCGAGCGCGAAAGCGCGGCCCTGCGGCACGCCCGCTGGGTGGTGGCGGTGAGCGGGCAGACCGCGCGGGACGTGGCCGAGCTGGGCGTGCCGCCGGACCGCATCACGGTGGTGGAACCGGGCAACGATGCCGTGGCCGTCCCGGGCGAGCCGGGCCACGCCGGCGCGCAAGGCGGCGGCCTGCAGCTGCTCTGCGTCGCCACGCTCACCCCGCGCAAGGCGCATGCCGTGCTGCTGGACGCGCTGTCCGGCCTGCTGGCGCTCGACTGGACCCTGCACTGCGTGGGCAGCGCCGCGCGCGACCCGGCGCTGGCCGCCGCGCTGCACGCGCGCACCGCGGGCGGCCCGCTGGCGGGGCGGGTGCACTGGCACGGCGAGCTGAGCGCCGAGGCGCTGCAGGCGCGCTACGCCAGCGCCGACCTGTTCGTGCTGGCCTCGCTGCACGAGGGCTTCGGCATGGTCGTCAACGAGGCCCTGGCGCACGGCCTGCCCATCGTGGCCAGCCGCGCGGGCGCGCTCGCGCACACCGTGCCGGCGGGGGCGGGCCTGCTGGTGCCGCCCGGCGACGCGGGCGCCTGGCGGGCCGCGCTGGCCACGGCCATGGCCGATCGGGCCCTGCGCCAACGCTGGGCCGAGGCCGCGCGACAGGCCGCGCGGGCCTTGCCGTCCTGGGACCAGCAGGCCGCGCGCTTCGAGTCCGTGCTCGACCGCGTGCAGGGGCTGGCGCCGTGAAAACCCGCGGCGCGCGCTTCGGTGCCGGCTGGCTCGCGCTGCGCGAACCCTTCGACGCTGCCGCGCGCGACACGGCCGCCGCGCGGCTGCTGCCGCCCCTGCTCGCGCGCCGGCCCGCCACCGGCCCCTGGCGCGTGATCGACCTCGGCTGCGGCACGGGCGCCAACCTGCGCTGGCTGGCGCCGCGCCTGGGTGGGGCGCAGCAGTGGCTGGTGGTCGACCACGACGCCGCGCTGCTGCGGCAATGGGCGTCGTGGCCCGGTTTCGACACGATCGCCGGCGAGCGGCTGCGATGGCGGGGTGGCGGCGTGGAGGTCGTGCGCCGGCGTGCCGACCTCGCGCGCGATCTGCCCACGCTGCCCTGGCGCGCGGCCCACCTGGTCACGGCTTCGGCCCTGCTCGATCTGGTGGGGGCCGACTGGCTGGAGCAACTGGCCGCGCTGGCGTCGGCGGCCCGCGTGCCGCTGCTGCTGTCGCTCAGCGTGGACGGCCACCACCACTGGGGTCCGGCGGACGCGGACGATGGCGCCATCCAGCGCCTCTTCGCCGCCCACCAACAAGGCGACAAGGGCTTCGGCCCCGCGCTGGGCGCGCGGGCGGTGCCGCGGCTGGCCGCGTGCCTGCGCCAGAAGGGCTACCGCGTGCGGCTCGCACGCAGCGACTGGCGCATCGGGCGCGACGGCCTGGCCCTGCAGCGCGCGCTGATCGACGGCATGGCGCAAGCCGCCGCCGAGCAGGCCCCCTCGCAGGCGGCGCGGGTGGCGGCGTGGCGGCAGCGCCGCCTGGCGCTGGCGGCCACGGGACGCGTGCGCGTGGGGCACCTGGAGCTGCTGGCGGTGCCGGCGTAGCGCTCAGCCCAGCGCGGCGAGGTCCAGATCCCAGAGCATGTCGTCGCCCAGCACCACCAGGCGCGCGGGCGGGCGGGGGCATTCCGCCATCACCTCGCGCGCGGGCACGCGCAGGCCGCGTCGGCCGTCGCCCACCAGCACGGGCGCCACCGACAGGTGCAGCCGTTGCAGGGCGCCGGCCGCGAAGAAGCGCGACACCGTGACGCCGCCACCTTCCACGAAGAGCACGCGCAGGCCGCGTTCGGCCAGGGCGGCGAGCAGGCGCTGCGCGTCGTGGCCGCGCGCTTCGTCGGACCCCGTGCTCAGTCCGGCCACGGGCAGCACCTCGGCGCCGGGCGCGCCGCGGCCCAGGCGCTCGTGCGCCCGGGCCGCGTGGCGCGCGTCGCACAGCCACAGCGTGGGGGACTGGCCATCGCGCAGCGCGCGCGACGTGCCGTCGAGCCGGGCCTCGGGGTCCAGCAGCACGCGCACCGGGTTCGGACCGGGCACGCGGCGCGTGGTGAGCTGGGGGTTGTCGATGGCCACCGTGCCGGCGCCCACCAGCACCGCGTCGCAGAGCGCGCGCAGGCGGTGCAGGTGCACCAGGCTGTGCGCCCCGTTCACGTAGTAGGAGTCGCCCGTCGCCGTGGCCACGAAGCCGTCCAGGCTCTGGCCCATCTGGGCCACCACCCAGGGCGAGCCCCGGGCGGCGCGCGCGTCGAGCAAGGGTTTGTAAAGATCGAAAAGGGCGGCGGCGCGGGCGCTCACCGGGCCCCGGATGCACCAGCCGCCGTCCGCCCGCCAGGCCAGCGTGGCGCGTCGGGACGCCGGCACCGCGCGGCCCTCGCGCGCCGCCAGCACCTGCTCCCACAGGGCTGGCCAGTCGGCCGGCACGTCCGACAGCGCGGCCGCGCTGGGATCGTTGGGGGCTGGGGCGGGGCGCGCGGACCGGGGGCTGGACGGCATGCGGCCATCATCTCATCGGGATCGCCGAACGCCTACCCAGGGCCGGCCCCGATGGCGGCGCGGGCACCGTTCACCAGCGCGGCGTGTAGTAGGGGTCGTCGCCGGCCGCGCCGGCGCCCGCATCGCCCGGCCACATGGTCTGCCAGCCCAGCGCGGCCAGCACGGGAATGGCCGCCAGCAGCGCCACCACCAGCGGCCGCCAGCGCCAGTGCCGCGCGGCCCCGGCCCGGCGGGCCAGCCACCAGGGCGCCGTGAGCGCGAGCAGCAGCAGGGCCGGTACGCCCGCCGGCACCTGCCCGCTGAGCAGGTTGAGGCAGAGCAGGACCAGGGCGGAGCTGGCCAGGGGCATCAGTGCGGCGGCGCCCACGCGCACCCCCGCGCGTGGCCCGATCCAGGCCCACAGGCCCAGCACGGCGGTGGCGACGGCCGCCATCAGCGCCAGCTGCGCGAGCAACAGCGAGCCCGCCACGACCGCCATGCCCACCAGGCCCAGCAGCAGCACCGCCAAGGCCCCGGCCGAGCCGGCCGCCGCCGTGGGCTCAGCGCCCGGCGCTTCGGTGGACCAGGCCGACACGCCCAGCGCCAGCGCGCCGCCGCCGGCCGCCAGCAGCAGGCGCAGCGGCGCGCCCATTCCCAGCAGCCAGGCCGAGGCGGCCCCCCACACCAGCGCCGCCAGCAGCCAGGGCCGCAGCGGATGGTGGCGGGCGGCGGTGCGCGCGCTGGCCAGGGCCGGCACCATGGCCAGCAAGCTCGCCAGCACCACCCAGGGGAGCTTGTGCGCCTGGGTGGTGGCCGGCCAGTTCAGGCCGGGCCAGGCCGCCAGGGCCAGCACCAGGCCCAGCGCTGCGCCCAGCGAGACCCAGGGCCCGCGCGCCTGGCCCCACCCCGCGCGCAACGCGCCCAGGCAGGCCAGGCTCAGGAGGGCCGGCAGCAGCAGGCTCTGGAAGGCGGGGTGGTAGACGAAGCTGGCCATCGCGGTTGGGCGGGACCGGGGGTCGCCATCATCCCACCGGCCCGCGCAGGCGCAAGGCCGGGCCGATCGCCGCGAGCATGGAAGCGGCTGAGGCATGGGGGCGTGGACAATCTCCCCGGGCGCTTGGCTGAAGGCTATTCTGTTTGTCAATTCTGATTGACAAATGAAGCGGCTCTGCCAAGCTCACCCGCCGAGCCCCGAGGAGCCCCATGCCCAAGACCCCGCCCACCACCCCGCACAAGCAGTTGCTGCGCCACCTGCTGATGGCCCGGTCCGACTGGATGGAAGCGCGCGTGGTGCAGGGGGCGCACCTGGAGGGCTACCCGCAGCTGACCACCGCCATGAACCGCCTGTTCGCGCAGTTGGGCGGGCGCCCGCTGGGGCTGTCGGAACTGGCGCGGCGACTGGGCGTGTCGCGCCAGGCGGTGCACAAGCTTGCGCTGGAGGCCGAGCGTCTGGGGCTGGTGGAGTTCGTGCCAAGCGAGGAGGACGGTCGCGTCAAGCTGCTGCGCTTCTCGCAGAAGGGCTGGCGCATGTCCGAGGAGGCGGCCGCCGCCTTCGTGCGCATGGAAGAAGAACTGGCCCGCCACATCGGCCAGGACAACGTGGAGGAGCTGCGCCGCATCCTGGCCTTGCCCTGGCCGGAACGGGCCGCGCCTGAAAGCGATTGACGGGCGACTAGGGAAAGCCCTGGCGCCGAAGCGACCAGGGCGGGTTGACGCGTCCGGTTGACGGTTTGAGAATCCATTACGTCAACCTAGGTTGACAAAATAAGCCCATCCAACCGGAGACAAACCCATGCCCCTTCACCGCCGCCACCTCCTCGGTGCCGCCGGCGCCGGCCTGCTGCTGGGCGCCACCCCCCTGGCCCGCGCGCAGGCCGCCGACACCGTGCGCATCTTCGTTGGCTTCCCCGCCGGCACCACGCCCGACACCCTGGCCCGCAAGGTGGGCGAGAAGCTGGTGCAGGCCGGCCATGCCAAGGCCGTGGTGGTGGAAAACCGCGCCGGCGCGGGCGGTCAGCTCGGCGTGACCGCGCTCAAGGGCGCGCCGGCCGACGGCAGCCAGCTGCTGCTCACGCCCATGTCCATGCTGGGCGTCTACCCCTTCACCTACAAGAAGCTGCCCTACGACCCGGCGGCCGACGTGACGCCGGTGAGCCTGGGCGCCCGCTTCGACTACGGCATCGCCGTGGGCCCTGGCGTGCCGGACAGCGTGAAGGACATCCCCGGCCTCATGGCCTGGTTCAAGGCGAACCCGGGCAAGGCCAACATCGGCTCGCCGGCCACCGGCTCCACGCTGCACTTCACCACCGTGACGCTGGGTCGCGCGGCGGGCGTGGAGGTCACGCACGTGGGTTACCGGGGCTCCACGCCGGCGCTGCAGGACCTCATCGGCGGCAGCCTGCCCGCGCTGTGCTCGCCGCTGGGCACCTTCCTCAGCCACATGACGCCCAACAGCAAGCTGCGCCTGCTGGCCAGCTCGGGCGCCAGGCGCAGCCGCTTTTCGCCGCAGGTGCCCACGCTGGCGGAGCAGGGCTTCAAGGACCTGGTCTTCGACGAGTGGTATGGCTTCTACCTGCCCGCCAAGGCGCCCGACGAGGCGGTGCGCCGCCTCAACGCGGCACTGCACGAGGCGCTCAAGGCGCCCGAGGTGATCGAGACCCTGCACAGCGCGGGCATGGAGTCCAGCCCTTCGACGCCCTCGGAATTGGCCGCCGCGCTGCAACGCGACATCAAAATCTGGGGGCCGATCGTCAAGTCCATCGGGTTCACGGCGGACAGCTGAGCGGCACCACCCCTCACCACCCGGGCGCACCGCACGCCCCGGGGCCAGCCTACGGAGACAAGACCCCCATGCTCAAACCCGGCCTGATGATGGACCGCCCGCTGCTGATCTCGGGCCTGTTGGAACACGCCGCCGCCCAGCACGCCACCCAAGAGGTGGTGTCGCGCGAGACGCACGGCCCCACGGTGCGCTTCGGCATCGCCCAGACCGCGCGGCGCGCGCGCCAGCTCGCCAACGCCTTGCGCGGGCTGGGCCTGCAGCCGGGGGACGCGGTCGCCTCCATCGCCTGGAACAACCACCGCCACCTGGAGGCCTACTTCGCCGTCTCGGGCAGCGGCATGGTGATGCACACCTGCAATCCGCGCCTGCACCCCGAGCAGCTGGTCTACATCCTCAACCACGCCGAGGACCGCGTGGTGCTGTTCGACAGCACCTTCGCGCCGCTGGTGCAGGCCATCGCGGCGAAGTGCCCGCGGGTGCTGGCCTGGGTCTGCCTGAGCGAGCGCGAGCGCCTGCCTGACACGCCGAGCCCGGCGGCGGCGACGCCGCTGGCCTACGAGGACCTGATCGCCGGCCAGCCCGACACCTTCGACTGGCCGGAGTTCGATGAAAAGACCGGCGCGGTGCTTTGCTATACCTCGGGCACCACCGGCAACCCCAAGGGCGTGCTGTATTCGCACCGCTCCATCGTGCTCAACGCCACCACGGCCTGCCTGCCCGACGTGCTGGGCCTGTCCACGCGCGAGAGTGTCCTGCCGGTGGTGCCCATGTTCCACATCAACGCCTGGTGCATTCCGTACGCTGCCATGGTGGCGGGCGCGCGCATCGTGCTGCCTGGCCCGCGCCTGGACGGCGCCAGCCTGTACGAACTGATGGAGGCCGAGAAGGTGACCATCAGCGCCGGCGTGCCCACCATCTGGATGGGCCTGCTGCAGCACGTGGAGCAGGGCGGCCTGCGCTTTTCCACCATGCGACGCACCTGCGTGGGCGGCTCGGCCATGCCGCGCGCGCTGATCGAGAAGTTCAACGATGTCTATGGCGTGGAAGTGCGCCACGGCTGGGGCATGACGGAAACGGCCGCCATCGCCACGCTCAGCAACCTGAGCGCCGCCGACTGGGAGCGCCCAGCCGAGGAGCGCCACGCCATCGTGGCGCGCCAGGGCAAGGTGGTCTCGGGCATCGAGATCAAGGTGGTGGACGAGCAGGGCGCGACGCTGCCGCGCGACGGCGCCTCCCAGGGTGAGCTGATGGTGCGCGGGCAGTGGATCGTGGAGCGCTACCACAAGGCCGATCGCACGGCCCTGGTGGACGGCTGGTTCCCCACCGGCGACATCGCCACCATCGCGCCCGACGGCGTGATGACCATCCGCGACCGCACCAAGGATGTGATCAAGAGCGGCGGCGAGTGGATCAGCTCCATCGACCTGGAAAACGCCGCCGCCGGCCACCCGGCGGTGGCGCAGGCCGCGGTCATCGGCATCAAGCACCCCAAGTGGGACGAACGCCCCCTGCTGCTGCTGGTGCGCAAGCCCGGCGCCGCGCTGGAGAAGCCCGAGATCCTGGCGTTCCTGGCCGAGCGCGTGGCCAAGTGGTGGGTGCCGGAGGACGTGGTTTTCCTCGACGCGCTGCCCGTGGGTGGCACGGGCAAGGTGCAGAAGAACGAGCTGCGCAAGCGCTACGGCGGCGTGTTCAGCGGCACCTGAACACGCTGATCACTGCCACCAACTGGCCGTCTGCACCCGCAGGTTCTCGGCGGCGGCCTCCGCTCAGAAGCTGGCCCAGCGCTCCGGGTCCACGCGACGGGAGCGGCGGCGCAAGCGCAAGGCGCCGACCAGCGCCACCACGGCCAGGCCTTCGGCGCCCCACCAGGCCAGCCGGCCCGTGCGCCAGGCGGCGACGGCGAAGGCCAGGCACAGAAGCACACCGGCGAACAGGGTCAGCGACAGGGACTTGAACGGGTTCGGCATGGCGGGCTCCGGCAGCGGCGGGTGTTTGCGCCGATCATGGTTTCCCCCCGTGACAGCGGCAACACACCGGGCGGCGGTGCCGATTGCATATGAAACAATCCGCGGATGGACCGGGCCTGGGCCCGCCCCCGGCCCACCCACCCCATGTACCTTCCGCCCCAATTCGCCGCCAAGGACCCCGCGATCGCGCTCGAGCTGATGCGAGCGCACCCCTTCGCGCAGCTCATCTCCACCGACGACGAGGGCTTTCCCTTCGTCACGCCGCTGCCGCTGCACGTGGTGGAAGAGGGCGGCGGCCTCACCCTGCTCGGTCATGTGGCGAAGCCCAATCCGCAGGCCGAGCACCTGCGCGCCCGACCCCAGGCGCTGGTGGTGTTCAATGGCCCGCAGGCGTACCTCACGCTGCGCGTCTACCCCGACCTTCAGCGCGTGCCGACCTGGAATTACCTGACGGTGCAGGCGCGCGTGCAGGTGGGCTTCATCGAGTCCTTCGAGGACAAAGACCGCCTGCTCAAGCACCTCATCCACGACCACGACCCGGCCTACGCCGAGCAGTGGCGCGGCCTGCCCGAGGACTTCCAGCAAAACATGATGAAGGGCATCCACGCCATGGAACTGCGGGTGCTGGAACTTCGCTGCAAGGTCAAGCTCAACCAGCACCGCCGCGAATCCCACGCGGCGATGCTGCGCCTGTACGAGCAGGGCGGCGAGCAGGCGCAGGCCCTGGCGGGCTGGATGCGCCGGCTCAAGCTGGGCACCCCCGACACATGAACGACCGCTCCGCGATGTTTCGTCGGCTGGCCGTGTGCGCGCTCGGCGCCGCGCTGGCCCCGCTGGCCTGGGCACAAGGCGCCACGCCTGCCTCGCCAGCCGCCACGCCCGCCGGCTTCGCCACCACCAGCGCCGTCGAGCGGCTGGTGAACCTGCCGCCGCCGGCCAGTGCCGTGCCGGCCCCACGGGCCACGCCCAACCCCACCCCGTTCGACGTCACGGCAGCCGAGCTGCGCTGGCGCAGCAGCCTGCAGGCCTTTGCCGAACAGGACCGGCTGGCCCGCCCCCCGCCCGGTGGCGTGCTGTTCGTCGGCAGTTCCTCCATTCGCCTGTGGGACAAGCTGGAAGCGGCCTTTCAGCAGCAGCCGGTGGTGATCAAGCGCGGCTTCGGCGGCTCGCGCCTGGCCGACTGCGTGGCCTTCGTCGACCGGCTGGTGTTGCCCTACCAGGCGCGCCAGGTGGTGCTCTACGCCGGCGAGAACGACCTGGACGAAGGCGCCACACCGGCCGAGGTGCTGCTGCGCTACGAGCGTTTCGTGCAGCAGGTGCTGCAGGCGGCGCCGAACACGCGCATCGCCTTCGTCTCGATCAAGCCCAGCCCGGCGCGCGAGGCGCTGCTGCCCGCGATCCAGACCACCAACCGGCTCGTCAAGGCCTACACCGAAGGCCACCCGCAGCTCGATTTCATCGACGTGTACAGCGCCATGTTGGACGAGACCGGGCGGCCGCGACACGACCTGTTCGGCGCCGACCGACTGCACCTCAACGCCACGGGTTACGGCATCTGGCGCGAGCTCATCGCGGCGCGCCTGAAGCTCTGACACCGACCCGCGCCGGCGCACGCCGGTGGCGCGCCCGCTCCAAGGCGCGGCTCAACCAGGCCACCGCCCACAGGCGGGACCGGCTGGCGCGCGTCGGGTTCCCGGCCGCTCAGCGCAGCGCGCTGGCCAGGCGCGGGCGCAGGCGGCCGCCCTGGTCGCGCCACTGCGCCGCCAGGGCCACCGCGAACAGGCCGGCGAAGGCGGCGGCCAGCAGCAGGGCGTCGGTGCGCCAGGGGCGCAGGGTCTCGACCGAGCCGAAGAAGGCCAGGGTGAACAGCACGATCACCAGGTGGGCGCAGAACACCGGCAGCGACTGACGGCCCAGCAGCTCCAGCGGGCGCGGGCGGGGCAGCGCCCGCCACAGGGGTGCGCTGGCCAGCAGCAGGGCGACCAAGGCCGCGCCATTGAGCAGGCGCAGCGGACCCAGGGACCACTTGTCGAACAGCGCGGCCACCGCCGGCACGCCGGGCATCGGGTCCTGACCCACCATGTGGCGCCAGAGCAGGGTGCTGCCGGCCAGCAGCAGCGCCGGCCCCCACAGCCACCAGCGCGTGCGCGGCCAGGGCCGGCGGCGCGAGCCCAGGCACAGGCCGCCCACCCACAGCAGCTGCCAGGCGAAGAGATGGAAGGCCCCCATGTCCTTGTAGGGCACGGGCCAGCCGGCCGACGCGGCCAGACCGTGCAGGGCCGCGCCCAGGCCCCATTGCTCGGCCAGCCACAGCAGCAGGCTGGCGCACAGCAGGCCGCGCCAGCCGTGGCGCCGGCCATGCGCCAGCAGCCAGGGCGTGATCAGCATGAACAGGATGTAGAGCGGCAGCACGTCCAGCAGCGGCGGGTTGTGCAGCAGCACCAGGGCCGCGCCCACGGCGCTGGCGGGGGCGATGAAGAAGTACTCCAGCAGGCCGGTGACGCCACCCTGGTGGCGCACCACCCCCAGCCAGGCGATCAGGGTGAAGGCCAGCAGCAACAGGGCCAGCTGGCACAGGTACAGGCGACCCGCGCGCCGCCACAGGCCGGCGCGCAGTTCGGCGAAGCTCTGCCGCTCGGCGCGCGCCCCGTACACGCGCCCGGCCAGCAGCGCCGACAGAAAGACGAAGCCCTCCGCCGCCGAGACGAAGCCGAACGGCTGGCTCAGCACCGGCGAGAAACCGGTCGGCATGTGGGTGAGGGTCATGAGGACCAGCATGAGGCCGCGCAGCGCGTCGAGCTCCCACTGCCGGCCGCTCGCGCGGGGGGCGGTCATTTATTGGGGGTTTTCCCTGGGTAACCCAGGATCATGCCAGAGCGCGGGAGGCCCCAAGGAGCAGTCGGCGCGCTCGCCTACACTCGCCCGCATGACGCCGAGCCCGGACCGCGACGAAGCCTTCATGCGCCTGGCGCTCGACGAAGCCCGCGCCGCCGCCCAGGCCGGCGAGGTGCCGGTGGGCGCGGTCCTGGTGAAAGAGGGCCAGGTGATCGCCACCGGCCGCAATGCCCCCATCGCCACGCACGACCCGAGCGCGCACGCCGAGATGCTCGCCCTGCGCGAGGGCGCGCGGCGCCTGGCCAACTACCGGCTCGATGGCTGCACGCTCTACGTGACGCTGGAGCCCTGCGCCATGTGCAGCGGGGCCATGCTGCACGCGCGGCTGGACCGCGTGGTCTTTGGCGCGAGCGACCCCAAGACCGGCGCGGCCGGCTCCGTGATCGACCTGTTCGCCCAGGCGCCACTGAACCACCAGACCCAGGTGCGGGGCGGCGTGCTGGCCGAGCAGGGCGCCGACTTGCTGCGCACTTTCTTCAAGGAGCGGCGGATGAACCCCCACCCTCTGCGCGAGGACGCGCTGCGCACGCCCGATGCCGCGTTCGAGCGCCTGCCCGGCTACCCCTGGGCGCCCCGGTACCTGAGCGACCTGCCCGCGCTGGAGGGGCTGCGCCTGCACTACCTCGACGAAGGCCCGCGCGATGCCCCGCTGACCTGGCTGTGCCTGCACGGCAACCCGGCCTGGAGCTACCTCTACCGCCACATGCTGCCGGTGTTCCTGGCGGCCGGCCACCGCGTGGTGGCGCCCGACCTCATCGGCTTCGGCAAGAGCGACAAGCCCAAGAAGGACGCGGCCCACCGCTTCGCCTGGCACCGCCAGGTGCTGCTGGAATTCGTCGAGCGGCTGGACCTGCGCGACGTGGTGCTGGTCGTGCAGGACTGGGGCGGTCTGCTGGGCCTGACCCTGCCGCCGGCCGCACCGGGGCGCTACGGCGGCCTGCTGGTGATGAACACCACCCTGGCCACGGGCGACACGCCGCTGTCGCCCGGCTTCCTGGCCTGGCGCGAGATGTGCGCCAGCAAGCCCGATTTCTCGGTGAGCCGCCTGTTCGCGCGCGGCAACCCGCAGATGAGCGAAGCCGAGTGCGCCGCTTACGACGCGCCGTTCCCCGACAAGGGCCACCGCGCGGCGCTGCGCGCCTTCCCGCCCATGGTCCCCGAGTTCCCCGACAGCGACGGCGCCGCCGTCAGCCGCGAGGCGCGCCGCTTCTGGCGCGAGCAGTGGCAGGGGCGCAGCCTCATGGCCATCGGCCAGCAAGACCCGGTGCTCGGCGAGCCCGTCATGCGCGCGCTGCGCGAGCAGATCCGAGGCTGCCCCGAGCCCCTGCTGCTGCCCCAGGCCGGCCATTTCGTGCAAGAACACGGCGGGCCCATCGCGCGCGCGGCGCTCGCCCATTTCTCATCCCCGAACCCATGAGCCACATCTACATCTACTCTCCCGCCAGCGCCGTGCGCGACAAGGCCGCCTTCCGCCGTGGCGTGCAGCGCCTCAAGGCCCTGGGCCACGAGGTCGAGATCGACGCCGACGCCCTGCGCGCCCACATGCGTTTCGCGGGCGACGACGCCACGCGGCTGGCCGCCATCGGCCGCGCGGCGGCCAGCGGTGCCGACCTGGCCCTGATCTCGCGCGGGGGCTATGGGCTCACCCGCCTCCTGCCCGATCTGCCCTACAAGGCCCTCGCCAAGGCGATCGACAAGGGCACGCGCTTCGTCGGCCTGAGCGACTTCACCGCGCTGCAGCTGGCGCTGCTGGCCAAGACCGGTGCCACCACCTGGGCCGGCCCGGCGCTGGGCGAGGACTTCGGCCCGGAGGTCGAGCCCGACGAGATCATGCTGGCCTGTTTCGGCGACCTGCTCGATGGTTCGGCCGAGGGCTCGGGCTGGACGCTGCCGGCGGCCGACGCCCCGGCCCACGCCGCCAGGCCGAAGCGGCACGTGCGCGAGGCCACGCTGTGGGGCGGCAACCTGAGCGTGCTCTGTTCGCTGGTCGGCACGCCCTACCTGCCGGCCGTGAAAGGCGGGGTGCTGTTCCTGGAAGACGTGGGCGAGCACCCGTACCGCCTGGAGCGCCAGCTCACCCAACTGCTGCTGGCGGGCGTGCTGGACGCGCAGAAGGCCGTGCTGCTGGGGGCGTTCAACCGCTTCAAGCCGGTGCCGGGCTACGACCGGGGCTTCTCGCTCAAGACCGTGACGCAATGGCTGCGCTCGAAGACCAAGACGCCCATCTACACCGGGCTGCCGTTCGGCCACGTCCCCACCAAGGTGCTGCTGCCCGTGGGCCGCACGGTCGATCTGGTGGTGGAGGGGCGCGACGCGCTGATCTTCTGGGGGCATGAGCCGCACGACCATCACGGTCACGGGCATTGAACCCCGTGGGCACCACGGCACCGGCCTCACCGGGCCGTCGGTGCCGCTCCCTTGAGGGGGACACGCGGAACGCGGCGGGGGGCTTATACCCGCCGGATGCGCGAGGCGTCGATCAGGGCCTTGGGCACCAGGCCCTGGAACACCGGCGAGAGGCTTTGCACGCGGTGCACCGCCAGCGCCTCGCCGTGCACGCGGCTGAGCACCGCCACCAGTTCGCCGCGCGCATACCACAGGCTGTGCGCGTCGTGCATGAACTTCAGCCGGCGCTTGAGCGAAGGGTTCAGGCGAGCGCCTTCCTCACCCAGCACGGCCAGCATGGCCTCACGCACCGGCTCCAGCTCGTCTTCGTCGTCCGCGCGCGCGCTCGGCCCTAGTAGGGCCGAGATGCTGTTGCGGAGACTGGGCTTGAACCAACGCATGACCGTGAGAGTTCCATCACATGGGAGGGCTGGCCAGAATACGACCTGACGCATGTCGATGCAATCGTGCAAGTCTTGATACGGCAAAAAAAACAACAGCAAATCATGTGCTTAGCGCGGGAGTTTCATGAATTACCTCAATTTAGTAATTCTTTTGCACTCATTGTTGGCTGGCGGCCACAGGCCGGTCGGCCTTTCGGGGCGCACAAACGCCACTTGCATCGGTTGAGGATGTAACGGTCTGCGAGAACCGCCATGCTCTAATCGCCCGCAGGTTTTCCCAGCCCCATGCCCGAACTCACGATTGCCTTCGTCGACCTCACCGGTAGCACGTCCGTGTTCGAGACACTGGGCAACGACCGGGCCACCAAGGCGGTCACCAAGCTGACGCAGTGGATTGGCGCACGCGGCCAGGCGAACGGCGGCACCGTGGTCAAGATGCTGGGCGACGGGGTGCTGATGGCCTTCGCCGACAACCGCGCCGCGGTGGATTCCATGGTGCAGATCCAGCAGGAGCACGCCAAACGTGTGCAGCAGTGGCCGGCCCACCTCAAGCTGCTGATGCAGATCGGCCTGGCGCGCGGCTCGGTGGTGTGGGTGGACGGCGACTGCTTCGGCGATGCGGTGAACCTGGCCTCGCGCCTGAGCGACCTGGCCGGCCCGGAACAGATCTTCGCCAGCGACACCGTCATCCAGTCGCTCGGGCCGCGCTCTCTGGTGCGCAACCGCAGCCTGGGCGCCATGCGCATCAAGGGCAAGGTCGATACCTGCGAGGTGTTCCGCATCGAGTGGCAGGCGGACATGCAGTCCGAGTTCCTCACGGTGCCGGCCGACCTGCACGCCATCACGCCCAAGGACGACTCCGATTTCGCGGGCATCGAGCTCGCCTGGCTGGACGCCACGCGCACCTTCAATTCCAGCGACCTGCCGCTGCGCATCGGCCGCGTGCCCGAGGCCAGCTTCGTCGTGAGCGACCCGCGCGTCTCGCGCATGCACGCCACCATCGGCATGGTCTCCGGCAACTACGTGCTGGAAGACGTGAGCAGCTATGGCACCTGGGTGCGCTTCGCGGGCAGCGAATCGGTGGTGCAGCTGCGCCGCCAGGACTGCGTGCTGTACAGCGACGGCGAGATTTCCCTGGGCGCGCCGTTCTCCGACTTCAGCGCCCCCACGGTGAGCTTCAAGCTCATGGACGGCAGCATGGCGCTCGCCCGCAGCGCCGCCGCCAGCGCGCGCTGAGGGCGCTCAGCCCACTGGGCCGAGTTCCCGGCATCACTTCTCACTCAGCGATCGTCGACCGGCGCTTCTCAACCCAATCCCGCAGTTCGCGGCTGGTGAGCTGCGTGAGATTCCATAGCTTGGCCAGCCAGTCAGCGTCCTGAGGCCATTGCTGGCGCTCCAGAAGGGGAATGTAGATGCCACGGCTGAACAGGTGCAGCGCTTTCGCGCCAGCCTCTCCGCTCATGCCCATCAGCGAATGCAACACATCCGTCGACTGTTGCAGATCACGCTCTTTCGCAGCGGCAGTCAGGCGTTCGACCAGCAAATCGATTCGAGGCAAGTAGTCCTTCAACAACTCTTCAACCATGCCAATGCGCTGGAAGCCCTCCAGCCGACGTGCGTCTAGCAGGGTAGAGGCGGACAGGGCCGCGTCGGCAACAGCAACGACCTCTGGCGACGCGGTGCGCTCGGTCATCAGCGTACGCAGATGTTGGCAGAGTTGTGGTGCCTCCACTGGCTTGATCAGAAAGCCCCCGACTCCGACAGCCCGCCCTTCGGCAACGACGTCGTCGGACGCATACGCAGTAGTCGCCAGAATAGGAAGCGTCTTCAAGTGGCTGTCCAAGGCTCGAATGGCGCGCGCCAGTTCTATCCCGCTCATACCCGGCATCTGAATGTCCAGAATGACGGCATGCCATTCGTTGTGGTGATTAAGTTCAGACAATGCGGCAGGCCCACTGTCAACCTCGATCACTAGGGCGCCGGCATGCCGGAGATACTCCGCAACAGCCGCTCGATTCCAGGAGCTGTCGTCGACCAGCAGCACGCGATGTCCACTGAGCCAAGCAGTTACGCTCCAGTGCTTGTGCTTGCTTGTTCGCACGGCCTGGGTTATCGCGGATAGCAGCACGACATCGTCCACAGGCTTGCTCACAAGGCCGTCAAAACCCGCGTTCTCTGCCTTCAATCGCGTGAGAAAGCCGGGCTCGCTCGTGCATGCGATGAGGCAGCTATGTTGATTGACCGGCACTTCCCCGCGACGCACACGTTCGGCAAGTTCATAGCCGTTCATGCCCGGCATGTTTAGGTCCATCACTATGCCGTCGTAGCGCTGCGCCTTCAACGCGTCTAGCGCTTGCAGGCCGTCGGCTGCGTCGTCTACGGTCAGATCCAATGACTGCAAGAGCAAGCCAGTGGATGTGCGCAAAAGGCCGTCATCGTCTACCACCAGGAAACGCCAGCCCGCCCATTGCTCGCGAGCCTGATCCATTAGCGCCGTGCGTCTCATCCCGATCGCTGTGGGACTCAATGGCGGAAACATGAGCGTGAACTCCGTATGGCTGCCGACAACTGACTCACAACGTATGTCGCCACCGAACGCACGCATCGCACGTCTGCAGTAGGCCAAGCCCAGCCCGGTCCCCCCGATCTTGCCCACGGATCGGAACGGTTCGAACAGGCTTTTCAGGACATCGGACGTCATGCCTGGGCCATCGTCGCGCACGCCGATCTGGCAGTCGGTCACTGTGATCTGCAGCCGTGCATCTGGACAAATCGGCAGGTAATACAACGCATTCTTCATCAGGTTGAAGAGCACGAACAATAGGGTGGTCTCACTTCCCAGAAAGAAGAAATCGTTATGCAGTTGCAAATTGACTTTCGCACGCTGCTGATCGTTGTCATAGCCGTACTCCTCCACAGCCTTGACGCACACCTGCGCGGCTGAGAGGAGGGCCCCCGGCGGCCACTCAAAGTGCTCCACTTATGGCCACCCAAACTGCTCCACCCTGGCCGCGGTGATCTGACGCATTGAGTCCATTGCGTCGGGCGCCGTGAGGCCCGACAGGCAGGACGTTACTTTTGCTCCCTTATT